>JGI24159J19872_10005878_pt1 | contig 15888 bp, 8 predicted proteins | sample Ectturendosymbi4_FD_19872 | JGI IMG/M metagenome (IMG submission 19872) | reverse complement strand
AGTACGTCAAAGTAACTGATCAGCCATGACGCATTATTTGCTCTCTGTATGAAACTCTTATGAGCAAAACTTTTCCTCAAGAGAGTTCCCAGGCATTTTTTTAGCTTAAAAAAGTCTGCATTACGCAGAACAAAAAAAAACTTCACCAGTGTGTTTTAACAGAGTGATTTGAAAACCACTTCCAAAAAAAGAAATCGTTTTATTTGGCTTCTCAAAAAAGAAAGTTTTTGGCACTCTCCCACCTCTTTTGAATAAGCCTATGCGTTTCATAACAAAACTCCTGGAAAAACAGTTCAAAGTACTCCAAACGTCTCGTTGCAGAGATTATGCTCTGCTGTTTCATTGGTACATACACATTTTTCATTGAATTCAGTATCAATTTTAAACGGGGTAGAGGGCAAGTTGTTTTCTTCATCTCGCAGTTAACATCACAGCAAAGAAAGCTTAGACAATGACCGCTTTGAACGGCTGAATTTTGAACAATCATTTTTCAAAACCGTTTTTTAAGGAGCTCCTTCTTGCAAAACTTCATAAAAATAATCCATGCAAAGTCTCGAGACGAAGAGCTCGAGACCGAGACCGAAATCCTTCGAGACCGAGATCGAGACTCCAAAAAACGGGTCTCGAGACACGTCTCGAAACCGAGACCAAGTCTCGAGACTCCATCACTGCTGGCTTGCCACTACAATATCCATGAAGGGGTCGCATAAAAAAAAACTTTTTCAAAATGAGTCGCAGAACAAAAAGTTTGAGAAGCCCTGATCTAGTCAACTAACCCCGTTCATCACTTTTTGCACAGTGTTCAAAAAGTAGTTGGAAATCAAATACAACAACACACAAACAAACACAGAACATGGTGAAGTAAATTTACAGATGAACAGGGCATGCCTATGTACACAAAAGAGTGGGTCAAATTTAATTGAAGAAATTTCGTGTGGACAAAAAATGTTTGAACACAGTTTAAAAAGTAAAAAAATCGATGAGGTTTGAAAGCAAGACAAAACAAAACCAAAAGCTAAGGATCATAAAATGATGTCCGAAAAAAATGCGCACAGGAAAGATAAAAGACTAAAAAGTAAAATACAGTACATAAGAAAACAGACAACGTTACATTAGTCAAATTACTGAAATTCTCAGCGTTTATTTTTTGATAAATGAAACGTTGCTAAAATATATAATAATGTATCTTTTTCATGTATGATGTGTTTCTAAGTCTCCATTTGAAGGTAAAAGTGGTAGAAGATTTAATATCGTCTGGTACTGTAAACCATACTTTTTGGGCCAACAAATGTAAGGGCACATTTTCGTGAAGAGGAGTTGACTCTAGCTAAAAAATGTTGTTACAAGTGGATAGTCTTGTGCGGTAAAAATGATTTGAGCTGACTGGAATAAAATAGTCCTCAAAATGGTTTGGAAGCTGTCTGTTGTAACAAGAGTGCATGAATTTGCCTACTGATAAGGTATAAAGTTTGGGAAGGCCTAAGATGTTAAAGTGCTCAAAAGATTCTTCCAGAGATGTCTGCTTAGTTGGTTTTATTAGTTTTATAGCTTTATTTTAGAGATTAATGAGAGGCTGAATTGTTAGCGTTTGAAGCACGTCCCCAATTGAGGATTGAGTATGTAAGGCAGAGTTGAATTAATGAGTTATAGACAACTTTTAACACAAATTGTGTAATGTTTAAGTAATCTATAGATAAAACTCCACAAGCTCTTGATCAGGGTTGCCAGATTGGCCTTTTTAGGCCAAATTTCAGAAATTTGGCCTCGTTTCAAGTTGGCTGGCCTTAAAAATGTGTTTGGCCTTTGGGCTTTTTTTTGGCCTTTTCTACGAAGGAAAATATTGCTATTCTATTTTTTTCGGCAACACATTTGCAAAATGTTTGTGATAAATGCTATATCAGAGGATCACATTCTGATATTGTAATATTTGAGGGATGAAAGATTCGAAATTAAGTTTTTGTGTAATTACTGGAAATGTGTGCACTCACTGCACTGTGTAGTGTCTATTGTGTTGTAAGCACTAAACGGTTTCGGTGCTTGCGGGCAGATCTGCGTCTCCACGATAGAAATGCGATAAATACATCGACGTAGAAGGGCTCTTATGATTCTGATCGTAAGTACAGGAGTGAGTGGGAGAGAATTTCGTGCAGAAATCTGCGGAAGGATCAGTATGCAAACTCTGGCACCATTTTNCCCAAACTTTGCAATTTCGCAAACCATGAAAAGTCAGGGGCGATCAATGCTCCAGTACAATGCCTAGCAAGATTTAATCTTAATTTCGAAGAAACTTTTTTGATATTCTTGCAATTTAGACGTTTTTGTGGCAAAGGAATGGCAATACCGCAAATAAAGTTTGGCTTTTTTCTGGCCTTTAAACAGTCGGTTTGGACATTTTATTTTGGCTTTTTATTGTAATTTTCGTCTGGGTACCCTGCTCTTGATAACAGTTTTCACCTTTTTTACATGAGGTTTCCAGCTTAGTTTATTGTCAAGAAGAACCTCTATGAACTGCAGGTTATATTTGGGGGAAATGCTGTGTTTATTTATAATAACTTTGAATGAAGTAGGTTGTGCTTTTGAGAATTTAATAACATAAAATTAGTCTTATTGTGGATAAGAGAAAGTTTCTTGGCTCTAAGCCAGTGGTCAATTTTACATAGTTCAGGGTTGACGGTTGTCTAAAGAATATTAAAATGGGAGTTTGACATATGAAGATTAATATCATCAGCAAATAAAGTAGTGTGAAAAATGACAGCTTGAGTGATATCATTAATGTAGATAAGCAAGAGTAAAGGTGAACTGCCTTGAAGGACTCCAAAAGATATCCTTTTGTACGAAGATTTAAATGTCCCTATTTTGATGCACTGCATTCTATTATGCAAAAAAATTGATAATACTTTATGCGAAACATCTCTTATACCATAGTGATAGGGTTTATCAAGTAAACTTTCATGGCTACAGAAATCAAATGCTTTTGATAGGTCTAGAAATAAGGAACTTGTTATTGATTCATTGTCAAAGTTTTTGAGTAGTTCATCATAATAGCTGTAATAGCTAATTCAGTTGAGTGATTTTCTCTGAAACCATATTGTCTTTTATGAATTAGATTGTGTTCTGTCATAGGAGTAGACTCTGTCATAAAGAACTTTTTGAAACAACTTTGGCAATATTGGGAGAACAGAGATTGGTCTATATTCAGATGAGAAGCTTGGGTTATGGGCTTTAGGAATTGGTGTGATGTGGGCGATTTTCCAGGAGTCTGGGAATTCACCAATAGTCATGCATTGGTTGAAGAATTTGGACAACCATTCTGACACAACGCAACTGGCTATTTTCAGAATTTTGGATGGAGTGTCATTGGGAGAACTATTCGCTTCCATTTTAAGGTTCTAATGATTAAATGAGACGGTGGATTTCGTATGCATCAGTAGTAGATAGAAATAATGAATTATTTGAATTTATATGTTTAAGAAAATGTCTTATATGTTTGCTTATTACGATATTTCACCAGGTTCGTTAACGGTTTGTTACGGAGTTTTTGAAGGCGCGTAGCTACAGCGTCGCAACTGCATAACCCCCACAAAATTTTTTCTTGCACTTTCCTATCAGCCAAGGGCAATAGCGCAGTTAGATGAGGGTGAACAGTACATCAATTATAGCCCAATGCTGAAGTGTTGGTAGGAATGTATGGGGGCGTCGGTTTCATATTGTCTTTTATGGCCGATGTTTGCCGAAAATTTTGCCGAAACGTTGTGTTGACAAGAAAGAGCTGGCTTCTCGAAAACCCAAGACAGCAATTTGGAAAGAAAATGTTTCTATAACTTGCCAAGCTCAGTTCGTTCACTTTAGATCAAAAACGTCTGTTTCCAAGATTAGGTCTCAAAATAGGTTAACGTGGTCATAGCCTGCAGTAGAGGACAAAATAGATAATTTTTTATATTTTGAAGTATAGGGCGCCGCAGGGCCTGGATCTGGGAAACAGACGCCCCGCTTTGGCTTCGGAATGTATCATAATCATGCGATTAATGCTTGCATTGCGCGCAAAACGCAACATCTGCAAGGCTTCCATAGTAAGTACTACCCTTTGGAACTCCAAATGCACTGGCTTTAGTCAATTCCACTGTTTTTCTCAGATTCGTTTACCAGAAAACACCCTGCATGGTGATTGGTGAACCGAGCTCAAGTATTCAAAGTGTTGGCCGACTCATTCTTCGTTTTAGAGATGTGGTAAACAAATATCTGCAACAGCTTAAAGCCTAGTCCTCCCACTGGAAAACGTTCGTCGAAAAATCGTTTGTCTTGGCGTGTACTCCGCCGATATTTCTTGGAGTTGAACTTTCACCGTTCATCTCAAAGCGATCAACGTATCTGGCAGACGTTCTGCCGCAGCGTGTGCAGTTTGCACAAAAAAGGTCATAGCATATGTCAGAGTTCATATGTCAGAGTTCATATGTCAGAGTTCGGAGCAGTGTCAAATTTGCAATCATTTCCACCTCCTATAGACAATGTTTCCATCAGGGCTGCGGAGCCGTCATGAAAATGACACTGCTCCGGCTTCGGAGCTCTTCTTTTTGAAAACATTGCTCCAGCTCCGGAGCTCTTGGTTTTCATGAGCGTGGCTCCGGCTCCGGAGCACTCTTTTTTCATAACACGGCTCCAGCTCCGACTTCTGGTCATTTTTACACATTAATATTTTCAATTGTCTTGGTGTGCCTCAAGTGGAATGGAAAATGAAATACATCAAGTAGGCTACACAAAACTAAAAGAATGTACCCGACTTAGTTGAAGAGGTTAATCTGGCACTTCTTTACAATCAGCGCTCTTACCGTGAGAAAATCAGCCAAAAAACAACAATCGCAGTCACAGATCCAGACGATTCAGAGAACAGGCAATCGCAGAAACGTAACTCAAGATGACGGTAATATAAACAAATTCTGGAAAGGCAGTCGCTGGTTTTGCTGTTAATGCATGGTAACTTTTTGTTATGCCTTACGACCGGAATAAAGAAAACGCATTTTGGAAAACTACATTTTGTGTCCGGACATTTGGACACAGTCCAGTCACAATCGACCAAGCTCTTTTCCCTCGTTGCACGCTTTTCATGTTGCAGTCTTGGCGATTCCAGCTAACAGCTCTGCCCGGCAAACCATGCAAAGAACGCAAAACGCATAGTCGATTACGGATTACCTCTCTCATGTGTTCATTCTAATGTGCAGACATTTGCATTAACACAAATGCCAAGTTGTGTTTGAAAGCCATTTGTTCGAAGATATAGTAGCCTATGGCTTCTAGCAAGAAATACACCTTCGACTTTTTAAAAATAGCTGCAAACTTCTGTTTCTTATCTTTTGCACTCATAACAGGCAGTGATGAACCGCAAAATAAAGCACAAAACTGGTTACCGTGCTGAAAACACAAAATTTGTTTGCACAGATGAAAACCTCAAGAAAGTGTACATTTGTTTACATTGCATTTTTGAACCCTCCTGAATATGTACTTCCATGCAAAGCAGTCCTCGTTCGATGCCAATCGGTAATCCATTTCATGTTATGCTACTGAACATAATGTTTCCCAATGAACTTCGCCAGTAATCTAGTAAACCTTGCCAGTAAGCCTAATGATTTCTAATAAAAAATCCTACTTTACAATGGCGTGCCGTGCATATCACGCTTAGGTCTACAGCGGCATCATATCTTTATCAAACGCGCTGCTAACAACACGATTACACAGCTATCAAAGCTATGGATGTTATATACCTACTGATTATAGCTTAGCTCATTACAGATCGCTATACTGCTACAGACCAGGTTTGATCATTTTGACTACCGAACGTAAGATGTTGTGTTAGTTAACGTTTTTCTTACTTCTACAAGTAACACCACGCCTGTCCAGCTATTTTATCGTGTCGAGGAGTCGGTAACTTACGGCACGCGTGCCACACTTGGCACACCAAGCAATTTCGAATGGCACGCAGGCGTTCCAAGTTTTACTCATATCAGTTTTGTTATGATTCACATAGAGAAGGTATATTGACCTTGACTTGTACAAAAATGCGTCTGTTGTTGACACAATGAATGATTTTAAACCTTAAGTCGGTACAAAGTTAGCAAAAAGTGCCGACCACTGTACACGATAAAATATCCACAAGATGTCTCCAAAGAGATCAGGTCAACGTGATCTCAGCATTACCTGGAAGTTTTCGCATAACGGCTGTTAATATTCTTTAGGAAACGTTCACATAAAGCTTGCTTTGTGTCTTCTAAGTGCCATATTTTTGGACAGCAAGCTATAACCATGAAACTTTATATTAAAGGCCACCAGTGGTGCTGATTCTAATCGCAAACAGTTTCTGATCATCTTGACGTTTTTATTGACAGTGCTGGAGTTTGACATTTATCATGAGCAAACCAGATTTTTTGACAAGCTTACCGGCGAAAGCGACACGTCGCGTCAACTGACAGACTCTCTTAAAGTTATCTTGAACTCGAATACATCGTTTCACAGATTCTGGTTTTATGTGAGGGAAAAACCGTTGTTGATGGATTTATACGCGGTTCAACGCATTTGACTAATCGGTGAGTGGAACATACTAAAAATGGCGTATTGTATGATCGTTCAACAAAAACCATTGAGTATGGGTTTCCTTACCCCCAAAACGTTTAGCCCCATGGGTGCAGTGAGTGAGGAAATGGCGCTGATCTTAGAAAAAACACAATCGTCACTCATCGTACGTTGATCGGCTCATGTCTTGCAAAGCGAAATCTGCAACGATTGCAGAAGTTAAGCATATTCTGATCCGTTAGCCATTAACTAAGAAAGGTTTTCGTGCGCGAGAAAGCAAGCATTACCTCTTGTCACACCAAGTTTGATCTGTTAGATTCCAGCAAGGGATTAACAAATCTACAAGCAGACACGTATTGTCAATGAGGAAACAAACATCGTCAAATTAACCATTTTTTCTCCATCTACGTCAGTGTGTGCAATTCCTAACCGGACAAAGTTTTTATCTGATTGATGAATGTCTCTTTGGTAGTTTTTTGAAATGTGTTCAATGCCATAGTGCTATCATGAAACGTTTGCATTATCAACTTTCATGATGACAGGAGTTGGTTGGTATGCGTACTTGATACTGAAGAGGAACAACATGACCTTTTCTAGAGATTTACAGCAATACAACTTTGTTGCCTCACTACTTATTTGTTTTCAGATGCTCATCATATCAGTAAATTACTGCTTTCAGTAGGTTATTGTTTGCACGATTCTGGCCTTTGGCTAGAAGAGCAATAGTTGCTTTCTGACTTATGAAAACACTTTTCACTTTTCAAGAAAATATGTCAAGCGGGTAAAACAGGCCAATTGCCGGCCAATTTTCAGTATTGTGGATTGTTCTGCGAACTAATTGCATGTTGTATTTTCCAGTGCTCAGCCACAAATGCCCACGTTACAAGGCAAAACCCAATCATTACCTGACAAAACATTTTGAAGTGAAATAATTTTTCACAGAACATATTTTCTTCCTTCAAATTGCTTTGGATTTTGCCCTCGGCAGTGACATGTTGTGAAGTGCCTCAATGATAAGGACGAACTTTTCCTGCGTGCCTCTACATGTTAAAATGAGCATAAAACCACTAGCAGTAAATGTGTGACGTTTCCGTCAAATTAAAACTTCTCCATACTGTTCGAAGTGCATTTCCATTCATCTACTTCAAATGAATTCCATGTTTACCTCATCCAAAAGTAAGGGTGTTCTGAAAAAAGTCTAAATGTTTTGTTTATCTTCGAGTCAAAGTGCTCATTTGTGTACGAGTAGCATTTAACAGTGTTTCAAAAGTGACAAGAAAAACAGCACAGAGGGCGCGCGCGAGCACTTGCTTAAAGTTAATCCACCCTGAGAGAGTATAGAGAATTTAAAAATGTACGCTGAGATTGAGTTCATTTCTCATAAAACAAAATACAGTACTGCGTAATGGGCAAAGAATGCAGACTTCTGAAAACCATCAGAAAATTTAAATGACTGAATAAAGACGCTATATGAAAATGCAACACTCCCTCCGAACAAGTGCGCTTCAGTTCGTTCAAAGAAAGCATCAGATGTTTCGACGAAATACGTGACGTACATGCGACGCACAAGTGCCGACCACCACTCACATTTTTGGGAAACTAATGCAAACTTTGGATAATCACTAAAAGAGATTACTGTGCTAAACAGTCGTTATAAACGTTTTTGTACCTGTTCTAATGATTTTAGTCAGACATTACCATGCAATAGTCATGGACCAACTTATTTTTCACCACAGTTGAATACTGAACGAAGGTACCTCCTACTTTGTTTGAAAAAAACTACGGCGTGAACTCGTTTTTCTAAAAATATCATTGTCGACTTCCAACGAGGCATGGATCTTTACACCACTGTATTCAACCACTCAAGCGAACTCAAACGTCATTTGCATTTACAGTCTGTGCACCCACCTGTGTGCATTTTTAAAGAAAAATTTGCACAAGCTGTTTTTCCACAACAGAGAAGACATTTCATGTCCAGCATAGCCATGGCAATGTCCAGAAGATGTATGAAGACCGTTTATGCCAGGGCCAAACACATATGCAGAGTGTCCCAAAAATTTGTTGTGATTACGCAACCTTTAACTGAGCTGAGAGATCATCAACATTCACAGCCAATAATTACGGATTCTGAACCCCATTTTAGCCTGACACCAGGCCCGCAACCAAGGGGTGGGTAACCGGGCAACCCCCCGGAATTTCCAAATTTGCGCACCGCAACAAGTTACAAATATTGTACCCTGTAAAAATAGTGCAACAACAAGTTACAGTCATTTTCCATCCCCCTGAAATTATCTACTGGTTGTGGCTCTGCCTGCCACCATTTTCAAAAGCTATTGAGAGACTGTATGCAAGTCTTATTGACAGTAGCTACCGGTGTAACTGGTGCAAGTGAACATGGTTGGTGAGAAATTACATACCTGAATTTGTTTGACATCTAACACCTTGTTCCAGGCACGCATTGCCGTCATACAACAGACCTATACTCTGCCCGATGGTTTCTAGATTTAAAAGTTTTTTATTCTATAACCGATGCGAAGCTTCTAAAAATGGCTTTCTCGCTTTATACGACGGTGAAATGCAGTATGCAAGCAACTAGGCTCTGCAAGAACGAGAGGAAAGTTTCGCGTTTTATTTGTGAAGTATCTGAGTGGTCTGCTGCTGTGCACACATACTTGCGTTGGTGAATGTGATAGGACAGTTGTTAAAATCACTTGGTAAGAAATCCCTTGTTCCACCAATGGCGAACAGGAGGTTGGCAAGCTCGTACCATTGTGAAAGTCTGTGCTCTGCCAAAGCCGCATTCCTCCTTGGCTAAATTTAGTCAAGCACAAGGATGACAGAGGGAGAAATCGTTTTGTAGATTTTGCAACAGAAGAAAGTTTGCCACAGTTCAGCACATATGGTAGATGCGGACTACACAAGATGCTTTCGCGTGACTTTCATCATTACTTCTTCACGTCCTATCAACGACTGATTAATAGCTTGGCTGTGGTGAGGTGCACAGGCCCGTAGCCAGGTTGTAAGGCAATGGTTCTCAAACTTTCATGAGCCCTGGCCCCCTTTTAAGTTTTACTGCCGAATATATATCGTGACAACTGGGTTATGCAATGTCACGGCAAAGCTACCTAGCAACGGCGTTTGATCGTGGACCCCCGAGACCCGCTCCGTGGCCCCCAAGGGGGGCCGAGAACCCCGTTTGAGAAAACCTGTTGTGAGGCTTGGAGGGCCCAAATACATTTTAAGGGGGGTATTTTTGTTTTTGTTATATGTTTTAAACAAATTTTTCTGGGCACAACACAATTTGGGGGCGCAAACATATTTGGGGGATGTAGCACCCAGGAGGAGGTCCTGGTTTCTACTAAGATAAAGTTCAATATAAGCCTGGTACTCAAAAAGTCCTGCCTCCGAAAACTTCCGACTAGTCCAAGAAAGTTGTTGTATTCCCTTCCGGAGATACGATCGTAGATAAATACCGATAAAGCACGGCCAGTAGATATACAACCAGTCACAAATTCAAAGAAAACAAGTTTTTAGAAAAATGTCCGTACCAGGACCAAGCAGTTACGAATAAATTCCTGGCGGAAACAAATTCGATCAGAAACAACGCAATATTACAAGCCAAAAGAAATTCGACCGCACGACAGCGCGCATCACATTTCAAAGCAAAGACCACGCGGCGAGGTGCTACCAACAGTTTTCTTCGGCTCGCAGGCGCTGCGCTAATCAACGCGTGAGGAATGCGCGAAACTCGGCCGGAGGAATTGCTTGGACGTAACAGGGGAACTGCCCCGAATGACCCCCATGGCTACGAGCTTGGAGATGCATGGGTGCAATGCTGTTTCAAAATTTTCTGTAGTTTTTCTATAATTCTGAGTGTGTCACTGAGAAGCAAGTAAATATTTCCAATTTGTAGGACAAATCAATTTATTCTATTTTCTTTACATGCTGGCTCAAATAAAACGAACTCTATTGAAGCTTACGTGATCCGCTTTTACCGCTAATCTTTGACACGTTGTGGTGGCAGTACTAAATATCCGTTCAAAGGTTCTATCTGTTTTTGATGGTTAAGCTGACGCTTTGTGTTCAGGCAGATTTATTTCAAATATTGCTCGATATTTTCGGAGCACAGTTGTCATAAAATGGCTGGGTTTCTTTTCAAATATGTTAAAGATGTACTTTTTTTCAGTAAACTGCTCAAACGTCTAGTGCAATACACCTTAATTTGTACTTTTATGTGAGAAGAAAAAGAAAAGTTAGAAAGTTCGAGAAGAAACGCTAGAAAAGTTCGTCAAGACAGTAACAATAAATTGCTGGTTTGAAAAACGATAAATCGTTGGTTTGGAAAACGATTTATTCTATCCACATTTGAAAATCTCAGAAACTCCTCCATGGTTGTCTTGACGTGCAGCAGACAAAGGCTGTTTAAAACTGTGCTTGAAGTTTTGACAGCTCAGATTAAATAAGAGAAGGTCAGCTTGACTTTATCGCAAGAGCATTTAGAAATTCGTCCACATATCTTCGCGTGCAAGCTTTCGCTTCATCCCAGCCGAACATTGGAACGTAGTCAAAGTGACGCTGGAACTTGACGTTCGACACCGTGAAGTGACCGCAGGTCATTCGAACTATGAACGGGTTGAGGGACTTCTGTAAAAAGACCGCTTGCAATAATGTTGCTGTGCTGCTTTGGTTGGGCATTGAAATTTGCAAGCTACTAAAAACTTTCTGGGCAGCAGAAGCCAAAAACGTAATCTGTTGACTTGATCATCTTCAAAAAGACTGTACAATCCAAACATTTTCTGTAGCATGATGGCTTCTTACTTATATCAACAAGTCAAATGCAAAAAAGTCTTTAAAAACCTAAGTTAGACTCCCCGGATTTGAAGCAACGCATGAAGTACATAGACTTCCTTTTAAAGTTCACAAAAAAACTCTTTCCATAAAAATCCGCACTGTTATTCTTGCTTTTGTTACAGATGTTTGGACAAAATATTTCAAATTTTCCAGTTACAAGATACCTTTGGTTAGACAGCAAATGCGGTTTTTGGCAAAACTGTCACGAATGTAATTTTTTCAATACCTTCTGTAAATTAAAATAGCTTTCAACGATAATTTGGAAACGCATCTTCAAGTGTTGAGTTGGTACCACCAAACATTTTGACCGCTCAATCTTTTTAACAACGTTTGTAAATGTTACTGTTCAACTTCGTTTGTATGGGTTTTACAGGTGGTGATTGTTAAAAACGTATTGCAAAAAACAAATCATCGATTCACGATTTTGGGCCTAACATTCTTTTCATGAAGTGCACTTGTCACCAACGACCATTATAAGCGAACGTGCTGACTATATTGATCGAACAACAGCGTGCCTAGAAGCGATCGCTATTATGATGTAAGCTTAGCTACTTCCGATTTGCTGTGGCCAGGCCACACTTGGTTCACTGTTACGCCATTCGGGAGAAAAAAAACAGCATTTACGTCAAAATTATTGCAGAAACAGACGCCCGGGAAACAGCTGCATAGTAGTTGGCTGAAACGTCGGTGTTGTTTTAGTTACAAGAGTTTAGAGCACACGTTCAATTATAGGTATGTCAGCAGTTGAATCCGAGCAAGTGTGGCTGCAAAACGTACTTAAGCGGGAGAAACAAACACCACCACTGCTTTGGCATGAGAAAGGCCATATCACTTTATGGTGACGTCACCATTTCATGAGCCAAATTATTGTTAACTATTATAAGAGGTCTGATTCGCGCTGCGAGTAACCTTAATATCAGAAATTTAATTTTTCAGTGTAACGTTCAAGATTTACAGCTGTTTCCCGGGCGTCTGTTTCTGCAATAATTTTGACGTAAACGCTGTTTTTTTTTCTCAAGATTTAAAAAAATCAAGCATGCAAAGTAAAATTTTAACACAGTTCTACAAGAGCTGAGAATGATTTTGAAAAAGCCGTCAAACTCATATCTGTCGGTTATCTTTCCACAAAACACAAGTTGATGTTTCTAATCTCAAAGCCATCAAAACTGAGTTGGTGCTTTTTTAAATTTGATTTTGGTAACGGCAATTGGCGACAAGCCGAAGTCTGATTCTTAGGCCGAGGTGAACACCCTTGCCTAAGGAGCTCTACGGCCATNCAATCAGTGGCCGTGGATCGAACAACCAACCTTCTAATTGTGAGGCGGACACTCTACGCACTGAGCTACCCCGCCCCAATCGACGCTTTATTTCTTCCAAACGCCCCAGGCCAACACTATGTGGCACTTTTTCAAAAACATTTTATCTGGGGCTTGAGTATAGTCATTTATTTTAAAAACACTTTTAAATAAAAATTTTCGCAACAACAAGTGCTTCTTGGAAATCAGGGTTAAGAAAACTCAGCCATGCTTAGTAAAGAGCAAACATACTCTCCAAGCACGCACATCCTTCTCAATGCAGTTGTGCTGATCTGATAGTCGACCAAGCAAAGCTGTATGGTTTAAAAAAATCAGTCACTGACACCGGATCGGGTAACTGAATAAGCGTGTTTCAAATTAAATCCAATCTTGCCTCTGATTCTTTTGATTTCTTTTGTCGAATTATCATTATCAAAACAAGTTATCCTTAATTATGGATAAGACCGTTTTGCAACACCTCTAAGTAAAAGACAAACCTGAAAGACATAGACCCCCATCTTAGCAAAAAGCTTTGAAACAAGACTCATGATGGTAGCAATGATAAGTAGAGCCCATCGGGGTAGAATCGGTTCCGGTTTTGCTATGCTGAATCCTCTATGCTGGCAGAAGTTCAATCTAAAACTAGTGTAGGAGTCTGGAGGACTATCATCTTTGATGAAGTAGGCGTTTCCACCAATCAGCTTGGACCTCACCTGTAAACGCATTTCTGCTCGATNGTAAATTTACAACTTACAATGTTCTATGACGCTGAAGTGTCTGATGCAATAGTAGCGACACGTTTGTTTTTTTTTACGTGTGTGTTCTTACATTTTTACCGTACGTTGCCATCACGCTGTACATGCATGTCAAATTTCGAACCAAAAACGCAAAAACTCGATGAAACGTTCTTTTTCGATTGAACTGCTTCTCACATGTTTCTGTGTGAGTGCAAACGCCGCACAAAAGGTAGAGGAATTACGAAGATTTTATAGTGTATATTAAGAACATAAACTTAGGGGAGCAGTATCAAGTTTGCAGTATAAGGATTTCTCTAAACAAATGAATCGAACTAAAATATTAGAAAGCATGACATTCAACATCAAGGAAATGTATTTTGCCACAGTCTCACCTGTATTTTCTGTGCAGCTAACACATGGCACCATGCTGCGTTACCGACATATAAGTGAGACAGCTTCTCCGATCTCTTCGACAATGCGATAAGGTTTTTATTACTCGCATTGACTATGGCCTCCTCCAAATATACATCACCTTCCCCGTACATAAACGAAGGTCTCAGGGCGCACGTGACCAGTGTCTGTGAAGGATCAGTTGTGAAATAACCAGAAAACATGAAAAATCACTCACGCGATGCTTACCCGTTATGTGTAAGCCATATTCTGATACAACGGTGCACAACCTGCAGCCGTACCGCCGCATGCGGCCTTCGATAATGAAGTTTGCGGCCGTTCACATGTAACTTAAAATATAAGATTTGGCGGCCGTGCTGGCGTACATTGAAGCAAAACAAAAAGGTAAGAAAATCAGTCGACACGATGCGTAACAATCGGGCTGGTGATGTCACAAAGAGTTATAGAATGTATACGCAATTAATGTTTGAATGTGTTCTGTGTTGGTTGGCACTTGGCAGTATCTCATAAATATAAATCGAACTCATTGGTGGCCGTACTTCATATAAATAAAGGTAATGCGGCCGGCAGGCCCGCAACCAGAGGGGGAATATCGGGCAATTGCCCCCCCCCCGAAATTTTCACAAACGTGCGTATTTGTTAGGTGCAACAACAAGTTACATCATTTTGCTCCCCCACCGAAAATATCAGTTGGTTGCGGCCCTGGCGGCCGGCAATAACAAAAAGGTTGTACACCCCTGTTCTGATAGAAAACGAAGTAAATTGGGTATCACAATTTCAAACGTTTTTTCACAATTCTCTCACAGTGGCAAAAGATACCGGGTAAACTGTAAACACTTAATGAAAAACAAGATAAGGAAGGACACAAACATGATTTGCTATGGACAAAAATATGATCTCCTTTTTGAACTTTTTTCAGAAACTTTGTTTGGAGAGCACAATCAGACACGTATGGAGATTGATCTACGGAATGCAACATTCATGCAAAGATTCTAACTTTCGAATCAAGGCATGAAAAGCTACATGCTTTTTTCAATTTTGTGACGCATCGAAATGTAGTTTATTTTGCACCACACCAGAACCGCAAGCAGTTTAATATTTTTGGGGTGGGGGGCAAAACGATTGTAACTTGCTGTTGTATTATTTCCAATTTTTTCAACTTTCGGGAGGTGGCAATTGCCCGGTTGCCACCTCCCTAGTTTGCGGTCCTGCACCACACCATAAATTCTACAGCGCCATGATCAAATTTATTAGGTTTTCGTCTTTTCATTGCAGGCTTGCAGCAGGCAGCATAATACTATGTCAGAATAAATTGCAGCCCGCATTTTGCAATCGCACTATTGAGAATAGGGCAAGGCACAACATGCTAACATCAAGTGAGCTACCATCTTGCCAGAAGGAAATCCTTTGTCATAAAACTTTATCAAATGATGATACGCAGTGACCAGAATAAAGGTTAGTACTCACAGATTTCACACCGCGGAAACATCTACACCACATATTTCCAAATGAGTTTAACTTGACAAACGTATGTCTTAAGCATCTTTGTATTGCGCCACTTTATGATTTTGAAGACTCATGAGTACCTATTAGTCGAAAGTATTTTTGTTGCAGCATCAAAGACCGCATCTCTGTTAATGTGTTGAGACTTATTGTTGGATATATGCAAGTTCGAATCACTGAAAAGTTATGAATGTAGAGCATGACAGGCAGATTCCTGGAACAGTCACATCAAAGCCAAAGCTTTCAATACTCGACGATATGAAGAGAATCCCTGCAAACTCAGCTTTCCAGAAATATTTGAAATGTGCTGAAGTAAGAGAAAAATTTAAAAGCTACAACTGTCCACATAATTAACACTCCAGACCAGTGGCGTAGCCAGCCCAAAATTTTAGGGGGGGCCAAAATATTTGATTTTAGGCGAGCAACAGTATTTTGATTGGGATGCCGCCTCTCAAACCACAAATGACGACGTATTCTAAAAATTTGAGGGGAATGGACCCCTGCCCCCCTGGCTATGCCTATGGTCCAGA
>JGI24159J19872_10005876_pt1 | contig 15891 bp, 13 predicted proteins | sample Ectturendosymbi4_FD_19872 | JGI IMG/M metagenome (IMG submission 19872) | reverse complement strand
ATAAACATCCTCTTAATTTGTAAACATTAACAAAAAAAACGTGATGTCAAGCTGATAAAATTTTTTCCTGTCTAAGCTACTAGTCTTCACGAATCTTAAGAGGGTTTGAACAACTCTCTAGCCTATTCTAACGGCGAGTTATGGCCATACACAAAATGGTGTTTTACACCCCATATTAGCATTTGAAGGGGTAGGAATTTTGACTACTTTTTCTTTTTTGTGGCATTATTTTTTATCCAGATATGCTAGAACGCCAATCAAGGGCTCTAAAAACTCGTAGAATAGTCTAGTTTCAACAAATACTTGGGCCAAAATGTGGGCCCATTGGATGAGCGTCCAGTGTCGGGTAAAGTAGGCCATAAAAACGCTAAAGGATCCCCACTTGTGACGTCCCCCCACGAGATCCCCCAACCTAAAACTGAAATTTTTTTTACTCGGAACTACTAAACTTGCTGAATCCGTAGAGGGTTTGAACACCTCTCTAGCTGCAGCAGCTGGCGAGTTATGGCCAAAAGAGCACAAAAGAGTACTATAGTGGCCGGCCCAGGCGGAAANAATTAAATGATGAAATAATCAAAATCCTGAGAGTTGCTCCTTTATTTATANCAACAAAATTCTTTTTCAGCCTTGTTAATGTGATGGTCTACAGTGAAATGGATGGAAAATTCCGAAAAGCAATTTCTGATCTTGCATCAATTTGCTGCTCCTTTAGAAAAAAATCTGCTCATTCCACTGCGCAGACCGACAGTCGCCGACATAAGTGCATCGTGGAGGTCGTGTAGGAAAAGACCTACCATTCGCTGGACAGTGCTGCTGTCGTGAAGTTAGCGATGAGTTCATTTGAGCAAGTAGCTAACACATAAGCGAGCAAAAGCGTTTGTAAAATCAAATAAAAAGAGCGTTTTAATTGTTGAAAAATAATATTCATTGAAATAATGTGAGGGGCGTTCCTCTTAGCCAATATTTCTGTGTGGATTTTTCCTAAAATTTTAAATGGTGCAACAAATGAAAAGGATGGTTTTCCTATTGTTTTAAAGAATAGTGACATTTATGTGCTTTTTCTGTAAGCCATCTGCTGTATTTTTACTTTTACTCTCTGCCCATTACTTTTGAAAGTGTCATGGTCTACGTTTAGTGGTTGAGGATCGCTTGATGTTTGTTTTTTATTTTTTCGAGCAGTGCAGACTTGCGCAATAATTGTACGATTGCAAGTTATTAACACCATATCTGAAGGCGATTTTTGCAAACTATATGGAGATTGTGTAGCTTCCTTTTAAAATCCACGATCACAGACCAGAAGCAATACAAGCTTTGCCGATGATTTAACTTTGAAGTGGGACAAAGTGTAGATATTTGTGTTTTCTTTTGTTGTAACACAAATTAATTTAGACGTTGGTGCACTGATTTCTGAACTTTTTGAAGTCTAACGCAAACGCGTAAGACAAAATTTCGGTCATTGCATATTGGAATAATGTTTCAAGTTACAGCACCATACAGTAGGTAAATTTGAAGCGATCAGTTTTTCATAGCCATAGTGTAAAAACGCGATTTCTGCAGTGTGCGAGCGATGTAGCCGCATACACAACATCAAACAACTCAAAGGCAGCATTATATCCTTCTGGTTGAGATAGACATGAACAACCATCTTCGCCATAAGCGTTTGACGTCCTATAATGGATAGCTATGGATGTAGCTGATGATTGTTTGCAGTTGCAAAGAACGCCATACTCTGATTAGTTTGCTATTCTGTTGCGTGTAATAATGCACAACGTGCTTCTTTCCTGAATTTTCACTCAGTATTCGCCGAGTCGTGTCACGTTTACGTCTGCGCACGCAATATGAGTGCTTATTGTGCAAGGCACAGCATTAGAATTACCACGATTTGAAACAATCTAGAATTACTAAGTGCGTCAATTGACGCAAGGGCTCTTTTGTGATTAAACCGCTGAACTCATCTTTTCAAAGTGAGATGAGATGGGATCATATTGTGTCATGTTAGTGAAGAATCAAGGAAAACAAAAAGGAGAAGAGATAAAGGAAAGCAATAATGCGGGAACTACACGTTTTTGACTGGTGCAAGTTTTACATTTTTTAATTAGAGATGTATCACACACAGGTTTTTCAAATCACGCAAATATCTGTTGTTCTCTTTCTGCAGTATTTGCCAGAACAGGTTTAGCGTTTTCAGATGTTGGAGCACATTCTGCAACAGCTGTAATGCTTACGTTTTGTAGCCCTTCATGCGAAGTGTCTCCCCGCAAGTTCTTCACTAAATTTATACATGAACATTCTGAGACTTATGCTGGAAGTGAAAACGTGCTTGTAAATAGTCCATCTATGAATGCCATGCCTAAAATTACCAGTGGCGGATTTACACTGGATTGATTTGGTGGGTTTTTCAAACCCTAGTCAAATGCGGTGACCACGTGATATCTACGTAAGCACGCGTTGGAGTGCTTTCCACGCTTCAGTAACTTCATTTTTTGTGTGACATGTTAAAAGCTGCGCTTGCGGTCACTCTCTATTCGATTTTGCAAAGGGAATGAGTTATGGTTAGTGTGAGTTGGCTTACGCAGGCTGGTTATGATTAGAGGGGGGCTAAGCGCCAGGTGGCTGTAAAGAGCTGAAACTCACTCATCGGATGCTTCTATGGTCATGTTAGCAGTATACAACATAAGAAGATCTTCAGGCCCAAATTTTTTGTTATGAGTAATTCAGTTCCGACATATATGAAATCTGCACTACCCTCTTTTTCATCAAAAATCGTCTGATATTGGAGGACAAAAAAATTTTTTTAGTGCTCAAACTGCTCAATGAGAGTTATATTTTCAGTGTAGTTTTTGTGATAAACTTTAGTTGAGGGAAAGTATACTTTTTATTTTTGAAAACCGGGTTCAGCACACCCAACGTGTTGGTTAGTTTGACAAAAATTGAACGAAAGTATCCAAGGTTTTTAAGGGGGGTAGTGACTTGGCTACATATAGGGGCTCCCAATATTTATGGAGACGCCAATCCCTAAATCGGTAAAACGTAATATGTCAAAAACTGCACAATGCGCTGCAAGAGATACCATCGCCAACTGGAACTGATACGTAGGCGTTCTGTGCTTACTCACTGAAATTGCTTCGTTGACAGAAATCAGTTGATTCTTTGGTGTGTGGCCTGGCCGACACTCACTAGCACGGTAGTACTCAAAGGTATTCCATCCGCTCCCCTTATTTTGAATTCGGATGCGCATGCGCTATCCACGTCGTTTCATCAATCGGCCCTGCAGCATCTGCAGGCAGTCCCGAAAGAATTTGAAAACTTATTAAGTAGTGTCATGTCTCTCAACAATGGTGAAAGTAATTTTAGCCAAAAAATAATCATGGTGTCATATGGTAGGATTGCCAAAGTTGGTACTTGGTTACCATTTCTGGTAGGCCTATTTACTTCCAAGAAGGAGGTTTAGACATTTTGGCACATAATACTCTTATGTGAATCTACATTATTTGGTACGATTTTTGATCACTGCTTAGACGAGAATAAACGCATTAGTAAAAAGAAAAGTCGGATGATACCGAGTTAAAACGTTGACTGATAACAAAAATTAAACAGTATCCATCGGCTGCCGTGTTATAGCTGAACAAGCGTGGCCAACAGGCCCGCAACCAGAGGGGGTATCGGGCAATCGCCACGCCTCAAATTTTCACAAACGTATGTATTTGCTAGGCGCAGCAACAAGTTACATCATATTCTCCCCCCCGAAAATATCAGTTGGTTGCGGCCCTGGTGGGCAATATGGACAAACGATACCTTTTGCGGGACTTAGAGAGTAAACAGGAAATGCCAATACAAGCATACAGTCTGCTTAACGAATTTATTCTCTCACGTGATTGCGGATTTCCCACATATGTGACTTGGGCATAGAATTTGAATACAAAAAGTATTTTCACTCAAATCGCTTGTAATTGAAAAATAAAGTGACTTTTTGCAGATATGATTAGTGTTTTGCATAAAATCAACCTGGATGACTACACGAACAGTAAAACTGAATAACAGACAACAAATGTATATTAATTACAAAATATACACAACTGTTAAATCGAATCAGACTCATGACATAATGGAGACAATTGATCGCCTTGGCCATATTCCAGTCTCTGTGCTGCTCGTTGCTAAGGTGGAAGAACGCCTCTTTGAATTTTTGCGACCGCGCAGAAAATCTCTGAATTCCTTGTCACGAAGACTATAAACCAACACGTTCACCAAACTGCAAAGTAAAGAACAATTAAAAATGCGGTCAAAATCGATAACGGCAAACTTCTCAATCAATTCCAAAGTAACAAAGTTAAAAGGATGCATAGGATATGGAGACGATGTTTGCTTTTTCGGTGTAACAGGGCTAAGCAATTGCAATAACTTTTGTGGCTCTTGACATGACTAAGAAGCAAATAACCAAGCACAGTGCACGACAAAGTCAATCGCCATCTGCATTTAGCCATGGTGGATTCCAGTGGCGTAACTAGAGGCTTGAGTTAGCGGTAACTTAGGTGTAGGGGGCCCACTGACCACAGTAGGGGCCCCACTAGCCAACAATCAGAAACAACCTGAAAACTTATAGTGAATCTAGGTTGTGGATGCCTATGCAAAAACTCAAAATCACCTGAAAATACTCCAAAAATGTCATAAAACTACTGAATATCACAAATATACCAAAATCGAAATACAAGCCAAGTGGGGGCGCGGTTTGAACATTTAACTTGCCATGGGGGTTGTTTAGCACCTCTGAGCCTTGTCACATACGGCACTGGTGAATTCTGTTAACATTTGGAGATAACGTTTAGAATTTATTGATTCTTCATGTATAACGAAAAAGCAAACCTGCAACACAAACGCAAAATATATTTATACCTTTTTAAATCTGCTTTTTAACAAGCTGAAATTTGTCGTCTGCTATAAAATTTTTGCGTTATTATGGTTCTGTAGGTAAGCATTGATTAGAATCCAATTTAATTTTTTTATGTAATCCACTCAAAACCTGCGAGATGTGAAGCAACAAAACGATGTTTTAATAAAGATTTGCCATCAAGAGTTACCTGTTCAACACACTGAAGTAGAAGGACACTGTGTAAGCGATAGAGGTTGTCTTGCACGTTAGAACATTCGCCAAGGTCAGCGACACAACGATCACAATGGGCACTGTGCAAAACACAAAGTTGATGATCGCAACGATTTTTGTTCATAGGAGGAAACATTAACACCAGGTTTGCATCAGATACTGCTACTAATCGTTTACCCTCTGCAGTGAGTTCCCGACATAAAGATAGATTTAAAAGAATCCTAAATTTAACCGAGGCTTCGCGGATGTCAGACATTCTCTATGATCCATAAGATTTCCTCCTTTGAAAGTACAGCATTAACCTCACAATTGTTAATTGGCAAAGCTGGTTTATATATGTCGATTTGATTTTAAAGTCTAAAGGTACAGTACGTGCAACCGTACGTATTCCAATGTACGTTGCAGATTGCGGTGTTTTCGATGAGAAAGCCAATTTTCGACTGCCATGTCACCATGTGTGAGCATTTAACAAAAGCTACAAAGATCTTCCAGCTTGCGAAGCATTAAGGATTTGCGTTTTTATGATATTGATTTTATGTGAAGGATAACGAAACATGATTGTTGCAGTAAGACTACGTCGCCAAGACGTTCGAAACTGAGTATAAAGGCATTCAGCCAGCCATGGTTGTGAGTAGCATTAGATTTCACCCCGGGATTTCTTTACAACTACGTGTTTACCTTTTACATAAACAGAAGACGTCTTGAACGCGCTGTCTGTTTGCGGTGATTTTTCGTATGTCTTATTGGTTATGCAAAGTCGCCGCAACCATCGCACGTTTAAAATCGTACAAAGTCACAGTTTTGACTATTTGAAATTGAAATAGAAAAACTTGCACGAAGCATGTTTCAAGAAAAAATTTGCCACTTTACAAAATGTCTTAAATTGTTTCATGGGTCGCTGTGTAATGGAAGCAGATTAGGATAAATATGCAAATATTTTATTCTGGAGCTCAACTATACAATTGTAACACATCCTCTGAAAAATTAAAATTCGATCGAAACCCTCACTCCTGTATTTTTATGGTATGTATTTTTGTGTAAAATTTTCAAATTTCAGAAAAGTTAATCACCAATTTTCGTCCAAGCCGGAACACGATGCTACTTTTCTATCATCAAAAGTGATTGCATCGATTGGTTTGAAAACAAAATTGCACTTTACAAAAACTCGTCTTTTGTCATGGTGGACAGAATGGAACAATCGCATTGCATCTGACTGGTAACACATATATTTCTATGAGGATTCGGTCGTACCGTCACTTTATACACCACAGTTAGAGGGATTGATTTTAGTTGAGAAGATTGCTACTGTGTCTAGTGCCGGAGGGGATTACATGTGATTTTGTAAAAATTCTGAAAAAATGCGTTTGTTAATCTGTTGAGTTGATATCATTACAAACCCACATTGAATCTTGCGTTTTTACAAAGTACTGATACACAGGCAACATAGTACAGCATAATTTGTGATCAGATCAGTGGCGTAACTGATATTTCAGCCAAGGGGGAACCTAGCTTAAAGGGGTCCACTTGTCGCTGGAGGGGACACACTAGCTAACACTCAGAAAAACAAATTTGAGAATTGATGTTGAACACGGATGTGGGTGGCTAAACCAAAACCCTAACTCACCGGAAAATACTCCGAAAAACGCAAAAAAAACACAACTTATTGAAAACCAAAAGGATAATGAAACAACATTTTTGCTGCATGGGTGCCCAGTTTTTAAATTTAGCTTGCAAGAGAGGCGATTCTCCCCTTTTCCCCCCATAGTCACGCCTCTTGATAAAACCTTGTCTTGAAAAATTTTCGGGGGCCATGAAGGCGTTTGCCATTGACAGGATGTTCTTGGGAAATAAAGTAAGGGAATCACTGCTCTGTATGTATGCAGCCAGGTGGTCTTGGGAATAGCCTACCATCATTGAAAAATCTTACATTAATTTGCGCCGGGTTTCCTGATATACAAGGGATGAAACGTCTGGGCAACGTTGCGACGATGGAACAATTCTTTTCAGGAAGTATTCAAAATCTTGTTTTGTCTATTGTCGGTGTCTTGCAAATGTCGCATTTTCGCTTTCTCTACGACATTACATTCTGTTAGGCTGTTGCAACCTTCACGTATGTTGCACAAAAGGTGTCAAATTATGGGGTTATCTACAAAGAACTCTCCTTCTCTACCCTCAGCGGACCTCCGACACCTAGCGGATGCAACCTAAATGTATGTAATTTGGACCACGGCAACCTCGGGGATGACAGGATGGTTCAAGCTGCCATACCCAGTCCAACGATAGCTCTTGAATGAACGAGAGAAGCAGACGCTAAGTAAACAATGTCTTTTCTCCTTTGATGCGTCTGGTGCTGATCGAATGATGTGTTGGAAGTTATTTAAGGTGTCTTGTGGTTTCATGCTTGAGTGGTGGGAGTGCACTGGAGCTCTGGAGGTTAGCTGTAGCAACTCAAATAGCGAAGTTGTTTGAAAGCTGTCGGTGCGTTTTCGCTGATAGCTGGTGATATTTGATCTGCGTGTACTGTGCACAATTCGGGGCTCGTATACAAGCCGACTTTCCTAGAGGTCACAACAAAATATGAACTGTTTACAACAGAAAGCAACCATAAAAAGCAACTTTGTTGTGGTGTGATACCTGAAATAAATTGCGAGGATTTCATTTCGGCGATTGGTGCAAAAATACTACACTGTTAAATAGCAAAATTAAATGAAACCTACGCATTTACTGTAATGAAAAAATATATGCACTTTTTATTCTGTCCTGATTTTCTGTTTGAAACTGGTGATTGCTTAAATTTGAGTTTGTCTTTCCTTATTCAATGTATAAATATACATGTCTATAGCATAAAACAAACGCTTAGGCTTACTAAAAGACAATTATCATTTCATGTCTTTCCTTTGCAAAATTCTGATACTTAGAAAAGTAAGAAAAATTTCTGAGTGTTGTCAAGATTTCGTTCTTTTTCGTCCTCTACCTCATGACATGAAACAAAAACGTAAAATATTAATGCAGATTCAGATAGCTCGCAAACAGTAAAACACGTTACATATTTTAAGTTTTGTTATAAAGCAAGTGCTTCAAAAGTTACGAACAATCAAAGAAAGAGTGTAACCAAATGCAAATGCGATGCATCGCGACAAAGCAGACCTTTTTGGCACCATCCGTGGGGTGCCTACGTCCGCTGAGGGTACAACATCAGATTAGAATTTTAGCTCTTTAGTAAATAACTTCTAATTGGTAATATTTTTACTAAGCTGAACGTTTGCAGTTAATTATTACTAAACTGCTTGTGGTTCGCCATGCAAGTTTTAATAAAGATGTACAGTGAAACCTTGATAGAGTAATTCCAATTTTGCGTTCATATATTGTACTGTACACATTGCTCTGAAAGGATCCTTTGCTTTTTGGTGGATTCTTCGCAAGCATCCCTTCTCTCTCAATCATTTCTAATGTTCGGAAATCCTTCAGGCATTTGCTATAACGTTACTTTACTGTACACCGAAATCAGGAAGGAAGACGGCGTCGCAGCCGACCATCGACAATGCGGTAGCTGAAACATGAGAACTGTTTTCATAACACCCCATACATCGTGTATGATCTTAGTCCACTAGAAGCAAAGATTTGAAGCATTCTCTTATTTTTACCCATTCCAAGTGCACCTTTTGCAAAGTGTGATAAAGCAAAGCTTTGCAAAATGACAAACAACCAAGTCTGGTTAGAAATTTTAAACGTCAGTTACGAACTGGGCAATAACGATCTCACATAAAGTCACTGTGAATCCAAATTGCATAATTCCCAGGGTTTTGATAACTGAAACGTCTTTGCGTTTTTGCTCCATGTCCGCCTTTTTAGACATTGCGCCAAACAACTTGCGAGACTTGGAAATCTTTCTTCTGATTAGAATCGCTGAAGCCAGTAATAACAATGTCTGAAACATGGAGTTGATCATTAGATTAGCAGATTAAAGTACTTATTTGCAAGGCTGTCTTTGCTGTCCACGTTAGACGAGAGTGTAGACAACATACACGCCATAAATGTAAATCGGGTTGGAAATTGTATGTGCTAAGACTTACATATTTCTGAAGATTTTATCTAAGTAGAAACGTTCAGTGCCTTCAGAGGACCTCTTTTTCTCTAAACTGATTGCTTCTTTTTAGAGCAGAATTTTCTAAACTTTTCGTAGTGGAACACCCACGAGAGCATTGATTGTTTTCATTTAGATTTCAACGACAACTCACTTAGTGTGAAAAGCGCTGTGATTTGACATCAGGGGTGATGGGATAATTCCGATTTCAAAGTTGGAATCGTCATTTGAAATGATCAGAATTTGCAACTTTTATCACAGGCAATGTCTATCAGTTGTAAGCAATTGAGTATGACATTTCAACAACGTCTTCAAAACCTCTATAGCCCGTGCATGTTCAACATCCAAAACAATATTACCAAAACATCACGGACAGTACCAGAAAAGTTTCATTTTCACGAAAATATATTGACATGTTTTGCAAAGCCTATTCAATCCACATTATGCTGAAATATCACTGAAACAAAGAATCTAGCAGACTTTCTTTCGTTCATCCTAAAAAAGCCGAGATGAAACAAATTCCCCTTGTTTCTCGATTTAGTTCATGAAGTTAAATGTACATCGCCCCTGCGGCAAGTTCAACGTGATTTTAAATCAGTGTTTCACTTGAGTGTATGTGACCTGTAATCACATAAAATGATGAGGTGTTTCACACAGTTCTAGGCTGAAACGAACTACGTAAACAACGATCCAAACTCAAATGTTATTGCACTTGAACCACTTCAATTTTTCGTTGGGTTGACCTTTCGTTGGCCAAGATTTCGGCTAGCGAGGTTGTGCGAGTAATTATAGATTTTGAAAGCACTGATAAAAATAAAAACTGCAGAGAAAGTAGTAGCAGAATCTTACTTCTACAGCAGGCACATTTTTTTATATAGCAACCAAATCAAAGAAACGTTATTTCTAAACGTCAATAACAAGCAGAANCCTAAAACCAACAAAAATATCAGTTGGTTCAGGTCCAAAGTCATAAAAACACTTAAATGTTGGGATGTAAATGTTACCACCAGAGTGAAAATAATGGTTACTTTATACATGTTGTGAGGAAGCAAATTTAACCATCGCATGTTTTCTCACCATCACAATGAAAGGTATGACAAATATCACTGTCAGCATTAACACCAGTGCACTGTAATCTGATGTTCTTGCATCTGCCAGAGTAAGGTTGAACAAGAAGATTGTATGGGAGTATGAAAACGCAAACAACTTTGGAAAAAACTCTGAAATGAAGAAGATAACTTGATCAAACTTAATTTCCAACACAAGGAAAAATATGAAGTTTTTGAAAGTCATGACAAATCTGAAAAATAAAAACTTAATTACTGTAGTATGAAGCGTAACAAAAAAGTAACTTATTTGTGTACTTGGTTCAAAAATTATAAAGCAACCATAGTTTTCGCATAGAAAGTCTTTGCTTGAATTAAAAATCTAAACTGAGAATTCTTCAAGATATCACTTAAACAGACTAAGATTGCTTGCTCATGTCTTACTTGGTGCAACAGCTGATAGTGCAGAAAAAAAACAAACGCATCCGATTCCTGCATGAACTGTTCGCATGTCTTGCATTTTGTATTTCAAAGGGCGGTGGATAGCAAATAGTCGTTGTTGACCAAGAAAGACCAGGTGATTGAGTGAGGAGGAAAAGCCAAACATGTACAGCGTTCCGAAAATAGTTGCTTGAATTGAGTTTTGTAGGGAAAACTGAATTTCATTAAGCTCTGCTGCTGTTGATTGGAGGCTCCAAATCAAATTGTATAGAGCGATTCCAAGTGGTTGAATGCCTGAATTGAAGCAGATGATAAACATTTCTTGCTGTTTGTGTTTCAAACTGTTATTTTGTATAAAGTTTGTAATTTTCGAAAGAACTTCAATAGCTGGAAATTTAAGGGAAAAATGTTATTGACATAATGTTTGTGATCTACAGGATTTGTTTTTTATTCTAGTCTTTAACTTACATTGGAACGCTTTTTCAAAGATAAAATCGGAGTATGTCAATTTACCAAGTGAGAACAAAGAGACCGTATCGTCTAGATGGCTTTGTTGTGCTAATTTTAAACAAACATATTGTTGATGTTGTTACTATTCATACAGTACTTGTCAGGTAATATCATTATATTTAAAAAGAAAAATGCGAAAATTGAAAGCATCCTGTGTTTTACAACACAGTAAAATGCGTATAGTTTGAAAATGAAAAACTTTTCTTTCTTGTTACATGAAATATCTCCATTTTGTGCGGCGAACCTTTCCCAATATGTCGTCTCGTTTTGAAATGCAACAGTGAAACTAATCGCCAAAATATTGCGGGGAGCAACTCATTTTTGAAAGGTGCTTCAAACCGCATAACCGTAAAAACAGTTTTGAAAATTTGTTTGAATTGACGGCGTGACCACATTTTGTAGGTCACTGCTTTTTGTGTTCAATACATTTTTTGTTAAATGATTAAAGCATTTAGTTGTTGTAAAAAGTGGAGATGCATCTTTGAAAGTCACTTGCATTCAAAATCTCTGGGTGAACTTCAAAAATATTCTTTGAAAAGTTACACTCGACGTGAAAGGAACGGATATCATTAACGGTTTTGTAATTTTACGTTGGATCAATCCATAATGTGCACTTGATTGCTTACTTGTTAGAATGTCAGCTGCGGCAAGCGATGCTTTTATTTTGCTGTACGGTCCGAAATTTTCATTGCAAAGGCAATACCACAAAACACAAGTGTTCGATGTAATAATCGCTAGTCCAATGACTGCAATACTGAACCCAAATATAATTGCTCCGTTCAAACTGCAGGAGTTGCACTCAGCCAGTGTTGTATTTGCACAATCCAAAAGAGCTGTGTCGGAACAAAATGATGGAGATCCGCACAAATGTGATTTGTTGTCTGCTTTGTCTTGCAAAGGATATTCACTGTAGTAGTGATAATGTCTGACAGGAATGAATGAGTGAAAAACATCTGCGAAGAAAAATAAATTTTAAATATTTCAAAATTACAATCAGAAATATCTGTAGTAGTAGTAGTAATTGTCATGAGTTTTAATTCAGTACTTTTAGTAAACTTTCAAGAGTAGAAAATAGGAACTGTTAGAAAACTTTTAGGGGAAGTAAAATCTGAAAAAGATGCGTAACGTACCATAACATAACAATGTCACGAAATACATGCATCAATTTTAGGCGCCCGGTTGCTTTGGAATTTCTGCTTCTCAGAGCGCGGTAATGTACTTAAGTGGATATTTTTGCAATTCTTGTAGCTTCAACTCCGATGGTTTGCTGAGGGACAACTTTTGTTCTTTTAATGATGCAGCTTTTCTCTATTTTGCAACTGTTACGCACCTTTTTCAAATAGAATCTGATATACATATTATAAATATCTACAGTAGTCCCTTCGTATACGATATCATCCTATGGAATGTTTGAGGCCATTTGAGGCATCAAAAATGGGAATTTATCAGTTTGAGATGAAATTGATAACCTTGTTATTTTCATTGTTGTGGATTTTCAATACTGAATGTCTTCATTTGCACTGTAAGCTGAAACACATGGAAAATCTCAAAGATTCTGTAAAAGTGCAGATACTTACGCACTGGGTCGTAGAAAAAATCGTTGCTTAGGCCATATTCGTAATATTCGTCCATGTCTGTCATTGTTCAAATACCCTTGGAGCTGTATTAGATCAACAGACAAATGAGAGCAAAGGTGCAAAATGATCCCACTTTTGTTTCGGATTGTCGACGTTTTACGTTTGCAATGTATATATATATATATTTTTTTTTTGTGAAACATCCACAACAATTTTCTGCAGCACAAAAAAATCATTTGATTTCATCTATATACGTCTGGATCAAAACAAATTACAGTGTATTGTGCAAAGGGCTCATTCACTGATAACTTCATGCGCACGGCTTAGTGTATGCCTGGTACGTGTTTGCAAGTACAAAAACAAAAAACAATGGATTGCAAGCAAATAACAGGGCATCATAAGTATTGTGAAATTCTTTCCTGTTTCAAAACGCTTTGCAAGGAATTGCTGGACAAAATGTACTCATATTGATTCCAACTGACTATTATCAAACCCCAATGTTAATGAATCGAGTCTTCATTATCATTTAGCAGATTGATATTGCTCTGGTGAATACTTGATTCAAGTAAACTGATGAGTACATTTCGATAATCGGTTTCACTTTAACGTGTCTCACAGAGTGTTCTGTCATTGTTTGCATACGGAATATATTTCTTGTCAGTGGTGTTACTTATTTCAGCAGAAAAGTATTACACTGTAGCATTTGCTAGACACTGCTTCAAAGTTATCCGAAAAGCAACCCATACATTCGTCCTACATCCTCTTCAGAACTACATAAACTTCGAGATGTTGAAAACCTGTTTTTGACGATTCAATTGTGCAAATCCTCTGTGCACAAGAGGGCAAATATTTTTTTTATATCAGGAATACGATGTCTTTTGTGTTAAAAGTTGGTGAGAATCAAAGAGAAGCCAACACGTCCTTTCTCGACTTAATTTAGCAAAACCTATCCTTTTCTAAGAAACAAGCCTGCGTTTCTCTTTCTATTTATTCTTACCAAATCTCGCATGGTTCAAAGAGATGTCACGATGCATAACCGGTTTTGCCTCTCAGGGATTTTGTTTCATTGTCGCCTAACAGCTGTTATGTTTCTCCTACACTCACAGAGGTGATTTTCAAACCATGTGTGCACGTTCTTGCATTTGAAAAGAAACCAAGCACCAGCTACGAAACGAGTTGATTGAAAACACACGATAAATCATGTATGCGTTTCAACCCCCCAATTACATGAAAATAAAAATGTTTTCCCTACTATGATCTGCATTTTATTGTAAATAGGTTTCTTTATGTAGCACCACTATTCCTGCATTATTACCAACAAAAATACTGATGCATTGTCATTGGCATGAGCTGATGCTTATAGTAAAAGTTTGGACTCTTTATCAAAAAGTACACTGCATAGAAAATGGCCGTTAAAAACAGTTTCAAGCTTTTCACGTCCCGAAAATATTGATAGTTTTGCATCAAATCATAACCGCTGCACAATTTCCTGAAACGATGCCTACAGCTGATACCTGGTATTACTCAATGAAAACGAAAACTGTGAGTCAGCTCAAAAATGAATTTTAGAGTTACTGCCGGAGGAACCGATTAATTTTGCTGAGATATATGTACTTCAGTGAACCTGAAAAACGTTCAAGATAGCGTCGCCGCGCTGAGAAAACGCATTCCTTAAAGATATTTTCATGAAACATACCGCAAGAAAAGCTGCAACTTCATCATCAACTGTTTAGGAATTCAACGTATTCGCATCCTGTGTGCACAAGAGGACAAATAAATAGTTTATGGCAGGATTACGATGCTTTTATATGCTGATGTTGGTGATAGTGTTATACAAACGGACACGTCACTTCCGGACGTAGCACTTGATTCAGCAGAGCCTGTAATTTTCTCGGAAACACTTCTACATTTCTCTTTTTCTTTATTCCTACAACCTCCTCACACACTTCAAATAGATGTCATAACACATGCCCTCTTTTGCACCATCGACTAAAGGCTATAACGCTTCTAAAACGCTCTCACAGAGGTTTTACAAAAAATTTTTTCAAGCGTTTTTGTTTTTGCAATAGTGGTAGAATGAACCAAAGACAACGACTAGTCAAGAAAAAGTAGATTAATACTGCAGAATAAACATTCGGATTGCGTATCTGGGTTTGAGGCCTAGCAATTGCACAAAATAGCAACTTGCAAACGTTTTTGATACCATGGTAATCACGCAACACTTTTGTTGATGTTGCAACACCACTCTTGAATGTCTGCAAAGATTCTTCGATATAGTCATCGAAATGCAAAGATATCAGCACCAAAATTTCGAATTCACATGAAAAAAACTGATAATGAAAATAACGGCCAAAAAAATGTAAACGACGTTCTGTAGACATTTCGGTAACTTCTGCTGCCATCACCAGTGCATTTGCAATTGAAAAGGATTTTAGGATGTACAAAGGCATACTAAAATGTTTTCACCTATAGAAAGGTTGATATAGGTGCATCAGATCAAAACATTGCTCCTGCATAGCGGTGGACTTAGGGTGTGGGGGGACGAGGCAGGGGTGAAATAGGGGCCCACTGACGACGTCATCATACTCACCCAACGTGTTAAGACCTTTTAATCAAGCCTAGGAAGAGGATATGCGGGCCACGGTGTTATACACATCCCTAAACAGCTTTTTAGTCGCGGAGTCCGAGTCAGAATTACAGAAATTGGTTGACCGGGTGAAAGAAGAGAGCGAGGTCAGAAGTTTGAAAATGAACGTTAAGAAAACGAAAACTATGATTGTTCTGAGGGTCTCCAAAGATACACCAAAACCGAATGCCAACATTTAACTAAATGGTCAAAATTTAGAGCAAGTTGATAAATTTAAGTATTTGGGGCAATGGATAACTGCTGATGGAAGATGTGATGTTGAAGTAAAGTCCCGAATTGAAATTGCTAGGAAAACATTTATAAATTGAAATTGCTAGAAAAACTTTTATAAAGCTGAAGGATGTTTTAACTTCGAGACGAATAAATTTGAAACTCCGCAAACGATTATTTCAATGCTATGTACTATCAACGTTTTTATATGCATCGGAAACATGGACTTTGAACAAGGACCTGGAAAACAGAATAAACGCCTTCGAACTATGGAT
>JGI24159J19872_10005875_pt1 | contig 15891 bp, 10 predicted proteins | sample Ectturendosymbi4_FD_19872 | JGI IMG/M metagenome (IMG submission 19872) | reverse complement strand
AGCAGGTCATCCAAAGTATCAAAAGACTCGGATTGTAGCCTAGTTTCCAGTAAAAACTTCACCGAAATACTACCACCTAACAGTTGGAGCCCAGGGCCAGATAAAGTGGGCCAAGGTGGCTTAAAAGTCCTCCAGTTATGACGTCACTCACAAAAAACCCGCATCCCCCAAGCAAAAAACTATTTTTCGAGTGCAAATCTACTAGACTGGCCGATCCGTTTGAGCCGTTGAACAGCTCTCTAGCGCAATCGGTGGTGGAGCTAGGGCGTTGGTAAGGCAACCGAAAACTGCTGGGTTTTTTTGCGAAAATTGCTGAATCCTAGCGGATGCCAAAGAGTTAAAATATCTCAGTTTTTTCGTAGCTCCTCTGGTGTGTAAGTTATGCCACAACATAAATCGAAAACCACAAACCAATTTAAAGCCAGGCAGTGGTTCTTGCACTTCGCAACTAATTGGCGACCAGACACGACACTGATTTGCGCCAACGACTCGCACTGTAAGGTATTAGACACGACGCCACAGCGTCGCACCCAACATGTTAAAGCAAACATAAGACTTTCAGGATTAAAACAAAAACATTGTGTAAATTCAATCTTCTGGAAGTTGTAAGACACATTGACCCATTTCAAGTTGGCATTTTTCAACCAAGCAAGAGAGTTCCAATTGAACATGCGTGTCTGGGTCTATTGGCAACAGCTACACTTACTGAATGGTTTTGTAGTGATCCTGTTGGAGCATGCTTGCCCAACCTTTTTAGTGTTGCAGGGCACTTTCACATGAGGAAATTTATTGCGGGCCACAAACGTTTTTGTGACAGAACAAATCCCTTGATTTTGATAAGTTTTATGCGATAACTCAAGGTGATAATGGGTCTTATAGTTGCACGCAGTGTTGCCAGCTTGTATTGATGTAAACCAAATCTAAAAAATTGACATATTTTCGAAGCATTTGTTAGACATGTTTTTGGGTGGTAGGCCCATAACAGAAACAACAGGTATAATTTTGGTGTGTTTTGATGGCAAATATACTTGAGCCTATAAAAAATAATCAAAATTAAAAAAGTCTGATTATGAACTTATTACATCTCAAGCCACTTAAAACAACCTCATGGGCTGCAGGTTGGGCATCGTTGTGTTAGAGTAAGACAGGCGCAGCAGCCATGTCTTTTCATGGTCTGTTTGTTCAACAAATTACGAAGAATTTTAGTAAATGCAAGATTAGTCTTTAGCTAGTTCAGAGGTTTTGATACCTTCAAATGTAGTTAATGTGCATTGCCAATGTTAATGTTTTATATATGCATGTTTCTAGCTTCTGAATGAAGTTGCATCTAAAATTTGGTGGATTTAGAATAGAGGAAACAAGCATTTGAAGAACCTTGCAACATAGATTATGTTGGTAGTGATGTTGGTCTTTGACAAAAACACTTTTTTAAAACCTGTTTCTTGTTGCTTTAAAATGCCCTCTATTATCAAAAAAGGTGGATTGCTTGATGTCTTTGTTATTTTATAGTACTTCTGTGGAAAGGCTGTTCAGTAAGCTAAAATGTAATGAGTGACTACAGAAATAGGTTAAAATGAGAAAATCTGGTTGATTTGCTCCATACATACCTACGGATAAAATCTTATAGCCAACCAGCTGAAAAACTGAATGTTGCAGATCACCCTGGGTTACTGAAGTTAGTCAGAAAAGTTAAGAATAATGCAATTAAAGGAGAAGCACACCAATGTATTAAATTCCATGTGTAGTGGTGTGAGCTTTCATTGATAAAAGTGATTCATGTTGCATTTACTTAACAAAGATCAATGTTTTTATGCTGATTTGTCTTTTTGTAAGTTCAAGCATGTTTTATGTATAATAAGGATTTTTTCATATTGTTGTGGGAGTTATGGAGTTGCATCAGTGGGAGCCCTATGATGTAGCTTCATCAAGTTTGGCCTTAAATAAAATGAAAGTCATCATTGACACACTTGTGTTCATGGTATAGATTTGTATCACATGATGTACAAAATGCAACACAGTTGTGTGTACTTTTTTGGACACTGCACACAGCTGAAACAAACAAAGCAGTATGCTACTTATCTTGCAGTGCGAGGAATGGAAGTAAATTTTTATTTGGTGTCAAATATTCTAAAAGCTTAACAGATTGTACTTCAGACGTTTTTCATTCAGTTTGGCGTATGTTAAATAAAGCTAGTGTAGTGATTCAAGAAAAAATGTTGTCAAATGTAGTGTAGCTCTTTTATGGTAAGGATGCCATGTGGTAAAAAATCCAATTTTTTCTGTGCATCCACAAGAACAAACCAAACAAGAAATCTCACATGTGCATAGATGGCCAATTATACCAGAGTTGATCAATATAATCAATCCATTCTCCACAGTCTAATTTTTTGCATCATTGTTATTTGTAAACTGTTAATTTTATTGTCATTATATCTTATTTTGTTATGGTAGTATGAGCTGTATGATGTTGAACAAGAAAATCCTAAACCAGTTATGACACTTTTACGCGAACTTGTGCTGAGTTTTTTAGTTTTATTTATTGATATGTTACTTGCATATTAAAATTTTCATCATCTTTGGTCAACATGGCCATGGGTATTTTAAGAATTAAAATCAAGCTGACAAAATGAAACTTTGCCTGGGTTACCATTGCCATGGCTCATTTTTCACATTGCAGTTTGAGATATGAGAGTGAAAAGTGCTAACTATTGGTGTTTTTTTTTTCAAGCCAGTTTATCAGTTGTAGAATCAGAATAGATACGTTTTTGAATGAGCAAGAGATAGTTGGAGATAATAAGACTGTGGCTGGTGGGCAGTTTTGCAGACCACAATGGTGAGATAGTCTTTTTTAACATCTTTTGTAACTTGGAATGATATTTGAAAATATGCTTTTGTGAAACAAAATACTGCAGAAGCAATAGCAAANCAACAAAACATAGTTAGTGTGAATTTCTGCGAGCANAATGACTAGTAAATTTAGCATTACCTTGGAAACAGTTGACCAGTGATGCCTTTCAGTGAAATTGATTTCATATTCAATTAAATCATAATATGACTTGATAATGGTTCGTTTTCCCATGGAGACCTTATATTTGCAAACAGCAAAAAACTGCAAATAATGCTAAGATGTTGCAGATATTTTGGTCAAAGTGTTGTATAGGATTTTTTGTGACTTGACTATTATTGCTGAATGATGAGTGCAAGCTTGAATCATTGCAAGAAGATGGGAGCAGAACCAGGCAGAAGATTCCTCAAACATCCTGCTGCAAAGCTAGTAATTGTTGCTCTTTCTGTCAGTTGCAGTTTCATGCAAGTTTTAAATAATCTGACTGTGCAAGTTAATCTTCCCCTAAGTAGTTGCTTTAACCTATGAACAGCTTTCTATTGGAAGTCTTTGGTTTATTTAATGAATTTTTACATTACTGGCAGTCTTAGTTTTGCTTTCAGTAATTTTCTTGTCCATGGCTGGCAGTCATCGTTTTATTTACAGCATTTTCAACATGACCAGCAGTCTTATTTTTGCTTTCAGTGTTTTTTTGTCACATTAACTTTTCTATGCCATAAGTCGATTTGTTTTGATTTGGTTACATTACCTGCACATTGTTTTTTTCCTCATTGATAAAGGATTTAAGAGCAATCTGATGCATTTAACTATGAATAGTTTTTAAAAAGTTTTCTTGCTGTTAATAGTCTTGAAAGCTTGTTAGCATGTTGTCAAAAATTTTTCTTTGAGTTGTGCTATTCAAACCTTACTATGTTTTCATACTCATCAAAATCTGGAATTGTGCTTTTCCCCATTTCAAAATTGATTGAAAAAAGATTTTTCTTTTGTCTTGTTTTAAGATGTCATAGTTTAAAAAACACATATTCAAGATAATGTTTAGCAGTTACAACTAATGCATGATCTTTTGCAACAGCAGTAATATATGTTTGCCTGTATCTTACAATTTATCTTTGTTTCTTGTAGTTGTTATTATCTATGAAATGATTCTGAAAAAACATTAGTTACACTTTTCATTCTGATAAAATGTGATTCCTAATAAGATGAAAGTTATGCTGTGTTCAACTTATATTATGTTGTATATGTATGACTTTAATTTCATATTACTTTGATCCTGTAGATGCAATTAGTGAAATTGAGACCTTAGCAGCAAATTTCACAAAAGACAAAGACAATTCACTGAAGGGTCGGACTACCTTGCTGCAAATTCAAAGGCTGTTCGGNCGATGTCAAGAATTGGGAGATGAAAAAATTTATATTGTCCAACAGGTAGAAATTNTGATGCGTAATTTTCANATGCGTAAGTGGATTCTGGCATTACTANTTGTAGCTGGGATGTACCTAGAATCCCCTAAAAAAACTAGCAGTCAAAATGAACTGAACTGGCAACATATATTTGTTCTGTCATGAAATGTCCTAATTGAAGCATTTACTGGTTTCTCAGTTGTTTTTTCTGAATATTGCTCATCTCTTCATGTGAAGGCGACGTTTGTATTTACAGTTAATATCACAAATTGTAAAAATGAATGAGAAAAAAATCTGTATGAGGATTTATACTTCCAGAATGTGTTTTGCCAAGACATGGTCCCTAAGGACTCCAGACTTCCAATTGAACTATGCGCAGTTTTATTTTAAATTGTAGCTTAAGCGATTCCACTTATCCACCTTTTCAGGTTGCACTGTTTGAAGTAAATGTTGATCACAAGCAACTTGGAGTCATCTCGATAAAACCTGAAATAATAAAGATTTATACATCACACCTTTGGTAAACTGTTTTCCAATCTTCAACATGGCACTTTATATATTTATTACAACAATGCTGGCAGCTACAGCAAAATGTTTACTCCATAAGTTAGTATCTACATATGCAAAATTCTCAGGGAAGGAACTCTGGCTTACTTTTGAGAAAGTCATCTTCAAGAGATATTCAAGCAAGTTTCTCGTATTTGATGAACAGCCCCAAATGTCAGGAATCTGCACAGCAAAAAACAAGAATGTGTAATAGAAAGCAAAAATGCGTCCAATTTTCTAAGTTGCTCTGTTTATACGATTCAATTGTTTTTTTTTATACATTTTGTTTTCCTTATTGTTGAAAACTAAACTCTTCACCTCATCAAAACACACCATTAGCACAAACAGCGTTGGAAATACGACAAAAGCAAAAATAAGTACTCTTCGCAACTCTTTTTGCATGTAACGTGAATTGGGATAAGAGTGATTGCCCTTGAAAATACCGACATTCGGTATCATGATATAGTTCGGTGTATTGTATTTTTTATCCACTGCTTTAAGGTAAGTATTTTGCAGTGGCCTTCATTTTGTGTGCAATTTTCTTGTTTCGGACCTTTGTAAATGTTTCTGCCTTAGAAGCCTTGAGTTATAGCAAAATCTCCTTTTGACACAATTTGCATTTTTCACAAGTCCTGGCGTCTGCCAAATTTAAAGTTTAGTTTTTCGTTTCAACAATACCTGTATTTTTTAAGTAATTGTTTTATACTAAAGCTAGGTATGATTGGTGTAATGTGATATATCTGCAGTAAGTGCGATGACATGAAGTACCGCTTTCGTGATGCTTGGAGACAGTAAATGCTTACCTCCTGTTGAAAAAGTGCAGCAATTCCTTAACACGTCATAACGTTCTGTAACATTACGTCAAACTTGTTTGCATCCTTTGGTTAAGTCACCAGATCTTTGTTTTTGTTGGGGTCGTTGCGCAGCAAGTATAACGAGTTGTATTTTTTGATGGCACAAGACGCGAGAACAAATCAGCGGGCGAATCTCTGTAATAAAAATGTAGATATATATGTCAGTAGTTTACATCCGCGTTTGATGCTCGTCTCTATGTCATAAAACGCAATTCGCCACATTATACTTGACCTTATTTGGATTTCATTTTCGTGCACTTGCTACAGCCCAGATGGTGAGGATGTTTTACGCTACCGTTTAGCGCTTGGTATGTAGTCTTACTTTAAGTAAATTTCTGGTCACCATTCGAATTTTTTTCAAGTATGCAATAGGCTGAATGGAAGTGATATAAACGCATTTTTGATACTGATTTGCTGTCTTAAACATTATTCCTGTTTTGTAAGCCACTGTTTCACTTTTTTATGGTGTTTGTAAGTTGGTTTTTCTTTCTACGAGTCAGTTGCAAGCATTGGGTAGATTCGTTGTCCAGAAGATGCTCGGCTGTTGTGCGACCTGCAGCATTCGAATATGTTTATGNTTTGTTTCACCGCTTCCTTGACTTTTTTATGNGATTATGTTGAGCCTAACAAACCTTATGTGCTGCATCTACTTTTCAAACTCAACGAAATGTAAAATTTTAATTCTTTCAGTTTTTATTGCNTTGGCTTATTTAGATCAGTTCAAACCTCCGACTGTTGTACGAAAACTCGTTTTGCCTACGTCTCCAGTAACTGAAACGACNGTTGACGTAGGTAAAATACGCTTGGTAAAATTACCGTGCTTGTGCTCAGATATCAGAAACAGTGGACAACAGAAAAAAGCAGGTTGAACATTCTGCATATCGGTTTAAAATCGCATATCGACCAGATTTGAAAGATGAAGTCAACGGCAAACGAGAATTAACGGTATGTCGTTGCAAATTTCAATATATCCACTTTACGTTTTTCTTTATACAACTTCTGAGTGAACTCAAGTTGAAACTTCACAAAGATCGCAATCGATGTTTACGCCGTCCAGGGTTTGGTGCTTCTTCGACGCTTTTTGGGTTTATTGAGGCCATTAGGAGAAATGAAGGATCAATTTCGCTTGTGGTCGCTTTGCTGAATGTATGTGAAACCCATGATTTTGAATGATAAAAGCGCGTACTGAGTTCAAAGCGAAGCTCATGTTATAATGTATTTTTCGAGATGTGAAACCACGACTGGTTAATTAGTACAAATGTTGGTTTGCGCGTTTCACGCTAACTAAAAAGCATAAATTGTAAAGGCCTAAAATCCAAAGTGAAAAAGTCACGTGCTATTCTGCAAGTTGCAGAAATGGGTTGAAACGTTTCAGGAAAGGTTTCGGTTTCTTTCTTGTATTATCCAGGTTTCACATCTCGAACAAATCCACGTTNACAAAGTTTCATGCCTTACTGCACTTAAGATNTTTTGGAATTGTGAAAATTATGCTTAGTTGCNATACCAACTCAGCATGTGATTCGCCTCAAAAACGCTGGACCTTTGTGTCACAGTTGCGTATACGACATTAACTGGATGGTGGCAGTAAGTTTTTGAAAACTCGAGGCGCCGGTAGGTCCATGCAGGGCTTCTGAATTGGTAGGGTTTATGTACGACAGGTCAAATTTTTTTTTGTTTCTAGCTGCAGTCCAACTTCCTATTCGTACCACTGGAACCATTTTGTGACAACTTTATCTGTATTTCTGATCATCGTAAACTGTGCCAGCTTTTTCAGACGCATTCGTGATAAGGTGTGGTTTCCGCGCCACTTCTAAAACTGAGAGCATTGCTGATTTAATTTTATTACTTAGCAGTAGTTTTTATGAAACAATTTGCAAGTGTTGTAAATAAGAGCCTGAAAAATTGTTTCTGTTCTCACAAATTGTGTTGTTTTCTAGAGTGTATCTTCAAAAAACATATTCATGCGTGCGTTTAATACGTTTATCATATCGTACATTAAAAAAAACTGTGCTTAGAAATCAGACCACAAAGGTACAAAGCGAACCCGTCGTCGACGGGACATTCGTCGTGGACACCATGCCGATAAGGTGACTAATGCAATCTATTTGTAAGATTTAATAAACTGATGTAATTTATTTTGCTTGACAACGTACTAACTAGCTAGCTGGTGACATTCAACTTTTTGTTAGACTCTACAGGCTTGTTTCAGCTGTTATGATTGCATCAGTGGTGGAAAGCACGCTGATTGTGGTTAAATTGAACTAACAGAGTTCGAGGTGGAGAGTAATACGACCGTGGAAAACGGAGCATACCGCATGCGCGCTCTTATTTTTGCCACCATTTGTTTCTTGATGCTTTTATAGAAGCTTGTGAAAGACTGAGGATACTTTATAGAATACAACCCGCTGATTGTAGCTCAGCTTTAAACAACGACAAGACGTTGGCATATAGGAAACGACAAAGCATGCAGTACCTTGAATATTCGGCTCTTTTTTACTATGAAAATTCCTTTTTTTAGTTGGAAAGACCCGTTTCGATGGACAGGTCGCCTTCTCCACCCATGCCACCAATCTCCCGGAGTCACACAACCTCTTCGACTTCAAAACAGACGTCCAGTTCACCTGGAGGAACCCCGGTTTCTGAAACACCGTCCAAGATAAAGGAGGAGACCAGAAGAGACAAGGAGGAGCGAAACTCTTCACCCTCACCTTCCTCAACTCCGTCCTCCGCCGCAACGCAGGCCTGTGCGGCAACTTCTTCAAAAGCCTCTTACACGTCGAAAACCACAATGTCCAAGGTCACGTTATCGTCGACGCGCACCGTTTGTGTCCCAACCACAACGGCTCCGTCTAGCGGCGAGAACGGCTCGAATAAGAGCGTTACCAAGAGCAAAAAGAAGAAGCGCAAAACGCAGAAGGTACACTGCTTTGGTGTTTCAGAACGTATAGCTTTTCTAACCGTGCCAAAATAGCCGTACAGTGGCAGGAGCAGTCGAATGATCATTTCTACCACAGCGTTAGAAAGCTTTTGGTTTGCGTTGGTGCGCGGGATTTAGAAAGGGGGCATGTGGGTTTTCGAAATTTGATATATTTCACCGTCCCGGAGACCACTCGAACGTTATTGCAGAAGTATCGATTCTGTAATTATGGTGAAGCGAATTTGTGAATATGGTTGTGACGGTGTTGCAAAGATAATGTGACAACAACACTTTGCCATTTATCATACCTCGAGCTTATTCAGACTGTCACTTGTTTGATTCCATCTGCCATTTAGGTTCCAAGATGTAGGGATCGCATATACAAAAGGAAAGGTAGACGAAACCATGTAATCAGAATTTCAAAGCACTTACTTCTATAACCTCGGAAAACCCTGGCTAAGTGCTGTTTTCCTTAAGAGGATGATTTGGAGGCGGTTGGGCTGTAGGGCCTACGTTGTAGTGTTGGATAACTGTTATTGAGAGGTTGCTTCCAAACTTGCAGCCGCAATTCAATAGGGCAAGTGAGGTATTGCGACCGACAGGTGCCAAAATGCTTTCGCGTGTGATGAAGGCAAACAAAATTGACGTATTGAAAGAAACAGCCGACTAATGCAATTAAGCTCTTCACGCACAAGTTGAAAAGGGGCGCAAGGCAATTTTGGGTGGAATGAAAACGACCAAAGCAGACCAGCAACACATTTATTGAACAACGCGTTTTTGCCAAATTTTGCCCTCTCACTTACAAAATAGCAAAAATGGTTTTTCACCTGGAAAGTTTAATCATGACCGCTGACGTCTTAAGCCAGGGGTCGGGAACCTTTTTGACTAAGGGAGCCATGAAACCTACATATTTTTAATTGTTTTTCCGTGAGAGCCATATAATATTTTTCAACACTTATTGCAACTAACTTACTAACTAACACGTGCATTTTTAAGCAAAATCAACATTTTAAACAATGGTAAATGTCTGAATTTTCTCTTTAATAGCATGCTTCCTACTGTTAATGCGACTTCTGGTGCTGCATGGTGTTGCTGATGGCTTTGTAGTGTGGTAGATGGAAAATTACAGAAAAAGTTTCATTCGTGACAATCGTGTTAAGAAAATAACAAGCGAGCCAGATTCCGTCATCAAAAGAGCCACATCTGGCTCGCGAGCCATAGGTTCCCCACACCTGTCTTAAGCTGTACGTTTTGAATTTCAATTCTATAACAGTCCGCCGACTTGAGACTGAAGGCAAATCAGTTTTGTGAAGAAACATAGCTTCGTGCAAAAATTTTCCGACGTTTTCGAAAACTATTGATTTGTCCAATAATGCTTTGTGTAAAATCATTTTCCTGCTTAGTGATGTTTACTTTTTTAAGTCAAACCTTCGATTTCATCGTTCGATAGCATTTAAATGATACTCTATGATTATAATTTTACCAATTTACGATTGACGCATAGGTTTTGTCAGAATACTGAGATAAAGAAGAATATGGTTTCTGTATTGTAACTGGTGCTCTGCGACTGCCCAGCATCATCTTTTTTGAGAAAAACGGTTTGTCTCATAAAAAAAGTGTAAAACCTTCACGAAGAAGTGTGGTCGATTATATTCCACCTGGTCGCGATTTTGTAAGCTCTTATTTGTCTGTGGTTTTGTTTTTTTAAAGTGCCAAGGTACGCACCTGAGGTGATAATCTTTTTGGCTTAGGATGCGCATTCTGCTGCAACACAATGTGGCCATAATACAATTCAATATTAAACAGTCTAAGTTACACTCCCTAGACTAGAGATGTACACATTTCGGTCAGAAAACGGTGATAGGCGTTACCGGCTCCTACGCGTTTTGTAACGATGTTCTATTTTAATATTTGTTCCCATCTTATGGAAAATAATGATAACTTGATGCTCGCTTTATGTCACCAAAGCCTACCTTTTATGTCATTCTGCACGTATACTGCACAATGACCATAGTGATTAACTGAATAACCTTTACTTTTGCTTTCAACAGCAAAGCTGTTTAGGAATTCACGGTGATATAGTTGATTTACCTTTTCTCTGCGATATAGCGGTGTCGTCATGTGATAAAACATACAAAATGGTTAGATTTTTTATATTCAATAAATCTGATTGCTTATTGGTCAGTGATCCTGTCCAGCGACGACTTTTCATAGTACAAAACATGCCAGAGACCTGTTCTGATCAACATTATTTTTTCGTTCTCACTGCGCACTCGACAAACCAGTCATGCACCTGAGACAATCTGTAACATTTTGCATCTTGGCTGTCACCTCCTAAACCTAAACTCTCCATCCGCTGCATTTGTTATCCAATGCAATCTCACGAAGTGGTAGTAAAAGGCTTTCGTTTAGTTTTAACGCCTTATATTAACCTGTTTTGATTATTGCAATCAAGCAAGACCCCAAACCAACTGACATTGTTTTATGTGGCAAAGCTTTTTCGTATTGACAAAACGCCTGTTTGCTGTAGCCAAACATTCAAGTCAAGCCGCATGTTAGATTGTGTTGTTACTAATACTCGGCATGCATTCTATTCGGCATCGGTGCATTGTGGTCATTACTAGTGCTTGAAGTAAAGCCTAACGTCAAAAGCTTTCTTGGAATCCTCCACCTGTGACTCCTTTTACCACGTTAAGTAGGCTACGTTATCGCGGTTCTTCAGAACAAATTCTGAAGCAAACTCAGTTGCAGTAAAAAAACAACAACATTCGTCAGTCGGTGCAGATCGTTGTGATTCTTGAACTGTTGCACTAAACTTCAAAGTCAAACAATAAAACCTTATGTTGCGGAAGAGGTTAGCTCTCGATTACGAGCTTGGTTTTCCTAAGTTGAAATATCCGGCACTCAGAACATNGAGTCCGTTCGCCAGCTGTCGCGTCCAGGTTTATGGTTTTTAGCCACCAGTTCCAGTCCGGTTTGAACCAACTGAAANAACTGCGAAGCGCAACTCAGTGCAGAAAACGCTGGACTTTGGGTCGTTANTTCGTTTTCATAAAGTTGAGTGTTACGTCGATATGGCAAAGGCCATAGCGCGAATCATGTGTCGGAATATGTACAAAGCCCAACGCACGATGTTTGACTTGGCCAGCGTGACGCTGTAGTGGCACGATTTGATGTCAAATCCGCATTCATTTTTGTAAAGTCCCGCAATGAATTTATGCGAAGCGGGAAGGTATTAACTGCCTCCGAACAAGCAGCACTTTTTGCTGTGAAATAGAACCTACATGTAAGGCCAACCTCCTTTCCACTATAATCGAACAACTTTCGCCCCCATTATCAAAGACTGGCGACACAAAACGATCTGCAAAGCAACAACCCTCATTCGTTGACAGCACTTTTTCTATTTACTCGTTAGTGCCGACTTTTATCAAGGTTGTTTTCTCTCTACTACACAGCTTCCCACCGACCGCTCGCCGTCCCCACAAGACATTCCAATCGACCCGGACGAGCCGACCTATTGCCTCTGCGGTCAAGTGTCCTTTGGCCAGATGATCGGCTGCGATAACAAGAAATGCCCAATCGAGTGGTTCCATTTTTCGTGCGTCGGCCTCACGCACAATCCGAAGGGCAAGTGGTACTGCCCGGACTGCGCCCGGGACATGAAGGAGCGAAAAAGGGACGGAAAGCATCGGTGACGTTGTTTTTTCAACAGTCAAAGCTGCGGAAGTTTTCGCTCCAAGTCGGCAATCGGCGATGCGCCCTCGTTCTCAGAACCTGTTTGGTCAACGCGAGTCTGTTGCTGTGGTGAGTTGCGTTTAGGACAAAGGTGCAGCACAGTCTCTGGTTCAGAAGCCGTGTCAAACAAACTGAACAGTCGCCCGCTACTGCGGAAGCGTGATGTTTGGAAGGTTACACTATGTGGCTCATTGTGGTTGGAACTTGTGTATCGTTTATCCAGAACGTTTTAATAAAATATCCCAACGTAGCTCCATACCTGACAGACTTTTTTTGCCGCACATGCCAATTGTGTATAGTTAAAAAGTGGTCTCGGATCCGAGAAAAAATTTGTACTGTTTTCGCGCCTTCTTTTGTTGAATAAAAGCGACCTGAAAAGCATTCGGACAAAATGGCGGCTAATTGTTAAGGTTACTGACTGACAAGGGCGTAACGAGGTTAGATGGCGCCCGGGGCAAGAAGCAAGTTGGCGCCCCCATGATCAGTAGCGTAACTGACGGGGGGGGCAGAGGTGCATACCGCCCCCATAGGCGGCTCCAGGATTTTTTTAGGGGTGCTCGAGGACGAGTTCATTCGGATGTGTACTGACTGCATATGAGTGAAGACCCAACTGCTCAGGTAACTTTTTTCAAAACACGGTTAATAACCATACACACTTTGGTTAAATTGCATTGTCACCATTGCCCAGGCTTACTGGGACGTTTCCGAAGCAGAAGCGGCCTTCAAAACAATTCAGAATATACTCTCAAACTTATATAACTTTAAAAAAGTAACTTGTCGAATGTCGGAAAAGTTTTACTATTAGCAAAACAAACACAGGTCCACGCCGAAAAAACCCGTGGGGCAGGCATAGAAGTGACACAAAATTACGCGAAGAAACATGAAATGCCGCCAGTAACCTTCGTTGGCAGTCAGCCTGTGCAAGATCCATGCCGTTTAGTGTTCGAATGTTGCAGATGTTCATGGAATAGAAGTTCATGACGTTCGGACATGAAATTTGTTTATTTTCGGAAAATTTTCCGATTTTTATTGTATACCACCAGAGACGTAACGAGGGGTAAGGAGGCACAATTCCCCGGGTGCGGAATCACTGCGGGGGGCTAAAAGTCACAACAATGTCATAAGCAATTTTTCAAAACAGTAAATTTGCTTTCGTAAGACCTCAGGCTCGAACATGAGGGCGCCAAACTTGTTTCTTGCCACAGACGCCATCTAGCCTCGTTACGCCCCTGCACATCACGATTGCCTAGCTATAATGGCGAAATTTGTTAACAAAAATATCTACCCATCAGTGGCAAACTATCGATCACAAACAATTTAAAACAAAATGCTGTTGATTATCGAACTCACTTGACCATAGAAAACAACTTGAAGATTGAAAAATTGGTATATTAATTCGAAAACAAGCACAACTTTCCCTCCCCCCAAAAATTATGCTGGCACTTGGCCCTGAGAGGTGTTTATTGCATCACAAGGGCATTGAAATTGATCGGACAATATTTTTCCTCGTCACAGCGGGAAACGTGAAGTTTGCAGGGAGTCAATGACCCAGGGCCGGGCTTTAGCCGATTGGACCCATTGCTTCCAATCGGGCCCCACGCCAAAGGGGGCCCCGCGCTACGTCTACAAACTTACCCTTTGAATCGAGTGTTTGTTTTGTGCCGGCGCGGGCCCACAGTATTTTTTAGGAGTTGACCCGTTGCCATCGAAAATACTGCGCCGTTTTTAACGCCCTCGGTCATCATAATTCGTGCTTTAATCGTAACAATGTTCATTGTTTTTCGGCAATATGTAGCCTGAGTTTACTCAATAACGGCAGAGAAGATTAAGTTTTCAAGCTGTTTTCTGTTTCAATCACAAGCGTTTCGTATTTGGCAGGTCAGTATATTTTCAATAGTTGCTACAAGATACCGTTAGATAGTTATTGCTGTTTCAACAGTTACTGGTAATTGTCTTTTGAAAGTTAAGTTTAGTTAGTAATTGCAAATGCGTGCTGCTTAGTCAGTCTTATTTAATTCCACTCTCGTAGGGATCTGATATAATGCAACCTGAGATCGGCGATAAGGTTTGATTGAAATAAACTTAGTTTTACTTATAAATTACTATTTCCGGTGTTCAAAAAATAGTGGTTCCTTAAGAAACAACAGAAAATTTCTTTAACGAATATTAACAGTTAAGCCATTTGCAAAGTAACGTAAGTGTTGGAGCCATGCCCTTTGGCTAAAGACAAGTGGCAGTTAGGTTTTAAGGGAATTAAGCCTTATGAAGTTCTTGTGGTGTGATGTGAGAGTTGCATCGTGAAATACTGCTGAAACAAGGGTTATGGCATCGTTCTCATACAGATTAGCATCGTAGTTCTGAAATATAGCCTAACAAATTAGAAGTTGCAGAAAGTCTGAAAATGTGCATAGGTGGGATGACTTTTGTGGAAGTTTTGGAAGCTAATACAATACTTGCCTGTTTTGAAAATTTTCTGAAAAGTAGCTTTATGGTTATTGGAAAATCTGCAATAACTATATATTTCATGTTTGAAGAAAAAATAAATTTTTAACTTTTTCTGGATATGCAAAACCTGCTCTAACAAGCGGTTTGTGCTCTAAGCGGGTTTCACTGTAACCCAGGGGTCTCAAACTCAAATTGTTCCGAGGGCCAAATGACAAATAGAGTAATCCGAGGGCCGTATTATGACGCTGACGCAACAATAGCGGTACCTAAACCTTACTAGATACAACTTTACGTCTTGTTTCCTGCGAATATTGTCTTGAGTTTTAGGCAAATCGTGAGTAATTAACACCAGTGAATAAACTAAATGACGAAAATTTTTTATTATTTGAAATTTCTCAAAAAGCACCGCAGGCCAGGTGTTTGAGACCCCTGTTGTAACCATTATCTAAGTGTGAACTATATACTCAAGTGAGAGGCAGGTGATTTGTNTTTAACAGTCGAATTTACACTTTATTCAATAATACAGAGTGACACAAAAAAAAAACGGTCATCAACAAAAATCGAATAACTTCCAAAATTTTATTTAGATTGACACAAAGCTTCAGCTACATTAGGTCAAGCCTGTGTAGCAGACATCTCCAAAGTTTCAGGCCTGTACTACAAAAAATCTTTGTTTCGCTGGTGGTCAAAAATGTGCTCCAAATGAGCTCCCCGGCGCTGCAGGCGCATTTGGATCCGGCGGGCAAAGTTCTCGATGACCCTCCCGCATTCCTCTCTTGGCATCGCCCTTATTGCTGTTGTGATTGCTGCCTTCAGGTCAAGGATAGTCTGGGGGTTGTTGCCATACACCCTGTCCTTAAGGTATCCTCACATAAAAATCTGGGGGGTACAAGTCCGGTGAATGCGGCGTCCAGAGTTGGATCAATTACATCATTTCAGTTCAATTACAATTATAGTTACAATTACGCTTTCAAATTTGTCAATTACATTACAATTATTCTGTGCTAAAAATATCAAATTACAATTACTTTCACACTTATAATTGATTACAAGCAGGGCCGTGGGAACCGCCCCCCGCACCCCCCGGCCGGGGGGGGCCCAGCCATGTCTAGGGGCCCCGCCTCAGTTGCAATACTTTTACTGTTTTA
>JGI24159J19872_10005874_pt1 | contig 15893 bp, 14 predicted proteins | sample Ectturendosymbi4_FD_19872 | JGI IMG/M metagenome (IMG submission 19872) | reverse complement strand
AGATTCATCCCAAAGCTTTTCGTCTGACACTCTTCAAGGGATATCGTCAGAATGAAGTGGAGATACTACCGAACTGGTTTATATACAGAAAAGGAGAGATCTCATTGGTTAAAGCAGTGGCCAACAAGAAACGAGTTTAGGAGATAAGAAAAGGCGAGTTGTCATTGGTTGAAGATGTAATTTGGACTTCGTCGAAACGTTGGAAACCCTTTCTTATTGGCCACTGATTTAACCAAATTACATCTTCAACCAATGACAACTCACCTTTTCTTATCTCCTAAACCCCTTTCTTGTTGGCCACTGCTTTAACCAATGAGATCTCTTCTTTTCTGTATATAAACCAGTTCGGTATTATCTCCACTTCATTCTGACGATATCCCTTGAAGAGTGTCAGACGAAAAGCTTTGGGATGAATCTCTTACTTCACGCCCTCTTCAAGTTCTGTGCCACCAAACGTCTTTTCAAGTACTTCCTGCATTTTGAAGAAACACGCGCAGTTCGCGCGAAACTAAGCATCCGGGCTGTTTGGGAACAGATCCAGCATTGGAAACAACGCGAAAAGGTAGAGCATTGTTAAATTGGAAATTCCAACCGAAAAGACACCTTTTGCAAGTTGGTTGCTCAAAAAAACAACTACAGTATTGGAATTCTACGTGAAAACCATCCTCACGAAATATAGTACATTTGCCTGGGAGTGACTTTACCGAGCAGCATGCTTTCTGAAGGAAGAAACATGCTGAGGACAGTTGCTGTCCACCACTTCTCTAAGAAGGGTATCGAGTTATTTTGCTCAATATTGTTTACCACCAGCACTCAGAGAAAAGCTTAAGTTATCAGCGACGTACAAAGTGCAATGGAAAGTTGAATCGAAACATGTTGCAATGTTTTTTGCATTATTGCTATTTTGCAGTTTTTACTTTACTTTTAACAAACGATTTATGCGTCTATTTTTTGTTGCTTGTGATTTTGTAACGAATTGCCAATGTGTGTTCAAATATCCTAAAAGTGTTTTTCAGAATTTTTTTACGAGTGTCAATGTTTGGCACAACGTTTTCCTTTGTCAATACACATCAAATCAAAATGTTAAAAGAATAATAAACTCCATTCAAAATGTTTCGCCTGTCGACGAAATCGACAGCCAAAAACAGACGATTTTCACAAATTTAAACTGGTATTGGTTACCAGCAACTAAGTACGGTTGGAGAATACCAACAACGCTATCAGCACCACCAACACCACCACGCCAACACCAGGCACTCCTACCGCCAATTCATATAAACAAGTATTGGACCCGGCTTTTATCTTTCAAAGATTGTGTTTACAAAAACTATGCAGGATGTTTTCCATTTTTTTGTTTTTTTTAATTGAAGGACCTAAACAGGGTTTGTCATGGGACGGGAGAGTGGGTTTGAATTTTGTCCCATGTCCTATCGTAAGTAATAATAACTTCACATGGAAGGAATTTTCTAAAGTTGAATACCGTTTATTATGTGCTCACAGAACAGTCCGTATGAGATGTAAAGGGTCATTGCCATGGCCGATTGATGCAAGTCCCCCCAAAAAGGTTGTTGACCGTTTTCTAAGAGGTACCTACAACAAGGGTCAGGCAAATTTCATTGGCTCGCTTATTGCATGGTTTGGGGTGCCTTAGACACTGCTCTGTAAAGGACAGACATTAGACATGTACCTGATATGCAGCAATGTACTTCGTATAATTAATTTCGTTGGAATCTCATCTTGGACAGTCAAAAGTTGCCATAGAATGGGACAGAAAAAATTGTCCCATGGACAAAACTGCTAATAGGCTAATAGACTAGTATTGTTAATAAACAAGAAATATTTGAAAAAACAAAATACGTATATTCAATTTGCACATCTTGCTGCCAGTTCATCATTTTGATTCGTTTTAAAACAACGATGGTGTGAATGCAGACGTTCCTAAGTTGAATTTCAGCACATCATTTTTTGCTTGCCCTGCAAGTAACTTTTATAGACACCAAAGTGGTTTGTGCCTATAAATTGGCCTTTGCTTGGGATTATTTTGCTAATTCCCGATCGCCAGTAATCAGTATGTAAAAAATCATGTCATTGCATCTTGTTGGTGCGCTCAGTGGCTTTCTTTTGTGAAGCGCATAATCTTTTCCTTACGGTGGTAATCTCTTCAGATACAGGAACGCAAGATTGCGATATGTTTTTGTTCGGCATCAATAAGCCAAAGATTGGTGGCCATCTATAAAGTGGGACCAAAGAAAAATAGTTAATGAAAAGTATCTATTATGTGAGCTGCGCAATACATAAAGGGCGAGGGTCGTAGTTGGAGAGCCATTCACCTCAGAACGAATAAATCCAATGATGGATTGGTGGTAAATCATTTACACGTGACGTGCTCGGAAAAAAACAGCTTTGTAAAAAATATAGCGGTCATCCAGCAATTAAACGCAGGTGTTTGAGATTTACAGTCTGCGTCTAAACAATCAGCTTCAGGCTACGACAGTTATACTAGAGGCAGTGCAGCGCACGTGTGTGTTTGTGTGCGCACTAAACCTCGCGCGCGGCTACTTGTTCGTTTAGATGCGTTTGCGCTGACGTTGCTCCGTCACAAACGTCACGTCGATGCTTTCCAGTGTATGAAACGCATCAAACTTTGTTCATTGTTCGACGCTTTTAATCGGCATTCGCTCAAATAATAATATAAAAACGCATTGGTGGCTAAACGCTTATATGCAAATGTGTGGAAGTATTTCGCACTGAGGTAACTTAGAACGAAACTAGAATAAGCTGATGACACACTATGCAAAAGCTTCTTCCACAATGCATTTTTCTCAAACCAAATACATTTTCTATTATATTCTTTGCTATTTTACTGAGATGGCGGTCATTGTGCAAATGATTGTGTGTTCAAGAAGCAGGCCAGTAACTAGGAGGGCGAATGGGGGAAGAAGCCCCTTTACAAAATTTTTAGCTCCCCTGGAAAATGTGTTGGACATAGTTTAAAAAATTTGGGCCCCTCTCAGAAAACTCTTCGCCTACCCCTAGTGTCCCTGGCTGGTTACTGGCCTGTCAAGAAGTTATTTCGGATCTTTCTTAATTTAGCGCGTGGCTAGAAGGAATTGTGCTTTGAAAAACGTTCGCAAATTCAGTTTTGAAACTGCCCGTTACCTTCGCAGTAGCTTGCTAGCAAGTCGCGCAATTTCTCCGAAGTCCCGTAAACTTCAAGTGAGGACACACTGACGGTTATTCGTCGATTCTGAGTCTCGTTCAATTCTTTTATGCAACGATATAACCAACTTAAGTTGCAGGGTATGAGGCCCACTCCTCGCTTGCCGTCGTCGTCTCCCAAAAGGGCGAATGTTTTGCCTGCAGCAAAATTGTAGTTCAGATTTGCATTCAATTAGCAGGTTCCAGCGTAAGGAGCTGTACAGGCGAAACGTTCTATGTTTGGAAGTTTAACAAACAAAAGGCATACGACTAAAATATCTATTTTACAAATCAGTGCGTTCCTCAAAACTATGCAGTAAATGGAGTAATGCCATGACCTGGATAACTTAGATCAGATTAAAGTAAGTTCACCATCGACAATTTCTATCCAATCTGAGGTAAGCAGCGAATTTTTTCTTACGTACAAAGATACAACATGAGGATGTGGAAAAACTCTATTTGAATGCTTAACAAATATCAAGGTCATCTGAAACATTGTTGAGGTAGTGTGAAAAATCTGGTTGTTTGGCTGTTTCTCTTCATGAAGTCCAAATGTTCATGGAATGCAGCAAGGCAAAATTTTGTTCACATAAAATCAAAGCGCTTATTTCAGCTTATGGCAATGCAATAAAGGCGTAGCCGCATTTAAATACGTCAACCAGCAATAGTCATCCTGCTGATGGGTTTTAGACGAACTTCGACGAAGGTCAGACTAAACTCAAATTGCGAAGATTTACCGAAGGCAAATATGGCAAGTCGAAAAAGTTAACGCAAGTCTTGCAGGCGACGTTGGACAGGATACGAAAACGAGTAAACAAGTGTTCGTCTGAACCGATGCACATTTATCCGGTTTCACACCAGAAAAATAGCAAATGTAAGCCAAGATGCAAGATCGTGTATGCGAAGACACACCAACAACACCGGCTAAATGTGCATCGGTACCAGTGGTATTTTAACCTTCTGTTCGAACAAAACCGGCTACCTGGATTTTACTCGTAATGTCAGCTCAAGCAAAAAAACAAGTGGCGCAAAGGTCAAACGTATAGAAGTAAGGCGCAAAGAGCCGATGTTGATGAGAAATATCGGTAGGTTTGATATTTAATGTACTTTCACTACTGCTCAACACGCTATTCGGAGCTTTCCAGGAATGATAAGTAAATCTCGTCTTTGGCATTCCTTTGTATGGTAATAAAAGTTTCATGTCTCGTGAATTTCTTTCATCTTTGCAGATCGAAATTGTAGTTGCACGTATGGATTCAATAAAATTTCCGATGTTTAAAATTTTTACGACACGTCACTTTGCGCCATTTCATTTGCTGTCAATATATAATGAAATGTCAAAAGGGCAGCACAGCAATACTTCACGTGACAAGCAAAACGTAGTCCATTGTTTCGTAGAAGTTAAAGCTGTCGTTTCGAAAAACTTTACTACTTAAACATGGTGAGCAATGACGTTGCCAAGGCGAGTATAGGGATTTGAAACTCAACTTTTTTGGAGCAAAAAATCGCTACCGAGGACATACTGAGGCTAATATGCGCATTCTCTTTTATCAAAGAGCCTTGCCTTACTCGCAAGAGATATAGTGGTTTAGACAAAAGCAATTTTTGTTGTAATTTTTTTTTACACAAAAATCTTTTTGACGTTTCACCTTTTTTAAAATAACTAACAAAACATAAAAGTTTTTTTCATGGCGAAAGAAAGCCTTTTTGATTGAAGCGACAGCGGATATAAGTTGCACTATATGTGCTGTTTCTCGATTTGTCGTTGCCCTCAAAAACGTGGCTCCCGGGGGATTGAGTCCTCTGTGCTTCCCTCGGATTGCCAGTACGGCGCCCGATCCATCGATAATAATGATTTCGACGTATATCGGTAGTACATTTCACGTTGTTGTCGGCGCTGGCGAAATCAATTCGATAACGTTGACTCTTCGTCATGCTTGTGTGTCCTTTTAATTTCGGTCATCATGATATTGTCTTGATGAAAATTCCCATCTTTACTCAGTGAAGGGTAAGATACATCTTTGATAATACTAATTTTACTCACTAATGCAAGCCTTGTTTGTGGGTTCATTTTCTACTCGCAGAACGATTTTTGTAATCGCCAATCTGCTCCAACTATGTGGACTGTTTAAATGTATATTCTACGGGCTTATGTGCGGCAAAGTGTCTGGGCATTACAGTTATTCTCACCAACAAAAAAATCACTGCAACAAAAAGAGCATCACGGTAAAGGTCTGTTGTCATGGAAACTTTAATTAGTAGACCAGTGTTTATCAACCTTTTTGCTCCAGCGGAACCTTCCGCAAATGTTTGCGTTGCTCATGTAACCCTACGCAATGATTCAAGTGTCTGTCCTACTTTCTGTAATAAACCTGTGAAACAGTGGTACAGTGGTATTGCTACAACCGCACATAACTGTGGTTACGAATTTCGTCCTAGGCAATTTCGGTCTGTTTCAGCGGAACCCTGACAACCACTTGCGGAAACCTGAGGTTCCGCGGAACCCCGGTTGAAAAACACTGTAGTGCACGTTGGTGAACATGGCCTCTAGATTTATTATGAAATACAAACGAAATGAAGTCATTAATAAAACACAAATAAGGACAACAAAAAAACAATAAAACTGTAACACATGCATTGCGGATATATGGCTGATTCACAACAAACAAGATGTTATCAACAATTTGTAAAAACGACCCAGTTACTATTAACCGTTTTTCTAGTTAAATGGACATTCTGTCCACGTTTTTGCGGCATTGGAAACAACATGAGTAATTTTTGACTAATCCAAGCGAAGTTCCCGAAGGATTTTAAAAATCTAAAAGAACTTACACTGAAGATTGTCATTTACGTTTAAAATTTTTCTAGTTGTCTTTGTCATTGTCAATGTCTACTATATTTGATCATTTCTAAAATAACGTTCTAGAATTCGCCAGCTGGTTAAAAAAACAAATATAAAGTACATTATGTTTTAAAGAATTGCTGATTATTTTTGCTGCATTTGGAGTATCTGGTAATAAAAAAAGTGGTGAAAATTGTCTAACTAAAAAGTCAAATGGCGACAGCTACTAACTATGTCAAGTGTCGCGTTTTATTCGCAGCGACATATTCATGCCTTGCAAAAGTGCTGATGAACATGTTTTCACTAAAGTAGGTTCACCTAGGTTAGCTTGACCGTAGCAAAACACCGTTCCGTCGGCTCCATTCAACACGGCCTGCAGTACATCCACCAAGCTCGTTGTACAAATTTCCTCCTTCAAAAGAAAGATACCAAAGCAATGATAAAATCGCGTTGGTGTGGACATTGATTTCAACTTATTATTCAGCTGGGAGCAACAACGACAAGCTCAATGTCTTTCACGTCCCAACGGTGTTTACTCTGTGACAGAATCGAAATTCATGATGATCGCATCGCTATTTCGTAACAAGCAGTGGGAAAGATTCAGGTACGAGAAAACACATGATGTGGAACTACGAGCGCGACAGTGAAGAACACGCCACCGCAAGTGTTCATCAAGAACTCAGCTCAACGCGCCGATCCTCTGTTGGTGAGTGCAGCTGGACGTGAATTAACCGCAGCATTTCTTTTTATGCGTAGTATGGTGAGCCATCGGCGGTGTGTCATCCAGAATAATGGGCGCAAGTAGGTGGGGGACACGGGGGACGCGTCCACCCACTTTTTCAGACAGTGGGGATTTGATATGCCATGTCCCCCCGCATTTTCTCTTTAGGTTTCGTAATATATTGGTTTCACACCAAACTGTGCCCCCACATTTTGCAACAAAATTGCGCTCATGTCCAGAATCATATGCAAACCTAATCATACGTTCTTGTAGCGGAAACATTCAACAAGCCAACAAACCGCATTACTGTAAAATCCTTTCAATTGCACACGACCAGCAGGTTTTTAACTTTTTGCAAGTATTTCAACTCAGTGTGGAATCTGCGATGATGACAGACTGTTTAGGAAAACGCAAAATTCGCTGAGCTTTGCTGTACGTATTGCCATTCCTTTCGCAAAAAAATTTGAAGTGTATATTATGGACGCCATCTTTACCAGTTAAGCATAATACGGAAGACAGGAGCTTAAATGTAACCCTCACCAAACTGGTGTCATCCGTGAACACGGAGTCGAAAGCATACAACTTCGCTGCTTGATTGACGTCTCTCTGAGCTTGAGAGGATCCGCAGTCGAGGGAAAAAACGCTGACATGCTTTTTGTTGCTTTCCACGCGAAGCCACTCAGACCGGCCTTGCGCCGCAGCGCCGCTACCGACGATCCGAAGCATTATCTTCACCTGCACACAAACGGTTATGTTGCAATTCTCGCCTTGCCAAGTGACTCAGGGACGCCGGAAAGCGGGGGTATTGCCCCCCTGACATTTCAGAAGGGTGTCCACGGGAGCGGAGGTCTTTTTGATAACAGTATCATAAGTAATTTCATGGTTTGTCATGATCGAATTGAAACAAATTTATTGCAGCTATTCAAGCACCCAGAAAATTCACAATGGTTTTCTATAATTTATGTTATTATTTTTGAGATCAACATTGTTGCTGAACAGAAACAAGCATATTGGTAACGATTTTTTCTGCTTTCTATAAGTCTCTATTGCCTTTAACTCTTTTTCTGCTCTCCCTGCCCTATACCACCGCTCCGGTGTCCCTGCTCTTCAGCTCTGTTAAAGGCTCGCCACCACTTAGAAGCTCTGCTACGGCCAGCCAAGGAGAGATATGTTGATTGGTACAGCAATTGCGGTTGTTCCAACATAACGAAGAGTGACAAGTTCACTTTAATCAGTCTGAAGAACTGCAAAAATTGTATTTAAAAAAACTGACTATAATCTGCAAGCCTTCTCCCGTTGATTTCAAGCCAAAATTAAAAAAAAAACTGACTATAATCTGTAAGCCTTCTCCCGTTGATTTCAAACCATGCTAACGCAAGCCAAATACTTGATGAATTCTTTTGCAAGAACTGCCACAAAGCTCATCTCTAAAGAATTCATAAAGCTAAGTAACGTTAGCACCGTAGACAGGTGCCACAAGTCAGCTGAAACTCGTCACAAGCCTCATTTGCGGGAACGCCTCTAATTGCTCCCTTTGCAAGCATGATCGCGCAGATGACGAAGGGAGTATCAACTGCAAACAAAAACTTATCTCTCTAATATTTCAAGCTGCGTGTCATTATATAGCTGTATATGACGCTCTTCAGCGGACCGGCAACTTTTTCCAACATCAGTAAACTCCCACAAAAATGTGTTGGGTACAAGCGTTTACTTAGACTGCAGGTAGAAAAAGGTATATTGTTGAAGTGACGCCTTTCTAGATTTAAATGAGTATGACATCGTTAACTATTTAAAAATACCCGGCACTCCTCGGCTACGTTAAAGCATTTACATTGCTGCAGAGCAAAAGACTTTGCTTTAGTTTATTGAAAGAGTAATCCATGAAATTTGGCCAGATCAAAACCACGGCTTTGCGCGTATAACAGATTTGTAAATAGTCACGGAAAATTGTAAAGTTACCATCAGGTGTGTAAACAGCAGTGTACCAGTGCCAGGTGTTTCTGTCGCGGTAGTTGCAAGGAAATTATGCCACTCTTACTGAGCAATTTTTTGTGATAGCAGTGGTTTCGATATTTATCGGGATTGACTTCAAACGAGAAGTTTTAATAGCAAATGTGATGTTTTCTTTATTATTATTTAACTTCTGTTAATTTTTAACCCCTGTAGTGTGTGTTATACGGAAGCGACCAAACGTCCAAGTATGAATTTGACTCCCGCTCCTTCCCCTACGCGCTTGCGATGTTACCACTGCGCACCTTGCACAATTTTGTGCCAGACCAAATTACAGCAGGTAGAAACAGAACCCAAAGCGTTCAAGTTTACAACGGTTTCTTTTCAAACGACCTCATCGCAGTTCGCTCTGCGATACCTGCTGTAGTAAGCCATTTGGCGCATGACGATCGCACTGCTGTGTGGGACAAAGATCTTATTTTTGCCTTTTTTTTCGTGGTGATGATCTCGTGGTTTTGTGGACTGCGCTTGATGCTAATCGATCGAAAAGATTCGATGAAATATAAACATCTGTTGCAGTCTTCAAAGAAATCACCATTATTTTGAAAGATTCACAGGTCATTTTTTCGCACAATACGTAACTGGTATCCTTCACTGTGGAAAGCACAAAAACTTAGATCATCATGCGATTTGCTGTGTATTGCATTTTAACCCGGCAGGACTATAATTCAGATTCGAAGAACTGGATGAATTCAGGTTTAAGTGTCTTCTTAAATTTGCGATACGACTATGCTCTAAGTCTAAAATTTTGGAGTTCGTGAAGCTACTACTTAAAAGTTCTTGGATGAATGACTGACAATGATGCAAAACTTTTGTCACGCGTTGTCTTGAAAGTTACGAAAATAACGCAGTAATTTTTACTGGTAAGCATGATACGCTTTGGTCACGTGTTATGCACACTCACGCAACATGTGTGGTCACGTGATTACTTGATTGCTTGTGAATGATTTATATTTTTTCTGATTAAGATTGTTATCAATTTTTGGTGAAGCCACTAGAAGACGCTCATGGAGTGCGTAAGATACACAAACAATCACAGCCTGATTGAAATGTTTGTCGGTGACCATTGGCGCAGTTATTTTTGCTCATCGGTATGAGAAAGGACAGACGGTTGGGTCTTTACACCTTCCGACGCAGCAGGTTGGTGAAGCAATAGTACCTTACTCAAATCAGCAACGAAGGCTACGTCGCAATACAGGATTTTCGGTGTCAAAAGCATCCAGGCTGTTTTTACTGTGTTAGCATAAGTCGCCACCTTAACGCTCATACTTAAAATGTGGACTGAATAGCATCTCCCTCTGTGGTGGGGGCCTCTAATTGGAACTGTTTTTGACTCGTAATTCACTTCGCATTTCATAAGTTCGGTAAAGAACAAATTATTGCTGTTGTTTAAGAAATGCAAACGTCTGCATAAACTTTGTGTAACAAGATACAACTTACTTGTTGGAGCTTGAAATTTAGCTGGTTTGACCCTAGCGAGAACACTTTTGACGTCAGAACAAAACATATTTGTGACTTTTCCATTTTGCTTCTGAGCATTTTTAGAGTTCTGTTGACATTTTAAAATATAAAATCGTCAAAGCGTTTAACTTTGTAAAGTACGCTGTGACGAAGAGCTGAAAAGGCCTGCAATTCTTTCAAAATAATTTTGCTTCTTCACTCAAGACCTTGAAACGGTGCAAAACGCCTAAGTCAAAATACTTAAGCCCTTAATGAACATGAAAAGCCGCTTTTTTGAAGTTCCGTAACTTGGTGAAGTCATCTCAATGAAAGTGTGATGATCCTACTACACGTCGTTTATGTCAAAATCGATAAAGTGCGCACAACAACAGATACGCCAGGCAACAAACGAACATTTATGAAGACCATGCTTAAGCAAACGCCTGGTGACCACAGAAAAGAAAGTTGATATCCCACAGCTCTACCTTCAGCGGTTGCGCGTGCGTCAGCCTTTCTGTCGCAAAGTGATGGATGGCGGTAAACTCCCAATCAATTTAGTGGCCGTTGTAAAGAAACTGTGGGGTTTCATTTCGCTTTTCCAACGCTAATTTCAATTTGGCCGCGGGACCATCTCTTTTGTTGCCATATGTCGCTGTTGGTGTCTTTTGCAGTCTATATCGATCAATGCAACTAGAAAATATATCGTGCTGTCTAAGAACAAAGCTGATGAACAGCTTCTGTTGCAAACGAGCGTGGCTTAACTGCATTTTACGTAAACAGCAGAGCGTTAATGTCAAGCCCAACTGGGATCACCAGGCCAATGAAAAACGGACCGATATATCGACCTGCAGATGTTCCAAGCAAATAGTCAGTATCAAGTCAGGGTCCAGAGTTAGAGAATGCTTTTGTGATTGCACCTTATTTTGTCTTTTTTAAGGAAAAACAGCAATACAGAAGCGCTTGTGCTACGCTTACAAAAATGTATGTGCGTCAAACGCAAAAGTCGGTTTGAAAGCGCAGCCAGATCTTGTTCGCCGACAACCCGGAATGCTTTTCTGTGTTTAAAAAATTGAATGATGCAACAATGGCGCGACGTTTACCTTTGACGTGTGAACAAATCACCGTTTTATGCCCGACGATAAATCTCACAGGTACATTAAGACTGAATGACAGTAACTCTTGCTGTTTGCGATGCTGCTGGTTGTAGCATCCGTGATCGCAAGTACTTAAGATAACTCATTTTTTCACAAATATTTTGAGGGTAAAATGCCTCCATTCCACCAATGAGTCTCTGCAAAGGTGACGCAATCGAAAAAATCACAAATTGTTTAACTAAGAAATCTATTTTACCAATTTTACTCATCTCCAGTCTCAAACACAAGCTGTGACCATAAAGCTGGCCTCGCACGAAACCAGCAAAGCAAAACCAACGCCAATAACTGAACGACTAGCTTCAACTAACGTGGCGATGAGTCAACAACAAAGGTAATTTCTGGAAAAAAAACGAAGGTAAACCGCAAACATTTTCACTGCAAGGATACGGGAATGCTCGTTATCACGAACAGTTTTTATTAGGAGAGTCCTTATTAGGCGATAGTCATAAAAGACACAAGTTGAACGATAAGCCGAGCCGTGAAAAACAGCAACAATGAAAAAAACTCTTATCCTTTATTTGCCTTTTTTTGAAACCATCCATTCTTTTGACAGTTTATCTTTGCAAGTCACAGCATTTGTCTGAGACATCTATGATGACCTGTTTGCGCCATTCAAAATTCTGTTTTAATTTTCAAAAATCACTTTATAAAATACTATTTTCAAGAATATTTTAAAAGAGCATGATTTTTTTCATTAATTTTCTTTAAACTAAAAAAAATCTTGAAACTGAAAAATATCGATAGTGAAGAAAACATCGGTCAAAAAGTAAGTTTATCCCAACCAATTTTTTCTTATTAGAAATAATTTTCTGTAACACAAAAATTTCTTGATGAAATTTTTTTTATTGCACCCAACTGCGCCATTGAAAAAGTGTTTCCCACTGAAGTGTGGTAATATGCCATGCTCATGTATCATCAGGGCTACCATCGGTTTAGAACCAAAAATAAGGACGACTGGGAAAAATCTGATTCTCTTACCTAACAAAAAAGCAATTGTTTCTGTTTGCACGACAAAGCCAGATCACACGTTTGCCTATTTATCTTCAGGAATCATTTGCTTCGGCAATGTCTTATTCTCGACTTCTTGTAATCGTCACGGAAATCTTTTCAACCTATTTCTTGAATCTCTGCTGCAAGGTTATACTGCTTTTATGATGTCACAAAACCTTAATTACAAAATGTTTACGATAAGACAGAAATGGTCTGTACGTCTATTAGATATTGCTTATTTAAAATTGTTATGCTACAGAAGATAAGAAAAAATAAGGACGCAAATCACAAATAAGGAGATTTCTTAGAAATAAGGACAGCAACTTTTCTAAGATGTAGTACTGCAAAATAAGGACAAATCTTTCAAATAAGGACGGTATGGTAGCCCTGTGTATCATACACATAAGATTACCGTTTACCAGAATTTGACCACATACAGATGGCAGATAGATTTCATGTAACATTGCTGCAGGTATTTAAAAGCGTAACCTATCAACAACCGAGTTCACGAAGTTTTTTCCAGTATAGGAGAATAAATTGAACAGTGACAAAATAATTTCACAACTTTGCTTTACATTAAAACAAGATTTTCCTTGAGAGCTCCTTAAGATGCAGTGATTGCAAAATTAACGGCTGGAGCTCAGCTGCAGACCCCACTGACACCTTCCCCCAGACCCACTCTGCATTTGTCTGGGTTATACGGAAAAAAATATTAGTAAGGGCAATTTCAGGCATCATAAGCTCTAGCTAACCCTAACCCACGAAGTACTGCAAAATGGGAATGTCAGAGTTTTTCAGTGCTACAACTGATGCATTTTTACCATATCTAATTGAAGGTGAGACCATCATTAGGATGGGAGCAAAGAACACTACAGAATTGTGCATCAACGAGGTATGCTTCAACCGTTATTACAAACATTTAAAGACCTTTGTTTTAATACATGTGGTCTTGTATTCCACGTGACACTTATGATAACTATCCACTGTAGTTAGACTAATTTAACTGCAAGGTAGGAAATGCAAACCCACTTTACGACAAGGTTCGAACCATGGCATGCATTTCGTAATCTACGCTTACCATAACAGCAGTCATGATATTGAATAGAATTCAAATAAGATTATTACAAAAGACAATAAACTTGGTTGAGAGAATGCAAAGCCACATTCTGTAGAACAGGGGTGGCGAACCTATTTACTATCATGGGCTGCATGAATTGTGGAATATCGCTGGCGGAACGCAAAAATTAATTAATTTTATCTTAAAATTCTACCTTTATCTTACAAAGGAAAATAAGGACTTCTCTTGACTTCTGTCTATGTGTCTAATTGTCATGAGGTTTCGAATTGACGCGATGTTGTGTTCTATTTTGGTTCGGGAAAATTCTTATGCGGGCCATATTGAATGTTCACGCGGGCCTCAGGTTCCCCACCCCTGCTGCAGAATAAGCAACGGTAGCAATAATTTATAAGATAAAAAGCTGCCGTGAAAAAGCGAACATGCAACAAATGAATTTACAACTTTACAACTTTATGGATTTACGGTTTATTCGTAAGGTTCAACTGGAAGCGCTTCGTTGGTGGAGTTGGGCGCAGTAAAAAACGTCATCGAGTTTTTTTCGATTTCATTTAAAATAATTTTTCAAAAATAAAAATTTTTTGGTCAAAAGAAGTTTCATAAAAATTTTTGGAAAATAAATATTTTATAGAGTGATGTTTTTATATTATAACCAAAAATTTGTATGGCGCAAACTGGCCACCACACACGTCAGCTGTCTAAGCAGGTATTTAACAAAACATGCTGAAAGTTCACCGAAAGTCACAAATTTATATTTGTCGGTGCAAAGGATATTTCCATGCGGTTTATCCATGGTGGTGTCGATTACGGGCAAAACTCTCACCACCTTTACTTTAAACTATGATCGAATATCTCTTAGCCACATTTTTCTTGAACAACACTCAACCTAGTTGGTCTCGTACGTGCATGCTTTCGTTATTTTCTCATTTTCATGGGGCTTGGTGACATACACACTGCTTAAAATTTTTGTTTTGTATAGAAACAAAGAACTTGCCGCTTTTAACAGTTCAAGAATACGTGGAATGGGAAAAGGGATCAGTAACGAAAAGTGAAACAACTCTCGGCGACTTTGATTCAGCGAAAGTCTAATGCTCGTTGGAGCACGTTACTTGGTGAAAAAGTAAGATCAAATATTATTCGCGGACTACGTGCAGTACATGCAGGGCCGGCCCCAGCCAATGCGGGGCTCAATGCAAGACCTAGGCACGGGGCCCCTCTGAACAGTGATTTTATGACGTCATCGTGTTCGGTCAAACGTGTTACGATCATGGTAGAGCGCAGATACACAGTGCAGCACTAATACGAGAATCGAGCACGTTTGCTAACGTTCGAGAAGAAATTTGTTAGTTCTGACGAGAGCGTTGTTTGTTAACAATGAAATTTATATGGCGTTTTTACTGAATTCTCAAGCACAAGGTGTATCTGGCAAAAATGAACAATCTACCCAAACACCATGGCGCGGAGCCCCAGAGGCGCTGGGCCCAATGCAGCTGCATCGGTTGCATCGGCTTAAGGCCGACCATGAGTACATGACAAGGTTTTTGTCATTAAAATTTTAAATAAAAATTGCTAAGAGTCTTTTAAGAGGTATCCACGTTACATCAATCCCTGCAGACAATGCATTTTTTACATCTCAGAATGTTAAAGTTTCATGAAATTTTCCGCGGATTTTTCCAACCTAAGCATATTAGCTTAATTTCAGCGCTGATCGCTGGTGTTATTTTGCATAACGCGATCCACGAAGAGGTGTACTGTACGTTATACTGCCACGAACAAGAATTGACCACTTTTAGCAACTGATCCATGAGTTTCTTGCGTCTTGAAAAGTTTAATAAAAAATGAAATTTCACTTTTTCACATAACAATTAAAGCAGTGCTGGAAGTGGCGCTTCCAGCATGTTTTTGTGATAGTTTAAGATGCTGATAAAGATATATAGGGTATTGACTGCATGGTTCAGCAAAACGTTGTAGGTGCGTGTTGAAAACGCATGTAGCAAGGTCATGCCCAACGCAACAAACTTTCTGGAATTTCAAATATTGACACATAGCGCCAATCGAACTTTTGATTGCGGGGGAAATTGGTTTGCATTCAATGTAATAAAGGTATTTTTTCATTGACGGTGAACTGTAACTTGCGCTTAGAATCTTTGCATAATGTGTTTTCTTGAAGTAGTCAGGACTACTACAGAGTCATGGATTCAAATAATGTTGTGCTTGTGTTGACAAAGCAAAAATGAAAGGCGGGCAATGCAGTCAGCACGTTGGCTATATGTTCTTCTTGGCCCATCTGGAGTTATTTTGTAAAACGCATTGAAAACATGTTTTGATCTACAAGCAGTCCTTTCGCCACGAGAGGCGGAGCTTTGGTGGGCTTAGCCCCCCAAACAAAGCTCCAAGCCCCCCCAAATCGAATTTTGAAACACTATAAGTTAGTGGAATTTTTGTCAAATTTGAATGTAAACC
>JGI24159J19872_10005873_pt1 | contig 15894 bp, 6 predicted proteins | sample Ectturendosymbi4_FD_19872 | JGI IMG/M metagenome (IMG submission 19872) | reverse complement strand
GGGGGGGGGGGGGGCACTAGGGGATTTTTCTAGAGGCAGGCATAAAGATTTTACCTGGGGAAGGTCAATAGTCGTGAAATTTCATTTTACCAACTCGGAAACTAAGAGAAAAAATTTTTCTACTGACACTCAACGTGCAATTTCTAACTCTCACAACAAAATATCAAAATCCGGGGGGAAAAAGATCGAAATTCAAAACCCAGCGAAGGGCCTTGGCCCCTCTGCCCCTTCCGATGCCCATGGTTCCTTGCACTGAAAAAGTTGACGTGAACTGTCAGTTACTCGCGTAACAATCATTCTCCGGGTCAACAACGTAAATTCGGAAATATTAAAAGAAAAAGTATAACAAATGCAACAAACGCCCACCTCTTGACGAGATACTGGCGGTTGTGCTGTCCCACCGACTGTTGGCGGCATCGGACCAGTTTCTGGCTCCAAAAAGGGGGCGTTGGACCTCCCAGGCCAACTGTTGCCGTCCGCGCTGCGCGAAAGCTCTATCAGGGACTCGGCCACGATGGCCACCGTGCTCGGACTTTCCTTGCGCAGGACCACGGGGGACGGGGTCCTCATGTGCATGGGTGACGCCCCCAGCTTGGACGGGGAAACCGGAACCCGGGTCAAGCTGATGCGACGCTTTTGCCACTTGCTGTCGCGCTTGCGACGCTTTTCCATGCCTTCCGTTGCCATGGAGACCTCGGCACTGCACGGGCTCAGCATCGGCGGCGGCCGATGGCCGACTTTGTCGCACGACAGGCCCGGGCTGGCCGCCGTTTCGCTTCGAGGCCTGATGGGGACGGGCGTTTTGGGGGGAGGCATGAAGGTGCCGTCGCCGCTTTTGGAACCTATTGTTCGGCGATCAGGAGATGACGCGTTGTTTTGATTTGAAAATGTTTTTATTTGAAAATCTTTTCCTTGTGGTTCGTTTGAAGCACCGACCGACTTGTGCTTCGCAGGGGGGTGAACCCCTTCGGGCGTCGTTTGCCACTCAGGGGGTTTGGAAATGGTGCCGATGGCTCGTTCAGTGGCGTTTTCTAAACCGACAGCGTCCCATTGTTCGCCAGGATGGCTTTGCAAGCGTTCATTGTCCTTGTCATCGAAGAACACAGTCGCGGTCATTGCCACTTTACGGTCAGGGCCGCGAAATGCGGGCACGCGCGACACGTCCGTGCTTTTTCGCGTCTCAGACGATGACGTAACAATCGGCGAGGTCAGGATGTTCTTTGAAACAGTTTGGGTCGAGTCCGAATTGGAAGTCGCTGCTTGGGGTTGCTCGTGTTCGTCACAACCTGACACCGTTTCAAGCGGTGGTGACGAATCCGCGACAAAGGTCTGTTCCTCCGCGCGCGTGGGAGCATTGTGGCGATCAGACAGGGGCAGTTCGCTGGCGATTGGCGACGCCGCTTTTGAATTTCGCAGCGCATCGTCTGCGAACACTGTTTCACCCGAGTCACGCTTAGATGGAGAAGCGAACGATAAACGGGATGCGAGGTTCGAGCGAACGTCGCATGCCGTTTGTTGAGTTTTCGTGGGCGAAGGTCCGTTCGACGCAACCTCCGGATTGACGCCATCGTCGAAACTGGCCGCCCCCACCGGCGTTCGCAGCGACTGGATCTGGTTCATCACCGCTGCGAGGTCGTCTGACGTCAGCTGGTTTATGACGTGCATGGTCTTCAAAAGTCTCCGCTGTCGCTTTCGCTCAATTTTCTCCGGCGACGAACCCGTGGCTTTGCGTTTTCGCGACTTTTTCGAGGCCGCTTTTTTGGTCTTTTCCGCATCCGAGGTGTTTTTCCGCTTTTTTCGCTGAGCCGTCGTCTCGTTGGGCGAACTCTCTTCGACGGACGACTCGACGATACGGAGGCTTCGCTCTTCTGACGACGAACGATTCTTCTCTTCTTCTTTGTAAAGATATCGCAGAACGATATTTTCCTCCTCGCCCTCAACCNCAGGACGATGGAGGACGGAAGATGGCGGCAGAACGGACCACACCTTGCCTTTCATTTGTTTGACCTTCTTGTCTGCATCGCGCTTTCTTGTCTTCTTAAGAGCTTTTTTACGCTTAGAAGTTGCGGATTTTTCGTCTCTGCATTTTTTCAACGCTTGACGACATTTGCTGTTTCGATCCTTGCCAGCCTTTTTCTTTTTCTTCGCCTTCTTCTGCGCCTTTCTCTCGCCCTTCTCTCGCTCGCCGTCGTGATGCAAACTCGACACGATGCTTTCTAGCCGGGTCCGTTTCGACGAGTCCGTTTTACCCGACTCGCGAGAGCGTTCGGCGGGAGCGTCCTCAGTCGATTCCGCCGCGTTCGTCTGTGACCCAGCGCGATCGAATTGTGACGTCACAGTGTCGCTGAACAGACATTGATCGTCGATGAAACGTCTCGCGTCCTCATAGTACTGATCACTGTACAGGTACTTCTGGGTCTTCTTTCTGAGCCTGGCAGACTTCCTCAACTCGGGGGTGCCGCTTTGTTCTCTTATTGTTGTTGGCCATCGCTCTGTGACGTCACACTGGGAACTCTCCGTCGCAGGCGAGTTTCCACGCTTGGACTCGGTCGGACTACTACTTGCAGTTTTTGTCGATGAGGAGTTGTTTGCCGCACTTCTCTGCGAAGGCGGGGTTTGAACTGGGGTTGACGGGGTCTGACCGATTAGCTCCTGGGATGAGGGGGGCTGACCAACTTGCTCCAAAGATGACGCAGAGTCAATTTCCGGACGTTTTTCTATTCTTTGCGTCGCTTCTCCAGAAATCGGATTGGATGCAACCACGCTTGGCTGTTGCTGATTGGTCGATGGCGACGATGCGGATGGATGCGCATGAGTGGAAACGATCTGTTGTGTTGTTGCTGCAGGTTTTCTGAACACACACCAAGTAAAAATTTGAGACCAAAAGCTAGTTAGACTCACCGCTGACGAAACAAAACCCAATGCTGCAGGACAATTAACTCGGCGGGAATGGGAGAAAAAAACGAGAATTAACAGTCGAAGTGAAAAGAGCAACTTCGGGAGAATGAAAGAGAAGAACGCAGAGGTAAAAACGGAGAAAAAAGCGAACATGTTTTTTTTTCAATCACACAACACCAACTTCGAAACCGGGTAACTGTCCTGTACCTTTCGGTTTTCTCAAGCGAGATGATGTCTTGCATTTGAAGACTTCGTTTCACAACCCCTGTGACATCATAAGAGATTGTAAGCAAACTACGAGTTCGTCAGACACGCGTTTTTCTAGAAATAGCATCAACACCACAAAGACGGGACCAACAGCGGAATGATTTTAAATAATTGTGCTTTAGTAAAATAATTACGATTGAATTGTAATTTTCAATATCTTACAGGTCATGTACAATCAACATTTTCTGAGTTGGAAGTAATTGAAGACAAACCAGGCGCGTTCCCAGGTTTTAGGACAGAGGTTCCTAGCCTGGGGTATCTGTACCCCTAGTGGTACGTTTGCCTATTTGCAGGGGTACATTTATTGTACAGCCACAACAAACTAACTTTGAGACATAAAAACGGAGTCTGCCTTTATAGTTCCAAATTTCTAAAAGTTCTGTTAAAAATTCAGTGGATTTTTGTTATTTTACTCAGTTACTTTGTCACAGGAAAGTTTAGGGGTACATCCCACGTCCGTCGAAATACTAAAGGGCTACATGGCCAGAGAAAGGTTTGGAACCTCTGGTTTAGGAAATGGGGAGACCAGCATTAGCGAAAGAGCGAAAAAGGTCAACAATCACTCCCAGCAGGTGGGGGCACCGATTGCAAATGGGAGGAACCGGCAGACCTCCTTGGCGACGCATGTTGCAATCGTCAGCATCGAAGTGGCGACTTCTGCTATCTTTTTTTGATAATTGCAATAAATAAAGTTTGTAAATAGTGCGGTTGAACGGGGTTTTCACAAAATATCTTGAAAGCTGGTATTAGCTTAAGAGCTACTGGACCGTGCGCTTACCTTGTGGCGTGTCGACCTTCGTCAGCTGCTGCTGTTTGCTTCCATATCCCGGATGTTGCTGGTTGCTTCCATATCCCGGATGTTGCTGACTGCTTCCAAACCCAGGAGGGCACCGCGGTGTCAGTTGCTTCGGAAGAAGTCGCCTGTCAGTTTGAAAGTTTTCGTAAATAACTCGCTTGTTTATTTTTAAACATGTTTCAGAAAAGAGATTGAATTTTGTGCCAAATGTATATCACATGCGTGGAAACATAGCATTTTCATAAGGTTTATGTTACATTTTGAGCGAGTTAGCGATACTTTTTACCATTAATTCTACTACTGAGTTGCAAAATATCTTTGGAATTTATTGGGTTTGTGGCGCAACTCAACTTCATGTGGCGTAACACGACGCAAATTAACATCTTTTAGAATGCGTGATGAAACAAACGCAAATGGCCTTCCTTGTTTACTGGTTAAAGTAAGATTTGGAAAATGCAAAGCATTTAATATTTCAAACAGAACTGTGCAGACTTGTTTAATCTGAACAGTCTGAGTAGAAAAGGAAAACAAAATTAATTTTAGTTTCGACCTTAATGACGTCACAAAAGAAACAAACAAACAAAAAACAAGTTGACTTGTTCTTCTTTCGCTGTCAACATGCGAAACATTACACACTGGAGGTTTTCGTTTTAATAAAACAGCAAAATATTGTTTGCCATACTTTTCGCACAAAACAAGAAAAACATTGCTCACTCATTGCTTATTTGAGCGGCATTAAAAGTGATGAGATCGACCGCTCGTACAACCTGTCGTGTGCAACACGCACAGTTTACACAAAACAGCTCAATAATTTTTTCCACATTGCACATAAACAACGGTTGCATTGTTGTGGCTCAAGTTGCCTTCTTATGACATAACAATAGGAGATTGTGAGTGAAACAAAGGTGCTCTCTATACTTTGATGAACTCGCAGGTCACAGCTAATAAAAAACTGGCAACGTATAAAATTTTCAAACTATCCACCACCTTAGTCTCAAATGATGGGAGGACAGACCCCCCTACTTAGCAACTTAATACACATTAAGATCTAACGAAAACGCAATGTGCCACAGCGCTCCCTTTGAAACGGAAATCAGCCTCCACTCCCCAAACTACCAAAAATGACGGACCTGTATCTCGAAGAACCCCTTTCCTTTCCACGGAAACCTGCTGCCTGGATCTTGTGTGACGAAACAATGGGCATCTCGGTGACGAAAGTCATGCTGGGCGGAACCTGAGGGGTTATGACAGTAGAATGCCTTTCGCTGTCAAATGCGCCTTTGTCTGGGGTGTTCAGCCATGTTTCCAGGCTCTGCTCTTCTGGGAGGTTTGTCACTTGAGAGGGAAGGCAGGGTTTGGGGGGTTCTTTGTTCTCCAGCACTGAGAAAATTCCGGTCGGATCAGAAATGGTCGAAAACTGCGATGTGTTCGTTCCGGACCCCTGATAATTGGTTCCAGGGGGGTTTGGAGCGTGCCCAAGGGCGTTCGGAGCAAGATTAAGGAGGTTTGGAGCGGGCTCAAGGGGATTCAGCGCAGGTCCAAGGAGGTTTGGAGCAGGCTCATGAGGCTTTGGAATGGGGTCAAAGGGGTTCGGCACTGGTGCAAGGAGGTTTGGAATGGGCTCAAGGGGGTTCGGCGCGGTCTCGGCCTCTGACGCTTCTCGAGCGGCCGACATGACCTGAGTGAGGGAGGTCTCGTTCAGCAGGAGGGTGAGACTGTCCCCGGTCACTTCCGGGGCACACAGGCTTGACACGAGCATGTCGTCGTTGCTGTTGCGCGACGCGGCGCTGACGTACGTCGGCGGTGACGAGATCAGATCGATGACGTCACAAACAGACTCAGAATGCTGATTCGCACCGGCGCTTTCGACGATTGGAAAAGAAGGGCCCGAAACGGACTCGGCGAACTTTCCAACGTGGCCATCTGTTGTTTCTGGTCGCGCACATGTGTCGTCATCGAGGCCATGTACGTCATCCTTCGAAAACTCATCGTCGCCACCTGGCGGAGAAGGTTCTGATTTTACTGACGCCGGCTCTGCCGGTGCCACGTTGTCACCTGAAGTTGCCAAAGAGGCCCCGGGCGGGCCAGCAAGGCCGTCGCCCCTTGCCGCACAGTTGGCGTCGGATTTCTTTACTTGCTGCACCAGTTGCTTGAGTATTTTGTTCATATCCACGTGGTCGTCGTCCTTGACAACGAGGACGCCGCTTTCGGGGACAGACACCTTGCCTGAGAGGTTGACAGCCGTCTTCCTGTCCAACAAAATGCTCCTCTCGTCCACGGTTGGATTTTCGTCGCTTGGAGGGGGCACTGCGGGCCAGGTGGCAGGGGCACTGTCACCGTCGACAACGTCCTCCTGGACAACACTCGGAGATGTTGGGCCTGGCTCAGGCGCTGTGGTCTTCTTTTTCGGTGACTGATGAGAGGGGGGCGTTTCCACCTCAGGAACAACTTCATCAACAGTGATGTCACTGCTGGTAATCATTGGCGATGCACTTGATCCTAACTGCTTGCTCTTGCTGCCAACATCAAACAGATCCGGGCTAACATTCGCATCTTTCAAATCTGCCACCGATTCCCCGGATTCGGCTTCATTCTTTGGAAGTAAATTCGAACCAATGACGTCAGGAGGTGCGTCAGATCTTCCCGCCGAGTCTTCCCGCTTCGGCGAGGCGTCGTCGCTGAGGAACTCCATTCCTTCGCTTGACGATTGTCCCGTCACAATGTCGGCGGTGTCGCGGTCGATCAACCTCAAGCCGTAGCGCGTCGTCAGCTTCCTGGGGCTGCGGTGGTGCAAGCGCTTTGTGTGCTGTTTCACCGGCGTGGCGTGCCTCTTGCTTTGCAAGTTCAAAGCACTTAAAACGCACGGCGGGTCATCGGTCTCTTCCTCCGTCGCAACTGATTCTACAGTGGTTTGCTCCTCGCCAAGTTCACAATCTATCTCAGTTTCACGTTTCTTTCTTTTGTCAACACTGTCCATTGTTTTACTGATACTGGGCATTGTTTTGTCAACGTTGTACATTGTTTTACTGACACTGGGCGTTGTTTTGTCAACACTGTCCATTGTTTTACTGATACTGGGCATTGTTTTGTCAACACTGTCCATTGTTTTACTGATACTGGGCATTGTTTTGTCAAGGCTGTCCATTGTTTTACTGACACTGGGCGTTGTTTCGTCAAGGCTGTCCATTGTTTTACTGACACTGGGCGTTGTTTTGTCGATACTACCCATTGTTTTGTTGACACTGCCCATTGTTTTACTGACACTGTCCCTTGTTTTGTCGACAGTGACCACAGTCTTCCTTGGTTTCCCGCCCTTCGCACGAACTCCCTTCTCTTTGTTGTTCTTTGTCTTCGCCGTCGCGCGATTCAGCTTTTTGCGACGATTGCTGATGAAATGAATTTTGGGCATTTGCTTTCGAATATTCGACGTTTTGCTGCCGGAACCGAAGCTCAGCTTCGACGCGGCCGTCCGCTTGGCGTCGCCACCACCGCCACTACTGCGAAGCCGTTTGACTTTGCTCGGAGTCCTGCTCCTGGTGCACTTCGCAGGACTCGCGTCGAAATCATCGAAAAGATTTCGCACTTTCCGAGGCGTCCTCCCCCACGAGGCGTCAGTGGATTGTGACGAAACAGAAGCGCTTCTCGGCCTCAATTGCTGCAGTTCGTCGCTGCGAACACCGAATTTCGTTTCGCTTTTCGTCGGAGTTTCAGGCAGTTGGTTCAAGTGAGTTTCTTCTTCAAGCAGACATTCATTGCTTGTAGTCACGGATCGCAAATCGGTCTCTTTGGGAGAAACCGCCAGCGGTCGAGTCGTACTCGGCAAACTCGCAGAAATGGACGCGGAAGCACCGCAGACATTTTCCTGATGAACGACAACTCGCCGACCGCCGTCTCTTTGGTTTTCTGCAACCTTGCCGGGTGACACTACAAGGTCTTCCTCGACATCACGTGATGACGTTGATGAAGTGGCGATTGTTGGTTTTGACGTCACGTCCGCGCTTGAACGGTCAGTGCGGCATCGACCGAGAAAGAAATAACCACCTGTCAACGTTTTCTCGTCGTTTTCGCGCGCGATGACGTCACCCGGACGGTGACGTAGCATGACGTCTGACAGGTCGACGGAACAGCGGGATAGCGACTTGGTACCCTCCTCGTGTCGGACACGGTTCGTTTCTTGCACAACGTCATCCTGGAACAAGCTACGCCTGGCTGGTTTTGACTTCATTGATGACGAATCGCTGAGCACGGATACGTCATCATCATGACAACTCAAACGATCATCGGAAATTGTTGGATTGTTGTCGTCATTGCAAACGTCGTTTCGTGTCTCTTTGGCACTGCTGACGTCGTTTCCTGGCGATGCCACATTACTGACGTCACCTCCTGTTGGCGTAACATCTCTGACGTCGTCTCGCCCCGGCGCAATGGGCGCAGGATGAGAAGCAGAGGCCATTGTGACGTCCTCCACACTTGAATGGGAAACGATTGCAGGAACGATGTTGTCACCAACAGACCTTCCAGGGCCCGGGATCTCTTTTTCTGATAAACTTCCGGCCTCGACCGGGCCCACAACTGGTTCCTCTTTGTCCGACTGAGCAGAAAGAGGACACACAGGCTGCTCAGGGGTAGTATCTTCCACCAACGCAGGAAGGACTAATTCGTCAACTGGAATAACTGGCTCATTTGACGCATTGATTCTGTCGCCATCTTTCGATGTTGGAGTGTCCACGGTGTTGCTACTGGCAACAGCAATACTGGGCTTTGCTTCTTGGCCAGCGGCATCCGTGGACTCAAGCGCATCTCTTGACGACATGGTTTCTGCAGCTGCCGCGAGTGAGGGAGTGGGTGCTTGTTGGTGTCTGGCAGGGGACGACGGGGGCAGTACGGTGGGGCTCGGCGTATTTATGGAATTTCCGCCCAAAGCGGAGGGGACGGCTGAGCTCTGGTCGGGATTGATGAGGGGTTTGAAATCTGCACAAAAAATGTCTGGTCAATACAATGTTGATTAACTCAATGAAGAAAAAATCAGTTTCAATCGGTGCAAAATCAACCTGCAAATTAATTTTTAACATACAGGCATACAAACAGCTCAAGTCTACAGCGGAGGCGTAACATATTCTATAAAAATGTTCTGTGATTGTTTTTTTGTCAAAATTATATCAGCTTTTTCGTGAAACTGAGCCAGTTCGGTTGCAAGCGTCCGATTCAACTTCTCTTTACATTTTTCCGTGCAGCTGAATTGTGAGCTTTACATTTTTCGAGACATATTGCGTTTATATATATTTTGCAATTCAATTTGTATTCGTCAGTTTTTGAAAAACAGAACAAGTTTATTTGCGAGAAGTTTATTTCTCCGTTTTCTACTCCTGGACTGCGAAGTGAAGTTCACACATGCTGATTTTCTGCGAAACGACACAAACTGCATTTCCGTGTATTTGCGACCATCCCCCCCGCTTTTCATTCGTGCGTCTACGTCAAACCAGCGCCATGTTTTCGTTAGGCAGCGCTAATCCGTCTGGTTGAAACTGAATTCCCTCGGTAATTCACAAAGTCTAACTGTGAGTAAAAAGTCACATCTTCACAACGACAGACTAATAGCTGCGCAGATATTTTACTCACACAGCCAATGTCCCATTCTTCTTTAAAAAAATATGGCGTTAAAAGTTAGTCTGCAACCGCAAATCACGCTCATTGCAACCTCCTATTAAGTATCACACTCCAGTACGAACACCTTGTCCACAACGCTCATTCACAAGTTATCGCGATTCGCTCGTGCACAAACGACACTGATGCGTCAGCGTTGTACGTCATACAATTTGAGGAGGACCGGAGCGCGGTGCTTTTCAGTAAAAACCAGGGCCGTAGAGTCGGAATCGAAGCAATTTGATGATTGGAGCCGAAGCCAAAAACTTTTAGATGTTGAAGCTGGAATTTGACTTGCGGATCCACAGCCCTGGCAAGACTCCACAAGATAATGAACGTAACAACGCATGACGTTCGGTGGAAGGAGACATGCTGCCTTCGTAGCCACGCACGTCATCAGCTGAATGAACACGTCACTGACGACATCATCACGTCTACATTTGCAAACAACTTTCCTTAAACCGAGTGGTTCGCAAGACGCTCAACCACCACTCCCTAATTTTCAGCTGACCAAACACTATCCGTCAACCGTAAACAGTCCCCTCCCACCTGGTCTGTTGTCCAAACTGAGCAGCTCTTCCAGTTCTTTGGTCAACTCTGAACTGTCTTGTGAAATGAGTTCCGCTGTTGAAAAAGAAACGACCCTTTCACCGAAAATTCGTTTGAAAACGTTCAGCATCACAGCGCGCCGGTATTTATCACCATGCCAACGAATGACAGGCTTTTTACTCTATGACGTCACCAACCAACCCGCCGAAAATGCAAGCCGACAGGTCACGCTGGTACTCAGCGCTTGTGTGTGAACTTCGTCGTGAACTTCTTAAATTTGCGCAAACAGTTTTAATTTGAAAATAGGTTGTTGGTATGTTGCCGATCTGTTTGTCTTTTAGTTACACCTCAAAGCAAAAGTACCCTGAAGGTTTAGCTGCGCGCATCACACAACGCCAGGAGCTTCATCATCGGCAAAATGGCGGGAAAGTGTTTCAATTCGACCCAAAATACGTGTTAAGCAGATCTTCAACGAATCTCTTTATTTCGATTCGTTTCCGGTTTTCGGCAATGCACGTGATACACAACCCACACATCATAAATCGAACGTTTGTGACGCAACTGTGAAATGATAAAGAGCGTTTGTAGATCACGTCCGGCTGTAATGAGCTCATGCACACACCACTTGACCGACTCCGTCTCACACAGAAGTCGAGGGTTATACGCGGTGGGAAATGAAACTTTTGATTAAACTTACACCACAACTACAGCGAAGCAAGACGACACTGAAACTGTGCAGTGAGTAACACAGAGGGGAATCACCTGGATCGAGAAGTGATTCGAGGGTGAGAGTGGCGATGGATTGTTCCTGATGCTTCATCTTTTCCTGAACAACAGAATCCACGTTACAGCGACGTGGGTAAAGCGAAGAATCCACGTCACAATTACTTGGATAAAGCGAAGAATCCACGTCACAATGAGTTAAGTCCAGCGAAGGACCAAAAATATTTTCCAAGTTTAAACGAACGTTACCATTTCGATATTCAATGTTCTTGTTTCATAACGATTCGTTGTTTAACAGGTGTTGGGTGGAAAAGTACGAACCGTGGCCAATCCAGACGCAGCGAGTTGCTAGAACGAGTTGCCACGATAACGTTGTACTCGCACACAATACACAAACAGCACGTACACATGCCAGGGTTCCCGTACATTTCTAAAAATCACTTTCCATACTTTTTCAATACCTTTTCAACACTTCATTTAATAAGTTCAATACTATTACTTCTCTTCATTTTTAGAAATTCTTCATCCTGAAACACAATTTTGCACATTTCAAAACACTCCATAAATAATGAAGTGCTTTGCCTTCAGTGAACTTCTGCTCAGATTCCACCGATTTCTTTTTCATTTAGAATTTCCATACTTTTTCAATACTGAATGCATATTTTGGCCAATTTTCACTACCTTCTCAAGGTCTTGAAAACCGATTTTGAAATTCAATACTCTTTCAATACCGCGTGGGAACCTTCATATGCACACACAGGCGCGCGCCGAAGCAGAGCTTTGCGTGCTCAGCTTTTTGTGATGCGAGACTTACAGCATCGATCGACGATGACGTCACTTCGGAGCCTTTATCGTCATCGCTGGTCCTGAATCGAGAAAATATGGGTTACGAGGGGGAGGAACAAAAGCTTGTGTTTTGCTTTAAAACATAAAAACTTTACTCCTGCTGCGGAGTATGAGACGAGTGTTAGGTGCTCTGCGATGATGGGTCGGGCTTTATACGCGGGGCGAGAGTCTTCAACAAAGAAAGAAACCCGAAGCAGCGTGTAATACGTCATATGGTTGAGGTTCTTGTCAAAATTAGGGTCTTCACAACTGTTTTTTTTTTCGGCCACAGACCGAAACGTTTTTGCGATGACTGAAAAAAATTAAGTCATTTCGGTCAGAATGTTTGAAAATACAGGCTAAAAAAAATTTTGTGGTGAGTTTTAACACAGCTGTGAGACAAATGATCGAAATAAGTCAGTGACCAAAATGTCTCTGCGAAAAATGATCGAAATGTTTCAGCAAAAAAAACAGCTTCACAACTGGGAACTGGGACAGTGAACCAGCGTGCCATTGTCGGTGCATTCACGTTTGTAAAGCTACTGTTGCTCANAGCTTGTGNNNTNCTCAGCGACCGGACATAATACGGACGGCATGGGTATACGAGAGTCACTTGGAGTAGATCGCCTTTGACAAGACATTCNTTACACGGTATAAAGTGATGAGCAGTTGTGATGTTGGCCGCCTATACTATACTGGACATTTCACACTGACAATCGCACTCTTCGGATGCGCTCGGGAATATTCGGATGGGCTCGTAAATTACTTGGACAGGTTTGGAAATAGCCAATGTCCAGACCAGAATCAACGACGAAATTCGTTTGATGAAATTAACCAGAAACAAAAATAGCTGCTTAAAAACATACGCCAAGAAATCTTGACCAACAAAACTAACAAACGCTAGCGTTTCAGCGCTGACGTTCAAAAAGCAGCATAAAGACAAACTCGAGCTTCTTACCGCGAGCACTTCTTCATCTGCGTCATAATGGTCGCTCCGACAACAGCCATAGTGTTCACTTCATTGTGCGTCATGTCGCGTAGCAACTTGGAACTCGTCTGCGCATGCGCAAAAGGGTCGAACGATTAATGGCATCTTTCAAAAAGTCTGCGAAGGAGGAACTAAACACCCGTTCTCAACGATGGCCGAGTTTTCTAGACCTAACACAGGGAACAAATACAGCTGGGGCCGCCAACCCAGGGATTGCACATNGAATTGGGATTCCGCGTGGTTCNACAGGGGTCATGACTCTTTTCAAAGCAGAAAACCCAAATACCGACGCTGCCAGGCCATTTTCTTGCGACTATTTTGTACTTCCCTGTTACCCGCATCTAACATTCAAGCGCCATTTGCTGAGCAGACTTTAGAACTCCAGATAATAACGTTTAAAAATATCGGTAATAAATTTTTTCACCAAAAAAAATTGACCGAACATGAGGATCCGCGAAGTTGGTCTTTGACGCTTGAACTGTTTTTCCGAAACGAAAGTCCAGGTCCGGATTTCCTATGTAGGCTTTCGAGGCTATAGAATTTCCAGGGGTTGCAAAGGTTTTTACGAATGTTTTTTTAGTTGCTTTGCTTGGGCAATTCTTAGCACCCATTCTAGAGTTTTGGATTGAAAAGGCAAGAGAATTTCTGTAGCCTATGCGCTGCGAGATCAGGGTTGGATCCAACCAGTAAATTTAGGGGAGGACGATTTCAGTAAAATTTGGTAGTGAAGTCTCACTACGGGTTCAATACTGTCAGACAGATGAAGTATACGTCACAACACTGCTGTGACAAAACAATGGACGGCAAAATGGTCTTTATATCGCGAAGGTTGTTTTCCGAATTATACAAAATTAAGGTGAAAAAAGCGCAGAATTAAGGTGAATAAAAAATGAAGCTACTTCCAGAGGTTTTAGGGGGGAGATTGCCCTTGCCCTGGATCCACCTGGGCGAGACCAGCACTGGAAATCCAGTCCCAAGTAAAACAATGACGACACTTCGCGATGCAACTGAAACGCATCTGTCGATCTTTTCTGCTAAACCTCAATAATCGATCATCGGCACATTTCACGGTGACGTCATCAGCGATTTACGTACGTCACGGTCGGCGCCATCTTGAAAAATGATCTCCTGCCGTTGAGTGTCGCTCAGTCGCTTCGGCATCGTCTTCGCCCTCCTCCCCCCGCGCCGATTCGCTTCGAAGCTGTTTTCAACGTGGAAGGTCGGCGCCGACGAAGAAGCCACCGCCGCTGCCGGAGGGGTTGGGGGCGCTTAAATAAAAGACAAGCGTGTTGCGGATGACGCGGGTTTGAAAGGCGTCGTTTTAATTTATGACAGTGACGTCATCTCAGCAGCTGAAAGCGAGTCATTGAATAGACTGATTGTGACAACACAAACGCACACACTGGTCAAAGCTGTTATTTTTCGCTGAGACGTTTCGGTCATTTTTTTGCTGAGACATTTTGTTCACTGAGACATTTCGGCCATTTGTCTCACAGTTGTATTAAAACTCGCCATAACAGTGTACATTTGCCAATATTTTCTGAGCTTTTGACCGAAATTACTCAATTTTTTCGGTCATTTCAAAAACATTTCCGTCTATGACCGAAACAAAGCCCAGAGTCAAAGCGCGCATGTCGCAGAATTCAATCACAAAGTGCCGTTCGTACGCAAGCGCACTCTGTCTGTCATGCGTACAAAAACAAAAGACGCTGGCTGGCAAACGAAACAAATACTGTAACTGCCAGTGAACACACGAACGATTCTTTGAAATAATAACGATTCAGGCCAGTTAGAAAACTTTGCATAAATTACGTTTGGCGGTGAGGACCGACTGTTAAACATTTGTTGCCGGGTAAAGGGTGGATTTGTTGGTTGAAGTCCTTTAGATTAGAAGGTGCTCGGCACAAATACAATCACATCGCCAGCAGATGGCTTGTACGTTATTAAGGTGGCATGAGCTGCGTTTCAAAAGCGAGAGGTTCTTTTTCCCGAGCGCTGAGCAACTGCTGCGGTGCGCGACGTCGCATTTCCTGGCGTGGAATGTTCGAGAAATGTCTTTGGTGTTGAACAACAGGCCTGCGCAACTCGCGAAGTTCGAAGTGCCAAATTGATCAACGTAAATTTGCCGCGGGCCGAAAAAGTTTTATTCACTTCGTTGCAGAGATTTTGTTGCATTTTGGAAGGAATTTCGGAACGACAACTATATTATTATCCTGCGTTAATTCGGGCTTTTGCAACATTTTCTGCAATTGAGAAAGCTCTCGCGTGCCGCGAGAAAAGCTCATGTTGTGCAGGCCTGGTGCGGAATGTCCGCGAAAGATGTTTGCTATATGAGCGCTAAGGTCGAAAACCGAGCGTCAACTGCACAGCGGAGGCAGTCGGATGACTCACCGGTGGTCGCTGTAGCGACGGACGAAGTGGCTGAGGTGCTGGCGGCGGTCACGTGACAGGCAGGATTACCAGTGGTGGACGTCGGCGCGGCGGAAGCGGAACAGCGAATGACGGCCGAGGACACTTTGACTGTGAATGAAGAAGTGCATCGGCTATCATTCAGGCTTACGCAAGTGCTTTAAGGCAGTTACTGCGATTCGCGATTGCCTGTTTAGATCACATCGGTTGCCAAGACAACAAATCCTCACGTTCATCTTCTTGGTCGCGGCTACAGCGTAAGTGAATACAGCAGTGGTTCTTAACCTTTTCTCTACCACGTCCCCATAAGGCGACCGTCCTTTGCTTCAAGCCCCCCCTGATAATAAACAAGTTGTATAAGCAAATGTATTCATTGGTTAATTTATTGATCAAATTTTCCCTGTTGCAGAGCACGTAAGGGCTCGCGCCCCTCTTGAAATCTATTGACATCACCCTGGGAAGGACCCCCCACGTTAATAACCACTGGTATACAGCAATGCCAGCACAACGTTCAGGTAGACATTCTGAGTACATACGGGATGTACATCATCTCGTACGTGATATATTATGCTGGGTTCGCAGGGGTGGGAGAAGTTCCAGGCCAAAAGACTACCGATTTTCAGAGGGTTCTGGCCGACAACTTTTATCGGTCCATGCAGAGAATGCTGTTCCAATGCGTTCGTTGGAATATAAGCTGCTGCTGCTGTTTATCACAGCAATTACAAGTAAGCTTAGCTTCTATGCCGTTGCATCACCTGGCAAAGGTGAGCCTCATAAATTTTAAATAACCTACAAA
>JGI24159J19872_10005872_pt1 | contig 15895 bp, 6 predicted proteins | sample Ectturendosymbi4_FD_19872 | JGI IMG/M metagenome (IMG submission 19872) | reverse complement strand
GTAGCATGATAAAACTGTTGCACGAGCTCAAAAACAGCAGTTGTTAAAATAGAAGCATTCAGGCATTTGATTACGTCTCAGCAGGGAAAAAGGAAAACTAAAAGTTTGCTGGACTTCTATACACAACAAAAACCAAACGTTTACTTGCATACTTCATGCGCATTCTCAATTCTTGTGTAGTTTAGCAAGATTCGATCTTGCAAACAGGGGTGTGCGTCAGCCAGTCCAGCCGCACACCTGTGCTCCACTGCTCGTATTCGACAAGACATCAGTGCAGCCTCATTTTGCAGTAGTAAATTGCTCTGACGCAGTGGTGAGCGTGTTTTACTCAGTTTTGACGCGCATCCTGATATTTTTGCAGTTATGAACTGCTGTGTCATAGTGTTGAGTTTATTTTCCTGCGATATCCTAATCTGGAGCGCTGATAGTTTATATTCAGTTCATTGACACACAAATTAAAGGGAGTCCGTGTAGACGAATATGCATATTATATGAACAAACTTCGCCAAAACATTGGTTTGGAAACATGATTATGACGTCAAATTGTGACGTCACAAACAGCTTGCACCAAATGCAAATGACCACCATATGCCACTGAATGAACCCCCCATGAAAATTTTCTGCGTACGCGACTGAGCTTTACCGATATTTGTACTACATTTGGAAATTTTAGTAACAGCGCTCTGAAGACAAGTTGATTGAAACAGCTGTGGAGTCTTTGACCCCTGTACGCACACTCACTACAAAACTTCATGAGAGTGCGCTAACCTCAGGTAAGACATTACTAGGTCAACTAACCATGCTATCGTAAGAGTATATTGCTACTCCACTAGAAACAATGCTAATGGAACGCATGAAAAAAAAGGAAAAATCACTTATGATTCCACCAGGGTTGGCTGCAACGTACCTTGATCCGGAGTACCAAGTGCTTTTGACTAAAGAACAGCGAAACTCAGCCAAAATTGAGCTCCAAGCCTTCTGCTTATAAAAGACCTCTGCTGCTGAGACACCAAAAGGACGGATTTGCAGTAGAGAAGTGCCTAGTAGCCTACTAGTGGCAAAGACCATGAACTTACACCTATGCAGCTGATGCTTATGTCCAAAAGAAAGGAGACGAATTTGGGTCAGGTCGCTTGCTCATCCTCTATCACATCCGCAATCCACTTTTTTGACTTGAGGAAATATACAAAAGTAGATTGTGCATTTCATTACTAGGCAGAACAAAATAGCAAGGTGCTTTCACAACTGGCATGGATTGTTTTTGCTTTTACAATGACACTAATGTCAGTTGAAAGACTCTTCAGTGGCGTAAAATTTATAGTAAGTGGTTTGCGCAATTCTTTGGCAGAAGATACTTTGCAAGCAACTATGTTGCGACGCACTAATGTGTGAGCATATCAATTCAGTGTTTGTATTCAGCATTCACCATTTATGAAACGCGTTTCTTCTTAAGTTGTTCTTGTATAATGCACCTCTTTAGCGTGGATTAGCCCCATTTCGTTTATTATCAGAGGTGTTAGCATGTGGTGTTAGTTTAACACCAGGTACAGAAAAGTATGGAAGATGGAATGGAAGATTTTTTGTATGGTATGGAATGGAAGATTTCAGGTACGGAATGGAATGATATGGAAGATGTTGCCTGCTATGGAAGATGGAGGATTTACATTACATTACATTACATTACATAGTATGCCCTGTCAGTTGGAAACGTGGTGCTTGCAAAAAAAGTGCAAGGTATTTGACGGGCCGGATTAAACTGGTCGACGGGCCGTAGTTTGGCCACCCCTGGGGTAGATTGCGTTTGCAGTTGTGACCTGCGCTGTTCCGGGGCTGAGTGTTTTTTGCTCCCTAGTTTGTTTCGATCTAGCAACTACGGGGTGCGCTATTCCAGGCACACACTTCCTGGGCTCCACTGTTTGTATTCAAAGAGATATCCGTGCGTACTGTTTTTGCAGTTGTGAACTGAGCTGTTGCAGGGCTGGATGTGTTTTACTCCCTGGTTTTAACGTGCAGTGTGATATTTTTTCAGGTATGGTTGCTAGGTCGTAGCGTTGAGTGCATTTTGCACCTGCATCCTAAGTTGGAACGCTGATAGTTTAAAGTCAATACAATGACATATTAAGCTATACATATTCGAGTAAGGAGAATGCGTGTAGAATGATATGCCTTGTGTCAACAAACTTCGCCAAAACGTTGGATTATAAACGTGAATTTAACGTCGCAGTGTGACGTCACAAACAGCGCACACCCAGTAACAATGACCACCATGAGCCACTGGAAGAGATATACATAAATTACAGCGACTGTTTCGGCAAAACGACATTATCTCGATGAAATTGTAGTACAGTGCGTTTGCAGTACATTCAAACTTGAAATTTAGCATTCCGAGCCATCATATCGTTTAAACAGGTTAAAGGTATGCAAGTCGGCATGTTCGCACGGTGAAGCCATGCGGGCCAAACCCAGTTCTATATCATCAGCTAATGACAACAGGAACTACCCAAGCTCCACACTGGGTAGACACATAAAGCAGCATCTTGACCATCAGTTGGAAAATTTTAACAAACCTCGAACCCGTTTGCGATTGGAAATGCTTACTTTTCTCGGAGCTCCTCCTGATACCACATTGTCGATCCTCGCAAAAGGTCGACGTGTTATCTTTCCTTGTGTTTCTATTCGACTTAAAGTTTAGGTCGGAAGCTAATCGCAGTTTTTCATGTTGTTAGTTATATCAGTTACGCAGGCTAGAAATTATTGTCTTTTTCTTCATGTATGCTGCAGTCGACCGTTTCGCGATGTGATGTCTGCGCTTTGTTATTGCGTTTTGCTGATGGCAAACAGAGTTGCTGTCTAACGTTCTCGTGTATAGTTTTATTTAAACGATTGTTTCTTGCTTTATTGCTTGTAAAACTTTGGAAAATCTACTCAGTTAATATTGCACGACACAAAAAGTCGATTGAAGCAAATAGCACTCCAGCTCGTGCCACCCTCTTTTCCAGAGCCCTGTCCTCCGTTACGGAATCAGTGCAATCGAAAACGTCAGGTGCGGGACTGCTACTTGAACTGAGAAAGTAGCCTATAGCTGCGTGGCCCACTGAGACAGTAAGCGGAAATTGGCGTCCGCAGACCAATCGCCACCGTTACACAAGGGTGCACAGCTAGAGCAACTACACTTTTTTCCTGAAATGCAATGCGCATTGCATAAACCAGCAGACTTTTTTCAGATCCCAACATGAAATGCTTCATTTGGAAAAATTATCATGTACAAAACACTTACCATTTGCCTGATAATACCTGAAATCAAAGCATCATCAACAGTAATTTTCGACAAGGAAGCATTCAAAGCAAGTGAGACGGATGTTGCTGCTTGAGCTGACATGATGTAGCATGGTCCTTTGCAGTATGGGGGGTAAAACGGAGGCTTGTACTGGTCAAAAGAAACGCACCATTTTCCTCGTCTCTTGACCTAGAACACAAAAGCATAGCCGTAAATTAAAGCTCAAAAATAGCAAAGAATAAAAAGATAACGACTTATAGGTACATGATGCTTCAGAAGCAAATACTACATACAGCGAACTATCTTCACAAAAAACTGCAGGTGTTTATGGCAATATTTTGCACAAAAATTTTTTTTTTTTTTCAAAAACGTTCAGGTAAACGTATGCGGCATTACATGTAGCATCATACTGCACTAAAGCATTGCTGCGTGCCTGTGTGGGAGTACAGGTTAGTATCAACGTTCATTTGGATTTTTCATACAATTTTCAAAGACCGCTTTCTTCTACGCAAACTTTAACGCACGAACCAACAGAAACTACGCTAGAAACATGTATCAAGGGCGAGGTTTCTTTCGTCAAAAACAACTACAACCACAGTCAGATTGGTGCTGAAAATTGCAAATTGCAAGCAAATTTTACATGAAAACTAGAAACTGTTGGATGTTGGCGTGCGCTTTCCCTCAGATTCTGCAGTCTAGGGCTCTATACTGACACAAACAAACTAATGCTCAGTTAGTACACCCTAGCACTAGCAGCTAGCTTGCCCATTTATTTGCGGCATTTCTATTACCCTCGCCACTTTGTAAGAACTGCTTTCTTGTTTCTTTTTCATATTTGCTGAATTGCACATTTTTCGGACTTGTTTTTTTAAAATAATATTTGAGGTACATTGATGGATTAAAAGTTTAAAAGCTGCTAACAAAGCTAAATTTCCGACAACACACTAAAAGATTTGAAAAAAATTTTTTCTTACCTTCGCAAGTTTAACTGTCTGTACGCCACATTGAAAACCGGAATTTTTGAAAGATTGCTTGGTGAGATAGTTTTTGGCAATATCCTTTAGGTTAAGAAATATGTCATCATCTCCGAGAAGCACGAAGCTTGTTTTCCTTACAAGAAAATATTACAAATCAGAATGACTACGAATCTGATAAGAAACAATCGGTTCAACCAGGAAGTCAAATGAAAAGGTTGTTACTATCTTTTGATGGTTATCAAGAGTTTTCTGATTACGCTCTTCTATAGAATTACTTTCTCAAATTTAAACTGCAGTACTTTCTTAAATTTAAACAGACGAATTTTATTGATTACATTCAAACTCTTGCTATATAGACTGTTAGAGAGGTTACTGGTTGAAGTGCGTGCTGGACACTACTCTTCTTTTTAGACTCCGTGTTAAAGCTGAACAAACCGGTGTTCGGGTATAAACTTGCAAATGATTTTGGCTGGAAGTTAATGACATTTTGTACTAGCTTTGGTATGCTCTTTGAATAAAAGCTTACCCACAGAATGTAAACGATTAATTACCGACAAAACTCTCGAACCCACTGCAGACCCAGGGCTGACTTTAAAGTTAGATTCGTGTAGTGGTCGACGAAAGCACCAACAACAACGTCGTGATATTTCGACGCTTCGCGTAGACTTAAACTGTCTGTCGTTTCATTGTTGGTGATCCCGAGCAGGAAAATGGTTTGAATCTGAAAAGAATTTTGGTGAAACAGGTAGTTAAGATGACAGCCATTATGATTCTATAGTTTTTAGAGCTGAGAAATTGGGAACAGGAAAACCCACCAAGTTCCCAGAGACATTGCGAACGCTTGCCCAGGTGTTGCGGATGATGAGACGCTGCTCGAAATGCTGAACGGAACTCTTTATCAGAACAACAAGTTTGATATCTGCTGAGGAAACGGAGAAACGACAAATAAAATTTCTAGAAGTTGCAGATTAAGATTTTACAATAAAATTACACCAACCTACAGTACTCATAACGGTTTGCTTTGCTGCATGGAACGCGATTGTATTACGCAATGTAGCACGTTCATTTACTTGAGAAAGAAATCGACGCTTTTGTTAAATACATTTGTTTCAAACTGCTTTATTAGATGTACCAGAGCAACGTGCAAAAAAAGCAAGTAAAAACTTACTTCAAACTCGCGACCTTGCTTTCATTTCAAAATAATCAAAGCCGCATGATACAAGTTGTATCACCTAATTCATTTTTATGAATATTTTAAAACAAAAAGTCGCGAATAGCAAACTAAGTCATTGGCGTGTGGGCCTCAATTGAACTTAGAAAAACAGCAACGTTGCCAACAGAGATGAAACTGAGGCTTTAAATTTATGACAAAATCACGCACCAGTTGAGGTCAATAAAAACTACAACGTCGTTTTTGATGCCAACAACATTGCTTGCAAGTCATAAAATACACACGGATTTCAAGAAACATGCTTTTTGCTCTGATTGGTTACCTCTTCTCACAGCAGCATAATTTGGTGTAATAGACTGCTAAATACCGTAATTTACGTTGTGACAACAGTCAATTTGTTTGGGTATTTCTATGAATGTTTCTCGCCATTGCATATGGGTCACCATTCACAACTTAAACTCCATCACAGAAAAAACAGATATGCTCTACTTCAAAATCAGCTCAAACAATTAGTCCACTGCTATCCCTTTTCGCCTTTTTAGATTTACAACTCTAAACTATGCTCAACGGATTTTGAAAATCTTTTTCATTAAAACCTGTAACTTACGAAGAGTTTTTAAGAAGCACAAACTTTTAAGAACACAAATTTCGAGTTATTGGTCAAAATACAGAATTCTACAAACTATCAACCAGCCTTGCGTTTTCATTGTGGAAATAGAGATACTGTTGTGTGCGCGCAACTATACATGAGCTCATCTACTGAGCAAGGCAAAAGGTGCTCAATGTTTTGATCCTCAATCATCGCTCCAGCTTTTCAAGGTGATCCTCACACCACTGTCCAGTAGCATTTCAACATTTATGCTCAAACGCAAAAGGGTGGAGTAGTTTCCTCTTCTCAAACCTATCCCACATTTGACTGCATACGCATTAAAATAAACGAAAATTGCTCACTAAATAAACTATGACAACGTATTTTGTTCAGAAGCTGGTTCAATTATTTTTAAATCGCTCCTATAAACTGTAAATTTTTGAAAAACAAGGATTGAAAAGACTTGGCACCAGAACTTCCAAAACACTAGGAAGTAAACTTGTGCAAAAATACCAGCAAGTGGTCGAGTGAAAAAAACATATCCGTATCAGCAGGTGATGTAGGAGACGCGGAGTGGTGACCGATTTGATATTAGACGGTTAGTCACAGCAACGCCATATGCTGTGTTGAAAGCTGGTCACTGAAACTAAGTAAAAGCGTTTTGTTTGCTGTAAGCTTTCGAGGTATAAGTCGGCTGCGCTCTGCTTTCTTCGTTAGGGGTGATTCAAACTTGCACATATCTGTATTCAAGTAACTAGTCTGCAACAAGGCGACTTAGTTGCATCTATTCCCAAATTGTTTTAATAGGCAATTGATTTCACGTAAAAGTAAGCATCCTCAGTCGTAAAATCTTATTCAAATGGAATCTAAAATCTTAATATCTTATTCAAACGTTCCATTTAAACAAGGTTTCAGGACTTAGGTTGTGCAGTGTTACGTGAAATTTATTTCCTATTGAAGAAATTTGCGAGCAGACAATCTAACATGCTGTTACTTGCCATGATTTGCTGCTGCCTTTTACTCGTTAGCAGCGTGATCCGCTCGATGTTCTGCATTTCAAAACAGCGAGCTTTTTTGGTAGAAACATCAACAATTTAATTAGCACAAACAGTTCGAGTCACTGCCCTGGTCAACTTTCTGTGCCCGAATGCCATTTTTTAGGGAAGACGATGTTACAAGAGTGCAGATGTATTGGACTTGTAAAGTAACACCAAAACGCTGTCCAGCCTGCGTTAAAAACGTCGTATGTGGTAGTTACCCACAGCTCGCAAAGAGACTAGTGGGCCAAACAGGTAATGGTTGCTACAACATGGCATGAAGAGCAGCTTTTAAAGGCAAGGCCTGTCATTACTGCTTATTAAAAAACAAACTTTTCAACTTGATTGTTTATTTTCAAAGTTCCTATGTTTTTCTTCCTTTCCCCAACCTTTGCCTGCGCAATGTCTAATCCAGGGGTTCCCAACCTTTCTCTTACCATGTACCCCTTCAGCATTCAGACAGATGAGAATGTACCCCTTCAGCATTTCAACAGATAAGTATGTACCCCTTCAGAATTTCGACAGATACACATGTACCCCTAAGAATTCCTATGACAATATATTTTATCATGATTATTCACAAATATATTTAACAATAAGCATATGATTTTTGAAAAGAATATTTACTGATGTTTGTGTAAATATTTGGAAATAAATTATATGCAAATATGCTTTGCTCTTCTATTGATAACCTTTAATGTACTCCTTCAAATAGGCAAATGTACCCAAGGTTGGGAACCCCTGGTCTAATCAGTAAGTTAACAGAAAAAAATTAACTCTTTGTTTTAAAAACCTTAAATAATTTGTAGTTACCTTGGACACTTTATACGTTGAATGCCAAGAGTTTTTTATTCACACGCTCCTCAACATTTTTGTTAACGCAATGAGGTTGCTGACCCCCATCACATACTCACCCCTGCAAGCGTTGGAATCAGGTCTGACGACGTAACTTTGCAGGAAGGTCTCGGTCCTGGTTGCGCTGTGCTTCGCAGCTCGGGATTGGTTGACGTTTGTTGTTATCGAAGAAAACGTCAAAAAAATGACTCTAGTTAAATAAATAGTTCGAAATCAAGTTGTCTAGTAGTTATCAGCTTGTTCTGAGAAAATTTATATTTAGTGACGCACACTTCTCTAAGTTAAAAAGATTTAACCCGAAGTTTTGGAAAAATGTAGAATCATAAAAAGTATTTTTTCAAAGTTCTGTAATTCTGACAAATTAAAATCAATGCATGTTTAAATGTTTCGAGTTCCTGGTGCGCTCTCAACTTGCTTTGGTATCAAATTAAATCAAAACAATTAAAAATAAACTGGAAGTAAGCAAAACTGTAGGATTTTTGACAAATTAAAATGCTATGACTCCAAAACCAAGCTTAGGTTTATCAGAAAATTAAAGTTTTGCCTAAAATATTGTGTATATCTTGCATCGCATCTATTATGCAGGTGGGTGAACATGAAACAACACAAATTAAAACAGTCATTTGCACGCCAAACCAGTTTGAACCAAATCATACTGTGCACCGTCACACACAATTTTGTTCCGAGCCAGACAGACAGTCAACCAGTGTAGCCTAAATCAAGTAGCAATTAAGTTTCACGGAAATTGTCTTTAAAGCAGATGACTTACCAAATTTTTGCAAATAAACGCCAACCACAAATATTGTATAAATGGTATTATGGCATTTTTATTTTACAGAAAACACCTTTACGTTTATTTGTGATTGCTGAGTTTTTTCAGTGAGGCTTCCAATATAATCCCTTCTTTATTACGTTTACCCGCCTCAAATCGCCCGCTGCAACTGCATGACATTGATTAAAGTTCAACAACAAGATTAGTTCTTTTGTACCTTTTTCCTGTCGAACAGTGGTTCCCGTCTGTTGCAAAAATCCTCGAATATTAACCTTACCACGTCCTTCTTTTGTTCTGAAAAGTTTTACGCTTCATCATTGGCTATATTTATTTAAATTAACTTAATTATTTTTATAATTTTCATTACGACCGACGAACGAAAGGAGACGCCTGGACGTTGAAGAAGCCCTGTTTTTCAGCCGATGGGCCCTCAACAATTTGTTAATCTTTCCCAAGGTGCGGATGGAACAATTATCTTCCAGTGGTCTTACGAAGATGTGATCAGGATGCGCATGAGAATGATGGCAAAGGCGTGGAAATTTGGTGGATTGCCCAAACAACTGCCTCGGCTGCAATCGGTTTCTATCATTGATTTGTTCAGATCCTTCGCAAGGATCTGGGCATTGCAGAGAAAGAGGTAAGGCACAACGAAGCACTGCCGTAATTCTACAACCCGTTCGTATCCATGCAAACTGTATATGCCGCCAGTGTTTTTGTGGTACGACAACGAATACTGTAAAAGCTATGAAGTTGTTTCAGGTGGGAGCGAACAGGGCCGCAAACAGCTGATATATTCGAGGGTTTGGCACATTGATTGTAACTTGTTGTTGCAATATTTTCGAGGGGGACAAAGTGATTGTTACTTGTTGTACTTAACAACTTAATTTCGGAGTGGAATAACTGCCCGCTTGCCCCCCCCTCTGGTTGAGGGCCTGGGCGCAAAACATTTAAAAATGTTACAATTTTCCCGCATTCAACTACAACGTTTGTTGAAAATTCGCAGATTTTCTCTTGATTACCTCTATTAAGTAAGTTCAGGTTTTCCCTTGCCAGCAGTAATATTGATGCTCTGTTATATTTTTTGTCATTGTTTTTCGCGACACCTCATAGTGGTCCTCACAAAAAATTGTCAGTAAATGTGTGTCGCTCGCTGAAAAGAGGTTTGGAAGCACTGGGGGCTAAAGGACAAGACATCTGCCAGAGGTGGGACCTGATCCGGATTACCGGAGTCGACTCCAGCAGGATTCTGCGGTTTTTCCTTCGGACCCGGATCCGGACCCGGAGTCAAAAATTTGTGAAAAACCGGACCCGGATCTGGAGTCACTTTTCCAGTTCGGCAGTAGCAGGAGTCTGTGTGGTCATTTCTTAGGTAAAAACATGGGTAAATTACGGTTAGATCGATGATTGTACCCGGAGTCTGAACAGGAGTCGGATTCTCAAATTTGAAGAATAGCCGGAACCGGATCCGGAACCGGATTCAAAAATTTTTGAACAGGAGCGGAGTCGGAGTCTGTAAAAGTGACTACGGCCACCTCTGACATCTGCGTTAATACGAGGTCATACAACGCCGCTCTCTTATTTCACACGAGCCAATTACAACATCGCGTTGACGTGATCATTCCCGCAGGCTAGGTAGCAGCAGACAAGCAACCGCAGTTAATTACTGCAGTAACCTCAATTAACCCCATCAGATTTGCAATCCACAAAGTTCCTTTGCAAAGTTCTTCCACGTTATCTGCTATTTCAAATGAAAGCAGGTGATAATTCATTGCTAACACTGACACTTGAAAGTACACTACAAAATAGGTGTATACTTGACGTTTCGTTTCGCAAACACAACGGATTCACGGTTCTGTTAACATTGCACGGCATTGAAATAAAGTCAGATTACACACACCTACCTTTTGGATAACCAGTAGTTCAAAATAAAAGAAACAAGTATCAAAAACAGATAAAAGATAAAAAGAACAATCCGCTTGTTACTGCAGTTCCATTTCTCATTGGTCATTGAACTGTTGAGTGAAAATAACATTTCGTTGCTAAAAACCGTTAATGTAAATAAACAACAGCAATATCGTTTACACCACCGACCTTAATGTTAGATACCAGTTTGAGTCTTTATATGATTGAGGAACAAAATTTCAACTCACGGCTTGTCATGGGTATGGATATTTTCATTGTTCAAAACTCAAGATTGCTACTGTTCTGTTTCTGCAGCTTAACGAAAGCAGTGCAGTCAACAAAAACTGACATTTTTGGCAGTTGTTTCGTTACGCAAAAAAACAACGTTCCGAGAAAAGCATGCCTGCGCTCTTTGATCATGTGATTATCTGAAACCTGTCAAGTAGCATTTTTGAAAAGCACCTGAGGAACTTTCAAAACAATGAAGAGGGTTGATGCAAGAATGTATTTTTATTTCTTGTAACAACTATGCTTTGACTTTTTGCACATCTGTCTTGTACCCCAACACCTCAAAGTAAATGTTGTAGAATTTCTGATCGAATATCCTCACAAGAAATATCTTCCACGTCTTAGCTTTCAAAAAGCAGCCACCTCATCCCAATGCAACACTAATTCTTTTAACCTTATTGATATTTTACCATCAACAGTTATAGAATATTTGCAAGCAATACTGCAGTTTTCAGTTAAAACATCATCGGGAGTAAAACTAAGCTGCAAAACCCGTAATTTTGTCTGGGCGCGATACGCTTCACTGGTCTTGCCTTTAGAACCACCAGCAAACGATTTTAAGCTTCTACGGCAACGTCACTTCGACTACGTTCGCGACAATGGACTGTCACATTCTGGCTAACCGAACTAGCAGCAAGTTCAGGACGCTAGGTTGCTTTTTATACCATTCTGCATTTTGCCTTCGTACATACAAACAGTCGTCGTAGTTTTTTTATCACGGCGTTCTGTCAAGCACAAACCTTCAGCAGGCCTCTGCAGTTTTGCTTAACGTCAGTACTAACAGCCTAGGGCTAAAGACGAAGTTCTCAAGAGATATGAACTGAAAGCGTTTATGTCACCCGCACATAAGGTTGCCAGACGTCCTTGAGCGCCAAGAATTGTCTTTGAATTTGCTATCAAAACTCGCTATGTCCTTGATTCTTGAAAAACATCATGTTGTCCTTGAATATTTTCCGGTGTCCTTGAAAATTCTTGAATAGTTTTCAAATTGTTTATTTTTGAACTATTAATTACATTGAACATTCAAGAATCAAGAACAAACAATGTAAATGAACAGAACAATGTATAGATTTGTTTCATCTTCAGTTCTGTAGTAAAAAGCTTGTTGAAAGGGTGAAAGTAGCAATGGGCGTCCGTAGAAATTTTTCCAGGGGTGCAACGTCGACATTTTGCTGATCTTTTAGAGGTTGCTGACGATACAATGCAAACGGATGTTCACAAAACGCTTTTCTGTTTCTACACCACAAAGAAAATACCCCATGAAGGCACGCGCTCTATTTCGCATCTATTTTGAAATCTTTTTCAAATGGAGCTGTATAGGCCTACGAATTTGCCAGTTGCCACAAAGGTGTGTTTTCTGTGGTCCGTTACAGATTTTTCTGAATTGGCGCATATTCATACACATGAGTCTGAAATGGATTTGAACTATCAACAAATACGTTTGCGGTTTTCTCATTAGTCTTTACTGGTTGAACAGAACTCACTTCTGAAATCTTTTGTCCAAATTGTTTTCTACACTTCGGCAATCAGAAATACTTTTTCTTTTCATAAACTTCCTAATATCCATTTTTGAGAACACTTTCTACAAATAAGTCATAATTTAAGAACAATCCACGACCAGATCAATATTACCGGTGAAAAACCATGAAAGTTAGATACTCTCGCAAAACTGTTTCAAACAATGAGAAATGGATCTGTATCTTGACACGACTATCGGACAATTTACTAAAATTAGAAGTTACTAAAATTAGAACACCTCGCAGGCGTAAAAGCTGAGTAGATCAATTACGAAAACTCGCCACAGCCAATATAGGTTTGCACTTAGTACTCGCTCAGAAGTCAGAACTAAGCCTTAACGATTAAGACTTATTCCCACAAGCCTTTCATGGAGGTATTTCTAACAAGCCACGTAGTTTTATACTGTGTGAAAAGAAGCCTACATTAGCGTATCTTAATTAAGCTATTCACAGGGTTGTCCATGGGACATATTTATCTGTCCCAACCCATCCCATGGGATTCCCATTATATTATTATAATATTAATATGGAATACAATTCAATTGAAATTATTAAATGTATGAAAGTTTAAGTTTAGTATCTACTAAATAGGACTACATGTACAAAGAGACATGCAAAACGACAAAATTTATTGACTTTAAAGTTCAGAAGCATAGTCTAAGTTTAACAATTCAGTAACATTCTGACACTCTCATTTATTTCTGAGTCTCATGGGAAATACAAATGCGTGCTGTCCATCCCATCCCATGGAACGTTTCCCATGGGATTCCCACAGGAATGACATTTCCATGGACAAGCCTGGCTGTTCACTTAGGCACAATGGTCGCACTCACAATGCAACGGATTTTTCAAACATGTGGAAGCAAATCTGTAGCAGTGTGGAAGCACTGCTACAGATTCACTCATGCTTATTTTCACACAGGATGAAACAACGTGTCTTGGGGGGGCATTCCCCCCAAAATTTTTAAAATAATAGTCATTTTGCGCTTTGAGAGGCGGTATCCCAAAGAAAATGCTGTTGCTCGCCTGAAATCAAACATTTCGAACCCCAAAAAAATTTTGGGCTGGCTACGCCACTGAGCCATTGTATCGCGGCATCACCTGTCAAAGATGTCTGAGGTCAACAGTCGCATGTGGAAAAGCGCATTAACTATCGTAACTTGAAGTGAACCTTTGACGATTTGTTGCCATGTTACTGTTATTCAGGCCCGTCGCCAGGATTTAGCAGCAGGGGGGGCCAAAGAACAGAAGGAGGGGCCAAAAACCAGAAGTGGGGGCCACTTTTTTGAAATACAGTATTGGATGTATGCAGCAACCGGTGGGCCAAACGTGAAATGGGGAGCACCGATTTTAAAGAGGGTGGGCGGGCACCACTGGCCCCCCCGCTGGCGACGGCCCTGTTGTTATGCAACGAAGAGCAACAGTAGAACAATGTGCTCGTAAGTTTCGTAACGTTTGAGTCTGTAGACGGAAGGAGACATGAGTGAACTGCAAGCTCATCACTGCATCACACCAGTACAATGAATCTGGCTCTTGTGCAGCGTGAGTGCCATCCCGGTAATTATAATTTTATTGCAAGAATTAAATAAATTAATCGGAATCAAGATGCTGACTGCAGATTTTCTAAAAATTTTTGGTTCTTGGTCTAATTTCCGTGGGCCAAATGGCCAATTCGCCCCTCCTGCGAACGCCCATTGAAGTAGCCTACTGTATTTCTTTGAAAAAGAAATGTTGAAAAATAACAAGTGATCTGGCAACCCTACCCGCATAGTATTGTCCAGGAATAGTCCAGGTCAGGGATGATTAATACGTCGATCGCGATCTAACAGTCGATTTTAAAAGCACTGTGGGTAGATTGAATGACATTAACACCCTGACCAGGCCCGTAGCCAGGTTTCAAGGTTTGGTGGGACAAAATAGATTTTTAGGGGAGAAAGATTTTTGTTTTTATTATATGTTAAACCTACCGGGTTAAAACAACATTTTTTTGGGCACAACAAAATTTGGGGGGCACAAAAATTTCGAGCCTGACCCTGGCTGATTCCATTCAATGCAAGTCACCAGAGTAAAGTTAAGTAATCATAAAAATGTACATAGTTCCTTGTGTTGTGCAATATGGGGTCATGTGTGTATGCAGGTACGTACATTAACATATATTGCAAAAAAATTCTCAAAAACTGAATTAACAAATATATGATTTGCCTTTTTGTAGTTCGTAAATCATTTTGTCTTGTTCATTTTATAATTATCTCGCATGTTGAAAAAGTGGGAGCACCCCTGGTCTATAGTTATATGAGCGACATTCGGGAGAATTTGTGGTAATGCCGAAAAAGAACCACAGACCTTTTGGAAAATGTGCAACGGAAAAAGTATTTTTGCATTTTCCCAACAAAAAAAAAAACAATCAGTGCGGTTCGTCGCTTCCATGAAAATCACATTGCTTTTTTGTTGCAAGGCAAAACAGAGATATCTGGGCAAGCAAAGGATTGAGTGTGTCTTCTTCACAACATCTGCAAGTGAACACGATCGCTTTTGGGAAATTCCAAAGAGATTTTGCGCTCAGAAAATATTGTGCTGATCCACCGAGCAGTTTTCGATTGACTGCGGCCAGGGGCGCACGCAGGGGGAGGGCTGAGGGGGCTATAGCCCCCCTCCCCCCTCTTAACGGAAATCGCCTCAACACAAATTTGTTGCTGACATTTGTTAAAACACAAAACAATTCCGCACATGCATACATAGCTATATAAAGATTTCAATTATAACTAGTGGTGTAGTGATCTGTTACCTTGTTACGTTACTGGTGTTACACTTCAATTGCAATAAGCCAATCGTGCTAAGACTATAGGAAACCCTCGCTGAATGTCGCTTTTTGATAAGAATGTTCATGAGTCATAATGACATTGAGAGAAACCGCTTCATACATGCTATGGCGTAGAAACTCTGCACGTGTTGCCCAATGCATTGCGATTGGAGTTTTTCCTCCTGTAGTTCGAATTTCGGGTACCGTGATAGTCAGAAGAGTGGTTAAGTTTGTAGTTGTACAACGCAAGCGGAAAAGGAGTTCTTCAAGAGAAAGAGACTTTTGCAAAAGAGATAGAAATGACACTAGCTCGTGCTCAGAGTCTGCCAGTCAAGTATTCAGTAGCGAAAATGATATTGGTAACTTCGTTGGAGTTCCCCTGACTGATGCTGATCGACGAAAAGTATTGTTTAATTGCTGGTCCCCTCCTTCAGGATTCTCGTTTCCATATGTAACTGTTGGTACTCAAAATCGTAGTTTCCAGAAGCAATCGTTAAACGAATTTACAGGGTTAGCGTACAGTAATATTTACGATGGAGCTTTTTGTAAATGGTGCGTTGTGTTTGCTCCTCAGACTGTCAGTCGTAGCGCAAAACCCCCCGGCTCATCAGTTTCGGGACCACACTGCAATTATAAAAAGGCAAAGGAACATTACAATAATCACCAAAACTGTCACTATCATAAATTATGTGCAGCCATGTTCGATAACT
>JGI24159J19872_10005871_pt1 | contig 15895 bp, 13 predicted proteins | sample Ectturendosymbi4_FD_19872 | JGI IMG/M metagenome (IMG submission 19872) | reverse complement strand
TTTTTTTATTACTATTTTTTTAATTTTCTGTATTGCTAAAAATATTCTAACCACACCAGAATCCTTCACTTAAATTCGATCCATTCATCTGTGTACAGAGGCATGCGGTTTCACCTGTACATTTTCTTCACAATGTTCTACGTTCATTCGTTTTTTGATTTGGTTTTTCTTCTCATTATGCTTATTTGATGTCCAATTGTTGTTTCTCAACACTTGTCAAAAAGTGACAAACGGGCTTGGTTGACGAGATGACGGCCACGGTCTTTCACCAATCCTACATGACACAGCGCCCCTCTTTGTTTACACTGATCACCTATTGTGCCATTGTATTTTCATTCGCTCTAATGTTCGCTAATAGTTGGTTTACAGCATGCGATGGCTTTTGTGGTGCTTCTGCTAGTCGGCTTAGTCATATGAAACAACAAATCATTACCATTACGAAGGTATCTGGTGGTCACCGCATTTGACAAGGGTTTGGTAAACCCACCGAAGGATTCCAGGGCTAGAAGCAAAGACGTTATAGCCTGGCATTCAGACTGTAGTTGTGACGTCACACAATCCTTTCATGTGCACTTGCAGTAAGGGAAAATGTTACAACATAGTGTTGTGCCGATGAATTGACTCCTCTGTGGCATGAGATTTGCATGACCCAAAAAAGCTTTCTTTCGCAATTTTCTAGATAAGCTTTAAGAACGTAAAGGGGCCAAGGCGTGTATGACATCTGGGAGATTCCATTCGATCATGGAACAAATCTAATACTTAGAATTAAGCAGAGAAATAAATCTTCGGCTGTTTCCGAAATCTTTAGGAAAATTTCTTGTTTCGAGTTGTGTGCGAACCAATGATTCAATCTCTCAGCAAGCTGCATCGAAATGGATACTGACCAAAAATTACTTAAATTAGCAATAAAACGCATTTTAAGGCGTGAATGTGTTGTGATTATGGCTTTGTTTTGATTTGTGAAATTGTGAACTTGTGGTTTGTGTGTCGTGTGTTGCTCTAACGTGTAGTGCTGTCGTAGTTCGAGTGTTAACCCGTATTTTTTCTCAGGAATTGTTTTAGTTAGAAGCGTTTATTTTTCGTAATCCTTGCAAACGTTTCTGTCGTGCGTTTTTATTGACGAGGGCGCATAATATCATCGAAATTATTATCAATCATAAAAGACGGAATATTCAGAAATAGAATTGGTAATGGTATGGCCTTCAACATGATATATTATGCTGTTTCTAACCCTGACTGTTAAATCTCCTGAACGTAGAAGAGATGAAAAAACAAGGTTCTAATTTTACCGGCAGTTGTCAATCCTAGATTTATAGCATATTTTTAGTTTGTGGACTCAAAGCGCCCTGATACGATTTCCTCAATAACTTCACAAACGTAACTGGACAACCAACTTGAAACATTAGCATTGAATGCAGGGCCGTAAGCAGCTGGTACTTTTTTCGGGAAGTAAACTTGTAGTAATTTGTTTTTGTACAATTTTAGGTGGGTCAAAATGGTTGTCCCTTTAGTTTCACTTTTTCTGGGGCGCAAAATAGTTATATGTTTGTATAGCACCTAATAACATAACACGATTTTGACAATCCTCTGAGGGACAATTGCCGGGGTTCGCACTCCCTGCTTGCGGGCCTGATTGAAATAATCAGATTTTTTCTTGGTCGATTTATTTTTAATATGGTTATGCACCAAATGTCTAGGGATTCAAGACATCAAGAAGAGCCTGTGGGCACGATGAGCATCAACCCTAGCAATACAGTGCTGAAGAAAGAAGTGTGGGAACGCACCCAAATCTAGCCGTTATCAATTATCACACACTTATGCTCAGGTGATATTACGCAAAAGGTAGTTTGTCATTTGATCATTTATACACATCAGGAGCTAAACACAAGAAACCTGACTAAAAACACAAATCTTCAAGTAAGATTACTTTGCGAAAAGTGTGAAAAGGCCTTCCCGCCACACCACACGCCGATGTTCACATTAATATCTTTCACGGCCAAAATATCGATTTCTTTGACTGTTCTGAATCATAGTACAGAATCTCTGGCTTTTTTTAATAATGATTGTGTCAGGCCTTTGGAGTGTTTGTGTGATTTGTTCGCTTGTCTTGATCTCTTGCTACGGTTTTATTTCTTTGCAAAGCTGTTTGATTTTTTTTTCTTGATTTTGCTTTAGTCTTTATTTTCTTTGTTTGTTTGAAGTTGAACCATCCAGCATTGATACATATTGAAGCTAATTTTGTGCATTGTTGCCCAAACATCAAAGGGTTTCAGATCTTTTTCTCATTCTGATTTTTTACTGGTGTTTCTTTATTTGAGTCTAGAAATTAATCTTTTCTTGAACCATGTTGACAATTCGGATACGAATGTGTCCCAACAACACTGTCTAGCATCTTAATTGCCGCATCACGTATTCCACTCGTACTCAAATACCTTCAATGGCACAGAATTCCTAAATATTTACAAACGATCGACTATATGTTCAATTGCCTCATGCGCAGCAAAATAGTTTGGTGAAGTACTGTATTTTTCACTTTCTCAGTTGTCGAACTATTGATATCTAGTCTAATATTCGCGACGCGAGTGGCTTTTGCGTTTCTGACATAGTTTTTACTGGTATTCACACAAGCAAATTAGCTGATTAATTTGTCGTAACGAATTTACGACATTAACTCTACATAACTGAACAACCTGAATTTAACCCAATGTGACTTAAACAGAAATAGGGGTGAATTTAATCTGAGATAATAAGTTTCCGCCTGCAAAATTATCCCTGTAAAGACAGTTTTTTTTTGATGAAACAAGCGTTTGAATAGTTACCCATGGTTTATGTAACAATAGGAGGTTTCCGTTTGGTTGAATACTGCATTTAATGTTTGATTTCAAGTGTTGTACACACATTCACATCGCCCAGTAATCACTAAAATAAGCTTTTCATTAAGATTTTCTTTTCCACTGTGCACGAAAGAATTTATTAAGATACTCCGGAAAACATTCATCTCAATTCGCCTTTGTGCGTCGGTATTGCTCTACAACAAGATAGCTGAAAATTTGGATGAGCTATGGATTTCTTATGCCCCTGTTTATGCCAATATTTTCACCAAAGAAAGATACGAATCGCTCCCATTCTGATTATTACGTCAAAGTCGAGTCGCGATCTGGCGAATTCCAGTAAATCGAGACGTGCAAGTTTCTCGTTCAATCGTTTGGACGAGGGTGAAGCATTTTACTGAGTGAACCTCATTCCACATGGTTTGTTGCAGAACCGAAATTCAAATTCCTGAAAACTTGATGGCGGAAACAGACCTGTCACGTTCGCGTGTCTCGACCATGAACTACCCTGGATCTTTGACCCTGGTCGAAGTTCCAGGAAGATGAGTTTTTATCATTGATTATGTATCGACCATCCTGTCAACAAACGAAAAGAGAGGGGATCTTTTTGATCAAAAGAAATAGAAAACGTAAAAAAACAAAGAAAGGTTTTATGATGCGTGAACAAAAATCCAACAATATAAAACGAGACAACAAGGAAATTAAAAAAAATCCTGAGATACTAACTTTCGTTTCAACTTGTTAAGGGTAGGATAATTTTTTTTCTTTTTGCCACAACGACCTGTTTTTCATATTTTCGATGGAAGCGTATCATCACAGTGATTTCTTATGTGCTGTATACGTCAGTAACATCGATGTGAACAAGTGAATTAATTGCACCTTAATGTCATTACCTCTTAAGACGACTGCATTGTAGAAAATGTCGTTGCTTTCGCCACAGTCCTTCCATTTCAAAAATGCTTTATGACAATGAAAAGTGTTTTTCTCCAAACTCACCAAAGTGAAACGGAAACTTGTGCAGGCGGGATGTGGTAAACGTTCGCTCAAAGAGAATTCTTTTTTTTTCTGCGTTGAACTCCTAGTCGCTGTTATCGAGGTGATAATGCCGGCTTAGCAAGCGCACTATATACTTTGCATTTCCTGTTGGATTCTTTGCTGTGAAACATTTTGTTTTGACATCGACAGATCCTGTTTGTGGTGACGCAATTATGGACTGCAAAAGTCATAATTCGCAGCTACACTGTGACGTTACAACGCTTAATTAACTTGTCACCTTTACTTGCCTTGAAAACTAACTGAACATTTGTTTATATTTGACCCTTGACACTGTTTTATTCTGAAATGTATTCATCTTTCGTTTCAGAAAAGTATAAACCCTGGTCATAAGTGATATTTTTCTACTTTTCAAAACAAATCATTCTGTCATTCAAAATACTGTATATCGTTTTAAATTTGACTTCCTGGAATGAAACGTACCCCTAACGTTCTTCGGCTTTTGGAAGAAATTAAATTGCTACTGTTCATGCAATTTGTTTCTGAAATTACTTTTTACTCCGGAATTGTGTCAGCGATGACTGATGAAACAAAAAATGCGTGCTTGATCATATGTTTTATCATCGTACGAGACGCATATGTCTGTCCGGCTTTAGAACGCAAGAATTAGCAATGTATTTTCAGATCAGGTAACATTTTCTTTGAAAATTTCTCTTAATGATATTGAAAAAAAGCATGTTTCTTGTGTACAATCTTAATTGATATCCAAATGTCATATGACGGAGTAAAAAAGCGTGGGTATGAACGGATTGCAATTGATGTCGTTGCAGTTATTGCAAAGACGTTCTCAGCGTATTGTTTCACCATGCCCCTTTTCCTTTTGCTACTGCATCGTATTGGTGTAACATGTCAGCCAGGGCTTTTTCTGCATTACTTTGTCATGAAAAGCTGCAAGGATGATGGCATCAACAGAAGATGCTGATACCACAGTTTCCTTATTCACGCTTTGAAACCAATCGACATTCAAGGGTGTAGTTTGATCTCCTTTTTCTTATTATCATATTACTCTCAAATGACAAGGTTCAAAGTTAACCTTCTATGAAACAAAAAATGTTCAGCGCAGCACTAGCTCCGGTCGGGTTTGAATTCGACAGTGCTGTGACATTATGCAAAGACGAAGCGTTAGGTTCCTGTGAAACTATGTAATGTCCTCGAATAAACTTCTTCCTATGCTAACTCTGTTTTGCCTGAAGGTGAAACAAAGGAGAGAATTAGTCGAAAACAATGAGTCAAAGTGGATTTTAAAAATCCAGTCGGTATCAACTTACTGTACTCATGACAAATACTTTTGTGGTTTTAGAAAACCTCTGTAACTTCACTTTCTCAGCGCCTTTTCCTTCCATTCTTTTGACAATAAGAATGCTTTTCTTTCATTTGCAACTTGCGAATCGCAAGTTTGTTTTCGTCACAAATCTAACGACATGTGTCAATCGAAATTTCTGACTTGTGAAATGGCTGATCTCACGGGCGCAGTGATATTCCTAATCATGCCTTTTGCAAGCGTTAGCTGTTCTCGTAGAAATCAAATATGCTGAACATATGTGATTAATGGTAAGGCTTTATGATTAAGGTTTAGAACAGTGGTACTCATCACGCGGCCCGCAGCATCATATTTTCTAGCCCGCGATGTCCAGGCTGTACGACTGTACGTGCATATGATTGCTGCACCAGCCACAGACGACCACACGCACAAAGTGCAAGAGAGGGCGAGTGACGTAACAGATAACGTCAAACGGCACAGACGAAAGTATGAGTGCACGAGGGACACATACAAACAAGAACGTGGCGCACTTCTTATCTAAACGACTGTTAAGTCCAGGCTGCGAATCTTTTGCACCATTGAGATGGCAACGAAGAAGAGCAATGTATGTGATGAAAACAGGGTTTTCAATCCTGCGTGGGTAAGAGAATTTAGTATTGGGGAAGTGCATGGCAAACCAATGTGTTTTATCTACCAAAAAACAATTACTGTGCTAAAATGAGCGAATCTGCAACGTCACCATCAACAGCTTCATCCAGAGTTTAAAGCAGCTTCTCCACCTGGCCGCGATCTTCGGAGAAAGAAACTCCAAACATTGCTCGATGGGTTTCAAGCCAAGCAATCCATTTTCCGCAATATGGTTAAAAGCAATGACAACGAGACTGAAGCCTCATTCAAAATTTTCTGGAATATTGCCAAAGCCAATGAACCTGTTACGGAGGGAGAGCTTCTTACCTAACGCGCCGCCTGAATTCACTCGACCTAAAGCTACAAGGAAAGCAAATGATTCTACCAACAATGATGAATGATGTGGCGGTATTTCAATCAAACCGAACCTGTTTTCGCAGCAGCTTGAGATAAGGAACTTCAGACACTTTCCCGTTCTACAGTCCCAAGTGTCTCTATCAGGCTCATTTTCACTCACCCCAGGCCCTTACTGCCCCGATCTGACTCAATTACAAGAGGAGTTTTCGTCGCGCTAGGCAGGCATCAAAATTTTGGAACCCATGCTGGCTTTCACAGAGAATCCATTTGTTGGTGACGTTCAAGTTACATCCGACTGTGTCAGCACCATAAAACTTGAAGTCGAAAAACCTTTGTTTGAGGACCAACTGATAGACCTGCAGCACAACAATATTCTCAAAGAAAGACATAGGGAGGAGAAAATTGCTGCCTTTTAGTTGACCTATGTTCCGAAGAAATCGTACGCAGCATCAGTTATGTGTGCTCAAAAAATCTTGATCTGCTTCGGATCTACATATGTGCGTGAAAGTTCCTTCTCTACCATGGGAGCAATCAAATCAAAGCAGCGTTCTCGTCTAACTGATTGACATTTGACAGACTTCATGCGAGCAGCTACAACTGAGCAGCAACCAGATTTAAAATTACTTGCGAAAAAAATGCATCCCTAGAGCTCCCATTAGAAAAAATATGTTTTACATTATTTGTTCCATGATCGTTTAATTTCTTATTATTTTGTTCCACATTTCATTGATTGTTCTTCATGTTTTGTGAAACTTCAAGGATAATCGGTAAACTTATGAAAAGTAACCAATATGATGAAAACGCGATTTTAGACCTAATCTAAAATCTATTCACTGCAATATAACACCTATAACAACTGATCACTGTTACTGAAACTGAGGACGTTTGTCAAGAACGTTGACAGGCCAACTGCAAGACAGAAAATTAAATGATATGAGGTATTTTATATAGTCTTACCTAAATTTGATACATGGTGAAAAGACTTGGTAGTTCGCGGCCCCCGGCACTTGTTAGAGTTATGATGTGGCTTTCTTCGCCTTTGAAGTTGATTACCTCTGGTTTAGAGCAAGGGTTCCAAAACTGGGGATATGTACCCCTAAGGGTGCATATGCCTATCGGCTGAGGTACATTTATTTTATGGACGAGAGTAATCAAGCTTGAGACATGATATCCATGTCTACTTTCATAGCTTTAAAAATGTGAAATTGTATAAAAATCCATTATATTCTTTTAGTCGGGCGTTCTTCATAAGAACTTTCAGGTGAACATGCTCATGTGTCGATATGCGGAAGGGGAACATGATCAGAAAAGTTTGGGAAATGCTGAAGCAGAGTTAGTATTAGGTTCGAGGGTTAGGATTCAGGATTGGGGCTTAGGGTAAGAAGATAAATAAATGGACGTTTGAAGCTGGGTCAAATATTTTTGAGTTGTTAATTCTTTTGACATTTTCGCTTATTATGGACTATCGGACATATAAACAAAAGTTCTTATTTTCGTAAAGAGAATCAGAAATTAATCGCCAAATTGTATTCCTTTACTCTGAAAAGCAAAATAACCAAAATAGAGGAATCGGTCAGCAAATCTGAAACGGTCAGATATTTCGCTTGACGAAACCAAAAAGCAGTTGCAAAAACGAACCCGCATGATTTATAGATAAGCAACGAAAATGACAGCTGCGAAAAGTTCACATTCTTTGATATGCGCCTAATGATTTTGTGAAATTGACTGAATAAACGTAAGAAAATCAACGTTAACGCTTGCGATGCACAAGCAATTATTGTTTCCTTCATCCCACTGGAGGTAATTGCGGGTTGCATCAAACTAATGTGATGAGGTTCATGCTGAGAAACGTCTGTGACGAACGCGAACACGGCGCCAAGTCTTTCCAAGCCATCGTGCTCTCTCTGTCGTCCTTTTAGCTTATGTATGCATACGACGGATTGGCTTAAACTACAGCTCAACTTCGACCACGAGATCATTCTGCTCAGTGCTGCCATTGAACTTGGGTAGCAGCGCAGGACTGCAGGCCCAGGTCCACGCAGGTAGCGCCGTTCCGCTTGGTGTACGACGAGCAAATTTAAAGAAACGCTGTTTAAGATCAACATTTTAGGTTATTGTGTGGGAAATGGTGTTGTCCTTGTCCTTCCAGATCCAGACCTAGAAAAACTTCGGCCGTTGCGTGAAGTTCCAGCTACAGAAAACAAAGGGGCATTGCTCAGAATGCTCAGATTATTTGCATATTGTACAAAGTGAGTTCCCGACTCGGAATTAAGAGACATAGGGAATATTGAGCAAAACATGGAACGCTCCAAGCTTACGCTCTATTGACGATGCCACGCCCTTCGTACACGAAGGTAGTCGAGTGCGATGCTTCAGCAGTGGCGGTTTCCGCAACCCTGAACCAAGGCTATAGTCTGGTCGCGTACATGTCACGAACATTACAGGCAAGCAAACTCAACTATTCGGCAGTAGAGAAAAAATGCCTTTTCAATCATCGAGGCAGTGGGGAAGAGGTCGTCTCGTTTGTTCAATCGGCAACATTTTGCTTTGTTCACCGATTAACATTCAGTCCCTCTTATGCTGGACTCGTGCAAACGAACTAAGGTGAAAAACAGAAAGTTCTTGTGCTGGTGGCTGAAATTGGCTGAGTATAGTCACTCAACGTGGTATAGACCTGGCGAATTGAAAGTTGGGCTTGATGCGTCAACTCGTACCTCTTGTGCGAACACAACCGTATCCATATTGATTGAGATTCACGATGGTTTCTTTATGTCATCCAGGTGTTGCTCGTTAATTGCATTTTTTTCGTTGCAAAAATCAACCGCATTCAGCTGACGATGTCCGTGAAGTGTGTTGAGAATGTTGCGTCTACGCACTCGAGCAACGATATTATTCACCTGAATGCCGATCATTGATTCGAGCCGCTCAACGCATGGAAATAGAGAGACCTTATCAATCGATAGGAAACTTCCAAGCAGAAAGGTGTAACAGAACAATTTGGAAGCCAATCCAATTGGCGTTGAAATGTCGACACCTGCCTGTGACTTGCTGGGAGGCGGTTTTAACTGATGCTCTGCAATCAACGAGTTCTTTGATATGTAACAAAATTTGCCCATCGCTCGTCAAATTGTACGGCTGCACCAGGTCCTGTACTGTTACGTACGCTTAACCGCAGCACTAAACAGGTTGATCTGGTGGAAACGGTTAACTTTGTTGAAGCAAATCCGTCTTATGCATATACACGATAGAACTCTTAATATTCGCAATGTCTCTTAATTCCGACTCGGGAACCCACTTTCCTACAGATCATCCTGTGTAGTTCTGCGATTGAACTTGGGTGCTGCTACCCAAGTTCAATCGCACAATTAAACAGGATGATCTGGGGGAAAAGTTGAACCTTGTTGAAGCAAATCTGTCTTATCCATATACACGATAGAAGAACTCTTAATGTTCGCCATGTCTCTTAATTCCGAGTCGGGAACCCACTTCGCATAATACGCAAATAAATCTGAGCATTCTGTGTAATGCCCGTTTTTTTTCTGGAGCTGGATGTTCACGTAGCGGCCGAAGTCTTTCTAGGTCTGGATCTGGACTGACAAGGACAACACCGTATCCCACACAATAACCTAAGATGTTGATCTGAAACAGCGTTTCTTCAAATTTGCTTGTCGCACACCAAGCGGAACGGCGCTGCCTGCGTGGACCTGGGCCTATAGTTCTGTGCTACTACCCAAGCTTAATCGCAGAACTAAACAGGATGATCAGGTGGAAAAAGTTGAGCATCGTATGCATACATAAGCCAAAATGAAGGAAAAGAGTGCACCGTGGCTTTGAAAGTCTTGGCGTCACGTTCGTCGGTAGACGTTCCTTCACGCCCGAGTTCGCCAAGAGAAGAGGTTTGATGCCCCCTATAGACACTGTTTCGCATTCGCTATCTCCTGAACATGATACTCAGTGTGCAAGTTCGCCGCATGATGTCGCCACTGCAGATCCAGTAGAGAATCCCGTTGGTAATAATTCTCTTTCGCCTTCTCAGCCGTGGCGGGAATGCATCTATGCTTTGACTTACATTATAGTTGCGTACGTTTGTGTTTAGGATGGTCACGTTTTATGTTTGTACCATTTAAACAAACATGAAACGTGACCATACTAAACTCAACGCACGAAATCAAAAGTTACCTTAAACGTAGATACCACATATCGACTGACACACAACGCTGCATAAATCAAAAACTTCAAACTCGGTTCAAGGACAAACAAACAGAAAGAGCGGAGCAACAAATGAACAGCCGAGGTGAACAGCATGCCTAATGCTGGAATGCACATACGTCGTAATTACTACCAGACGCCGAGCACGCACACGACGAGTAATTGCACGACTCACTGAAAAGTTTTTTGAACCAACAGGCGTCTCATACCTTCATTTCGCTGTACAAAAACCAGCCCATGGTCTAGTGGTAGGTGCGTAGACTTCTGTGATGATAGGTGGAGAGATTGTCTCTCATCTGGGTCTTGCCAAGACCTTGTGAATTGGTACTGCAGCCTTCTTTCCAGGCGCACGATGTACGGAAGAGCTGCATGGAACACACTCAGAACACAAAAAGGGACCGGGTGAAATGAAAGCAGAAATTGTACAAACCCAGTCGTGGCGCTACAAGACAATTGTAATTGTAAAGCGCCGACAACAGACCAACATCTAAAAAAACGCTGTACAACTGGACCCTGAGGTCAAAAGTCTCTGATGTGGAACTTACGCATCATTCATTAAAAGGCTGCCAGTCTTACTTTGAGAAAGAAGTTGAAATGTGCTGTCCATTGTCTCATTTCAGACATCTTATCAATGGCTGAGCAAGAATTTTCAACACTTTAGAATTCACTAAGCGTGGGGTCATGGGCGCAAAAGGCAGTTGAGGTTTCGCCACAGACCACAAACAAGCACTCAGCGGACGCAACGGCACGACAAGCAGTGGCGTAGCGAGGCTACTTGCTGCCTGGCGCAGACTTTAAAGTGCCGCAATTTCAACCCGTCAAATTTGCTTTCAAAAATCAAAATGAAAGAAGATCATGTTCGATGTTTAACACAACTTGGGCATCACAGTCAAACATTCACAGACTGAAGTAAGTCCCGTTTTTCATTCTCGATTATGGGTCTTGCTTTTTCTGCTTGTTCGCCGCCCCTTTCTTAATTTGCCCTTGATAGATTTTCTTCCTACTTTCCACATGCATCCAAGGCTTTTCTAACGGTATCTAGTTTATGGGAGCTTGTGATAGTCTCAAATGCCACAAGCAACCACCAAACAAATGAATCGAATCAAATTGACAAGATCAGCTCTGGTCTACAGTGTTGAAATGCATGCTTAAAGCAGAAAATGTCATTTCTAAGATATTTTATTTACTGTGTTTTGTTTGATTTCACCTGCAAGGCCCACAAAGCATCGACTAGTACGAAAAGAGTACGAAGGTCAAAAGCAAATGCGAAACTTCAAAATACTGTACTTGAGGCAATCACGCACTCTCCAATGCATACGAGACGGAACTACTGGCGACGTACATGGATGGAACTTGTCAACAAGCAATTTAATAAACTAGTGTCGTCTTAATTATTTTCTGAAAAAAAGAACAAAGTGAAACCTGCAGCCAGGACAACAAAAAATCTTGCGGTTATCGAGTTGAAGTGCCCCAAGGGAATGAAACATCTCGGTGATTGCTGTGTAATATGAAAGTAAAAACAAAAACACATATAACAGTGAAACAGACCTGAAACAAGGACCGTGGAAGTAGTTCAGCTGCCTTTATACAAAATGACAATCGCCGCGTTAATACCCGCACAATGAATCAGAAACCCACGACAAGCGTTCGCGTAAACAACAAGACAGATGAAGTGAATTGGTTTTCATTAAAAATTTGACAGGTGTATCCAGTAGTACTTTTTTCTGCCATCCATTCATATTGCAACAATAAAGTGTTCGGCATTGGTTGAAGACATTGTGGGATTTATTTTCGAAAAGTTGTTCTACATTTGCCCCAAGGGTAGTTCCTTGATGAGATATTGTTTTTTATCAGCGTTTGTTGAAATTTGTTGTATGAAATACTTTTGCCTGCTTGCATATCTTGCATTATGACAATGAACGTCAGCCGTTTCCTGAAAGAAGTCTTGAAATGATGTTGAAAACTTTAATGGTGCAATTTATGCACGAGTTTAGCTAGTTAAATTTTATTAATATCGTGAATTTTTAGAATATTGAACGTTTTATGCAAGTCTGTAATGGAAAAGCATCTCCGAAATAATTGCAAAGGAATTCCTCTAATACAAAAGTTATCGCAAAATAATACCAANNTCATGATAAAATAATGCCAAAGTTATGAGAAAAAGNAAAATGAGTCATTAAATAAGTGCAAGGGAATTGTTCTCATACCAAAGGTATGAGAAAATGGATAAAGTAGATTGCTATTATTTACGGTGACAAATGCTTTTCACATATCAAGAATGAAGTAGCAAGAATATAATCCCTAATTAGCGCTACTCAACAGATTGGTGTAAATACTCAACTGCATATGGAAGTTGCAGATTCAGGTCTCAAACTAAACTGATATTTAGACAACACCTCATATTCTTGTAGATTAATGTGCACTCTCTCATTTGAAATTCCTTCAAAATTTTACTGAACTGCAATAAAATAGATACTGGTCGATATAATTTTATCAAATATTTTGTTCTCAATATTTACAGATAATCGACTTTCACGTAATCATAACAAAAACCTTTGCTTATTAATTCAATGCACTCATTAAAAATATGTGCAAGGTCAGGCCTTAGGAAAAAGTTGGACAACTTCACAACGTTAGTTGGTGAATCATTTTCATTTATAGCTTTACTTTTTGAGAGATCCTCTATTGTATTAAGATTAAGCTATGACCTCAAACAGGCCAGCAACGCAGTAGACGGGCAACCAGGCAGTTGCCTACCCTTCGAAATTTTCAAAAATATGTTTAATTTTTAGGTGCCACAACAAGTTACCATTGCTTTGCCTTTCCCAAAAGTACTACAACAACAAGTACGTTAATGTACAATCATTTGCTTCCAAAACCGAACATATCAGCTGGTTACATCCCTGGCCACAAGCAGCAAGATAAGGCGCACTTTAAAAAATTTGTCCGTCTTCCCAAATGCTTGAGAAATATTAATCCGGAAACCAATACTTTATGGAAACCACTTTAAATAATTGTTTCTTTGCCGAATATCGGTTACTGTCCGTAATTACAGCAAAACCGTTGAATGGATGTCACCCAGCATCAGACCAGAAACAACCTGTAACGATGACGAGAATGTCTTGTCACGAACATAATTCACTTGCATGTCAAGTATATTGCAACTTTTAGGAACACTGAAAACCAGCAATACGCACTGCGTATAAATTTTTCACGAGAAAGCGAGAAGTGTGAAAATCAGCAAAAATAATAATAACAGATTTACGAAACGATATACAAAGAAACATGGTGGCAATCCGTGTCGAAACAGATTTCAATGCGGGTTTTGCAGAAACGATGTTGACAAAACACTGAACATCAATCGGAATACGTGTGTGTGAGAAATCATTACGTGGCTGCTTATTCTGCTGTACAAACCAAGTCAACATAACGAAGAAAATTACAAATTGCGTAAAGAAAACCAAATCAAAATGCGAAGCCCTAACCGTGTACGCCAATTAACAAAGTAAGTTTTCCTCCGGTTTGCTGTCTAAAGTCCTTCAGAGACAAACAAAACTGCATTCGATTAATCATGAATCAAATATGAACAAAAGGACGCTCAGTTTTGTGGCGAATCGTGAGAAATAGAGGCCACGTGTCTAATACATGAGGAGAAAATCAACAACATTGATAAACGGTTTTTTCACAAGTATGTGTCATCCATATCAAATAGTTCATTTCTTTGACACTTGATGTGTTCCTCAAGTTGCCCCTTGGCATTGCTTTCATAAAAACCAAGTTTTTCCATTTGTGAACTTTGCAGATAAAATTAAAATCTTCCCGAAAAAAAACATAAGATCGCTAGCGACAATGCATCAAGTAGCATGCTATGATTTACGGTGACTAATGCTTTTCACAAATCAAGGGATGCAACATAATTTTTGTACCAGGATTTTTCTATTGATCACAAAAGCTCGACTGTATGACGATCTGGCGAGTTTACAGACCAAACTAACACATTTAAATTTTGTTTCCTGAAAATAGTCTTAACGTTCAGAGACGGACGTCAACGTGTAAGACCCTGTCAGAATTTTCCCTACAATCAAGAAACGCCCTTCATATATCTGGAATGACTTTTCTTTCAATTACATCAAGGTATTTATATCAATTGATCATACCCTCAACCGGCATAAGTAAAGCTACACAAGAAAAACTAAAACTTCCAATAACGTTTTGATATTGGGGGTTACCTACATCATTCAAATAAGGCTGAACCGCTCAACCTTGCTGATCCTGACAATCTGCTGTGCTTCACCCGAATAAAGATGTCTTTCTTCTGAAACAGCATTTTTCAAGTTTACTACAGTACAAACTTTCAGTTTTTTGCCCTTTCTAATTTTTTGTTTTCATTTTTAGTAGGAAGCTGCACTTTAGCGGTTTTTCAGCATTTCTGCCAGGCTCCAGTAGGCGGCGTCGCACTGCAGGCTACTTGAGTTTAGGTGACCTCCGGCATGCATCAAATCCTTCTGTAAATGAAAACGTGTTATTTTTTGTGTACCTTTTGCAATTTTCAGTGGCTCTTTGGGTATAGTTTCAGTGTTTCGAAAGTGTAATAATACCACTCCGCTTCTTAAATGTGATATCTGCCATAATCACTGAAATTCAAACTCATATGACACTGAACCAGGGGTGGATATTTGAATTTAGGTTCCCGAAATAAAATCTCATAACAAAAACGTCTAAAATCTCACTATTTGTGATCTTTCATATGTAAATTATGCTGACTTCCTTTCACGTTACTTAAACAAGAGCCCCTATATTTTGGGCAAGCTATATAAAAACTATATTTGCAGAAAAAAAACTTCATTTTTATTTTCTCTGAGAATTTGTTTGAATATTTCTGCGTGAAAGTCCATTCGCTTCGTAAATTTTTTGAAGTCATTTGGTTTGATATTGTTATTTGTCTACTCTACAAATTAAAAATATTGAGGTGTCCCTTTTGGCATATTTGCACATTATTTTTGCTTTAATTTGAAAAACATATGACTTGATTCAGAGCTTATTAAAGTGGTTCTAGAGTAGTTCATCATCCTTTTAACAAAACAATGCAAAAACTAATTACGAAACTCTCAAATAGGAGTTCCGCGTCATCACTGGATAAAGGAGAGCCCAAAGCGACTGCAGTGGCCTAGCCAGCTCAGATTTTTGGGGCCCAAAATATTCGAATTAAGGCTAGTAATGCTACTTTGTTTGGGACACCGCTTCTCAAAGCAAAAAGTTACTAGATATGCCAAAATTTGAGGGTTTGCTCCCTGTGCCCTCCTGGTCACGCCTATGAGCGATTGTCTTGTTCACCTCCCCTTTCACACACGCCTTTTCTCAATTATATTCAACATAAATGTTGCAGTAATGTGACGTTGTTACTTTAAATTCCTTTGCGCAATGATTACATACACGCGCGTTGCGCGGTGGAAGATAAAATGGATTGGGATTTTGCGCATTTGACCTAAGGTAACCTCGCGCGATGAACACGATGGAAACACTGCTCGTTTCTGCGTCAAGGCATTAACTGCGGATC
>JGI24159J19872_10005869_pt1 | contig 15896 bp, 9 predicted proteins | sample Ectturendosymbi4_FD_19872 | JGI IMG/M metagenome (IMG submission 19872) | reverse complement strand
CTTGATTGTGTGAGTGCGTAGATAGAATGTGCCATGTTTGGAAACGAATATATTTTAAAGTTTTAGATAAATGCTCTCGAAAGATGTAGCTGTTGCTTTATAACCTTCTTACAACTAGACTTGGACTGGGCAACTGGAGTTTTTTTTAGCTTTTCTAAATTAGATTAGAATTAAAAATAGTTGATTTGCGAAAACCAGATATTTAACTAAAATTCGAATTACATTCACTCAAACCATTTGAAGCAAGTTCAATCTATACCCAAATCCGGATTCATTCTGATAAGCGTGTGAATAGCAAAGATTTGTGCGTCAAGATCGGCGATGACTACAGTGACTTCTGCGTGTGAATGGATAGGCAATGTGACGTAATAATGATCATTGATAAGATCACATAGTTTGTACTGCAGCTGTGAATGAAAAAAGAAACTAATCGACTTTCACTGTCTTTGCTGTTCAAGTAATGGGATGACGGCATGGTACTTGTGGTCATTTCGTTGCGCTTTTCTTGCACGAGGGTTCATTCTCGTTTCATCTTTTAAAAATGCCTTTGGACATAATAGCATTTTTGGCAAAACCGGAAATCAGATTAGAACCAACTTGGAACATTGAAGCATTCAGCAAATTAGATTAGAAATGCCGTCATTTCGCTCCAATTCATCGAATTAAAAAACTAGAAATTATGTTGTTGTCCAAGTCTGCTTCCAGTGCTTACACTGAGGTTTTAAAAGCCAATGCGCTTTTGCATTGTGAATACGTAATGTGTCTTAGGCCGTGAAGCAGTTCAACGACGACGCAAGCCGCTCTTCGTCAGTGATGACGTCATCGGACGATCGAGACACCGATGATGAGCTCCATATACTGAGTGGCTCCGGCATCTGGAACACCACTCATGTTATCTTGTAAGTAGCTTCACGTGGGTGAAAAACCAATGTTTTCATATGATTTGTGGTAAGTAACATATGTTCATGGATCTTAAGGTGTTTTGACTAGAGATGAATGGCGTGCTTGGTAGACTTGTTTCCAACGTGGTAATGTTATGGAACTCGTGAATTGTTGAGGTTCTGACTGCTGTTCGCGTCTTAGGCTGTTTTTTTTGTGGGTGTGTTGCTTTTTGCCACGACACCTTTTAAGTCTCCACAGATTTAACAACATCAATGATTTAAGGCCCATACGATGCTAAAAGTTGACAACCCCCGCGAACTAAGTCTAAAAAAACTTTTTTTGTGGATTTTGCATAGTTTGTGCGTATGTTACCAACGCGACGGTTTTTCCTCGTTTCACCTCAGCTGGAGAAGATGTTGTGTTCGGAACGAGTACGGCGGATAGTTTCACCGCCAAAAGCGACTTGTTTCGTAGTGGTTGCCAGGTTGCGTACTGGCCTCTGCTGTTGTGGTCTTGGTCTGGTCCAGTGGTTCTTAACCTTTACACACGTTACCCGTTTATCAAACAAGCTTACCGGATTTACCCCCAATGCACTCAATGGTGCTCATTTATTGAAAATACGAAAGTAACAAACTCTTGCAGTTCAGAATAAATTATAAAAATTTACATTTGCTGCTTATTGGGAATTATTGGGAAGATGAAATTTACCCCAGGTCAAGAACCACTGTCTGATCGGTTCACGAAAAAGCTGATCCGCACCAGCCGTGGGCCTCCGCGCACACAAGAATCCATGAGAGTTCCGTGTGTCCCACTGGTCATGCTGTTGTGAACCGTTTCTATTTTTATCTCCAGTTACAAACTGACTTGCGCCACTGAAGCTTCGCTAGCGCAGTCGTCGGGTGGGCGAAGGAACTCGCAGAAAGTTTCGCCGAAAGTTTCCAAGAAAAACGACGCCCTGTGGACCGGTGTGTATTCTCTCTCACGTGTGCTTTTCAGGCCCACATTGAAACGAAATTACGGCCAAGGTTTTAAGCTCAAACGTCTCAACTGCTGCAAAAGATGCCGACTACTCACCTCTCCCTGCCCCTGCGTTTTATTCCAGGCAATCCGCCGTCTTCGCAGATAACGCTCGAAGCGTTCAAAATTGCTCGTCAGTTTGCGTCTAACGGGGACGTTATGTTGTTCGCCAGCTAACCTTTCACGTTTCTTTCCAGCCGGTGTTCTGCCGAAGATGGTGCGACCCATAGACAGTTACTTGGTCAATCGATTGCCGTCTGTTTTCATGACCGATGATCCAAGCAAAGAAGTAAGTCGTTTTATTGATCTGGGGTTCTTTTTTTCGGGTGCATTTGCGTGCGAGCCATTGCCTGGTTTGTGTGGCGGCTTCCTATCTAATACAAGCGTCTTCCTTGGCACTCGTGGTCCTGCACACTCCAAGTTTCGAGTTAATCGTTGTTTTTCGTCAAATACCACCACACGACCACAGCGGTAGGTCCTTGCCAGGTTGTTGCAGCCAAACATTAAAACGAATCAAGCTTTTCAATAGTTAACCCTGAATGTACGTCGTGCAAAACCAGATTTCTCAAAATTCGCGCCTTTCGCGCAGCGTTATGACTGTTTCGATAGCTTCTATAAATAAGCAAAAGATTCTGTTGAAGTTGTTTCAGAGCTCGACAGAAGTGAAAGCTGATTTCACATACATTTTTTGTCGCTTTCTAAAGGCAGTGTCACGGGCTCCTTTTAGCGTTTATCGGTAACTTTTTCAGGTCCTTTGCCTGATGAGGGTGATCTATGGCATAGTCCGGTACTGGCACAACTTGTACGCATCTACGTCTCTCGCAAACGACCGACAGCTCCTGCCAAACGTTGACTTTGTTAACAGCAAGCTTGTTGCGAAGTGCAATCGCCAGTTGATTGGTAAGTCGTCGCAATCTGCTGACACGGTAACTGTGTTGACGCGTTTCCCAGAGCGTAAGCGCTGCACGGGTGAATTTCCTGCTTCCTTGACGAAGATGCTTTTCTGCCATGAAAGCGCACGGACATGTTCTGCCAGGTTTTAGTTTCTTTTTTTAAGAAGTTGTTTGTCATTAGTTATAGGAATGCTCTTTACGCGTTTATTGGTGACTGAAGTGTCAGCGCTTGGTGTGTCTTATTTAAAAAAGCATGTTTTCCACATGCCCGTGTCAAACAGCAATCAGAAGTGTTCTTGTGATTGGCGAAGAACACCGGTTTACTTTCAGATCCGCTGATGATCATGACCGGCGAGCTACCTTCCTGGCTCAGTGAGCTCGCTCATGCCTGTCCGTTCGTATTGCCTTTTGAAACTCGCCAGCTTCTTTTCCGAATCGTATCGTTTGATCGAGATCACGCAATGCAGTACCTTCTCGACACTGGGGCTGTCCCGGAACTGACAGCGGTTGCGACGAGCACTGCTACGTCGTCTCTGAGCCACGATTCGGGAAACAGGTTCATGCCGAAAATTGACAAAAAGAAGGTGTGTGAAGTGCATGCTTTTGCGTAATAACCAGTGTTGTTAGCTTGGTAAGGTAACTGCGGGTTAGTAGACCCACATTAGATTTTGTTCATCATTTCCTCTTCGATTTTCTTTTTATTGATATTTCATTATGCTTTGACTGTATTCTTGTCTTCATTAACTTGATCTTGTTATTTTGGACTGTCACGTATTCTTGAGGTTATTTAAAGTTGTATCGCCTGCTCTACGAGATTGTCGGCGTTTCCCATGTGTGAATCGACGTAAGAAATGTGGTTTGAGGCAATTTTTCATTCGTGTAGTGCGCGGTGAAGCGTGAACATCTGCTCCAGCAAGCGGAGAAGCTGATGAACGAGCACGGACACTCGAGGGCGTTCATCGAGGTCCAGTACGAAGATGAGGTGGGCACAGGCCTGGGACCCACTCTGGAGTTCTACACTTTAACAAGTCACGAGCTACAACGAAGCCACTTGAACTTATGGAGGTCCGATGAAAAATCAAGCAGTGTTGGTGAGTCAAGACAGCTGGTTCTTTGTGGAAAGTTTCCTTCGGCCCTTGGATGCAAGCCCGTAACCAGCTTGGGACACCAGGGGGGCGAAGAGTTTTCTGAGGTGGGCCAAAATTTTTTAAACTAGGTTCAACACATTTTTACAGGGGGGCGAAAAATTTCCCAAGGGAGCTCTCCCTCCCTGCGCCCCTCCTAGTTACGGGCCTGCTTGGATGTCGGTACGAGTGGTCGCTATTTTCGGCTGTGAAAGCTTCGCTGAAGCGCTCGATTCGTAAATAGAGCAGATCTGTGAAAATCTGGAGCAGCAGAAACATGGTGCGACTGCTCTGAACGCACCTACCCTTGCTTTATATGGAGTAGAAATGCCCCGGATGTTTCAAACACTCCTGCGAAAACGTAAAGAGCAGGCCTTGATTTTAAGATTCGCCTTGCGCAGTGAAATACTGATTTGGACAAGTATCAATAAACAGTAAAGTTTGTGTTGTGGCGTTTTGAAGGAAATGTTGTTTCAGAGGCTCTTTCATATTGGGATGTTTTAATGACGAGTTTCTTTCTTCGTTTCCAAATTCAGCTGGAAGAGCGCCAGATCAAATTTTAGAGAACAGTTGATATTAGCTGTTTTTTCGTGTGAATCTAATTCGTTTCAAATCGACAGTCAACAGTTTTTAAGTTGGAAAAATACCTTTAATGAAGATGACTCCAGTTGCGTTGTTACTTCTAAATTTCACTACCATTGAACAGAACTCCGTTGCATAAGCTTATTGAGGAGCGCTCGTCCAGCAGCGCGATGCAATGTCTGTTCCTCTGAGGTGCGAATCGCTATCCTTTCACAGACACCAGCAACAACATGCAGCAGCCGTCGCTGAAGAAACTGGTTAAAAAGATGGCGGAAATTGTGGAGGAGAACCTCACGCACCAAGTGCCAGTAGAAACGAGTTACGTGCACTCCCCCGTCGGCCTCTACCCCCTCCCGATCGGACGCTCGTCAAAGCTGGGTCCATCTGCGAAGATTTGTGCCAAATTCCGCTTTATCGGCAAATTTCTGGCCAAAGCTGTTATGGATGGCAGGATGGTACGTAGGCGGCCGTTTTTAATATGATGTAATGATAATAGATTGTTATGAGTAACGTTACGTTGTTAAAGAATTATATTTTTTTTGATGGACTAGTTCATTTGAACGTGCGTTTTTAAACAAAAATGACCGCAATCCACTGAAATGATCGCCAACTGTCCTCTGTTTTGTGAGAAGCACCTGTATTAAGCGTTTATGTTTGTGATAAATTACCGAAGACCACTTGCTCAGCGTTTGCATGGGAAATGCGTTGTTTGTTCAACCAATCACTGCGCTTATGTTCTTATACAGTCTGGACTTGCAAAATCCCGTTGTGTTGCTCAGCAACGTTTTGTTCTCAGGTCGACATCCCGCTTAGTTTGCTGGCATACAAATGGCTGCTTGGCCAGGAACACACAATCACGTGGTTTGACTTGGAACAGGTTGACCCAGGAATGCTGGTCACTTTTAATAAACTTAAGAAAGTTCTCCATCAGCGCTTTGCCATCGAGCACGAATCTTCGGTGAGTTAAAGCCACGGTGATGCTGAGAGAACATCCGGCAGTATTCTGTGCGTGTACTGTAAGGACTGCATTTATGTACTTTTCAAAAATGTACTTACTTACCGTTTTTCTGTAGATCTCAGACTTTGAAAGAAATTCGTCTTCAGGTGTTCTTACACGACCGGAACCAACCGGTTTCAAGCCGTTTCTCTGCGGACGAACATTGTAGTTCTTTCGGACGTGACCTCCATGAGCGAAGCCAAGTTCTTGTAGATATCCCCCACTATGCGTTCCTGCCCCTTCGTATGAATCGTACACTTGGCGATGCGCAACTAAGTCTTTTCACCTTTTTCCTGTGCATTTAGGACGATATGGAACGCAAGATATTAAATCTGACAATGGACGGGTGCAGTTTGAATGATCTTGGTCTCGACTTCCTCTTGCCGGGATTCCCCAACATCGAGCTGATGAAAGGTGGCTCCAAGTTGTCGCTGTCCATAAACAACTTGGACAAATATTTGAATGTAAGTGTCTTTGTAAGCTAAGCGTAAGCGCTAAATTCTACTTCTCGCTACCTGCAGTCCAATGCATTTTAGATGGAAATTTCCAGGGCGCTCGTTGTCATCCGTATCTTTCGTGTTTTGATCGTGTAGCTTGTTCTCCATCGATTCATGATTTGAAATTCTGAACTTACAGCCGACTCGGCGGTCTCGTTCGATCGCTGGGGGGGGCTTCCGATTTGCCGTTTGATTTAAACTTTTTAACAAACTTTAAAGTTTCTGCTTGAAAAATGAAAGCCTTGGTTTTACGCTTTTCCGCGCGACGTCCGCTTTTATTTACCGTTAATAAATTTCTTCGGGCAACGAACTTGAATTTTGAATCGACAGCTGATCGCGCACTGGACGATGTACGAGGGCGTGCGTCAACAGCTTGAAGCGCTCCGCGAGGGCTTTCAGTCAGTCTTTCCTTTGCAAGCTGTGGACTACTTCTTCCCCGAAGAGGTTTGTGCCGCTGGTTCTTTAACCGTCTAGTTGCGCGCGCGCCACCTCTCGTGGACCGGCTCCCGTCGCGAAGGCGTTGCCATAGAAATAAACCCGCCAGTGCTTGCTGGCTGTTTTCGTCACAGTGCAACGATTCCTGTCGCGAAACGTCAAACGAAACGTTCACCCGACGTTGTTCACTCTTTGCAGCTGGATCAGCTCTTTTGCGGTGCTCGGTACCAGCCGTGGACCGAACGCGAGCTGATCGACGCGTGCCGAACCGATCACGGTTACACTCACGACAGCGAAGCGGTGAAAACCCTCTTCCGCGTTCTCTCGCAATACGACGCTTCAGAACAACGAGCCTTCCTTCAGTTCGTGACAGGCTGCCCTCATCTTCCTGTCGGTGGTGAGTTGACTGCTTCGGCTTGTGAAGATCAGCGGCTGGTTACGTTGCGCCGTTTTTTTTCATTTAAATTTAATTCTCAAATTAAACTACGCTAAGGGGGCATTCGATAACTTTATTTTTCGGTGTAATTTCATCTGGAATTCGTTGCCTTCTTCCACAGGATTGCGTGCGCTTCACCCTCCACTGACCGTGGTGCGAAAAACCTGCGAGGAAGGACACTCGGCGGATGAATATCTTCCGTCGGTGATGACGTGCGTGAACTACTTGAAACTCCCAGACTATTCGAACGAGAGTGTGATGCAGCAAAGAATGCACAAAGCCGCCACGGAAGGCCAAAAATCGTTCCTCCTCTCATGAACCGGCAACGGATCGCAGCGCCGAGCTGCTGGCGTGGCTCTCCTGCAGGAATCAACTGGCCTTGTTATTTTTCGCTTCGCTTGAACGTCCCTGTTAGTGCTGAGCGCGACTTGTGCTGCAACCGATTCCCAGTATCTGCCAAAATCCAAAATACGACACTGCTCGTGTTATGCCCCTCACGGAGCTGCACGAGCGGTCCTGTGGACTCGTTTGACCTTCTGCTCGCAGTAACTCATGCATAGGTTGTTGCAAGGTGCCGCGTAGCTCTCCCTGCTGAACAAGGCGTCGTTGTTTCAACACCGTTATCTTTCATTTGAAGGGATTTACCGGAAACCAGTGCTCTCTCTCTCTCTCTCTCTCGCTGGCTTACTCGTAACTGGCGTTGTAAGATCCAGTTGTTGGACAAGCACTTATTATGCACACACTGTTATTCTTTTGCTGATACTGGATAGCTACATGCAATAATTAATCAGAGCATTTTATATCGGCGTTGCCAAGCTTCTTCCCTCTGCATCGATTCGCCGTGCAACGATTGCAATTCTTTGTTACCTGAGGCGTTGCACCAATTTGGGGAGGAAGGTCTCGAGGAATTTGTTCCACGATTGAAGTTAGCTGCTAACTTGTTACACCTAGTCGACTGCAAGACACCCGCTCGACTGTAAAGTTGTTCTTTCTCGTTACTGGTTGGGGCTCGTGATGATGTTTTTATCCACCTGAATATGGCGACGCCTGAAATGAGATCGCCATTGGGGCAGTGAGGTCTGCTGACACGGATAAGGAAATAGATAAAAGGGCTGGTCAAAAATCGCTTAAATATTTACGTTACACGGAAAAAATACCTCGACCAGTGTGATTTCGGCCAAACGGCCAATGAAGTTCGAGGGTGACGGGAAACTGCAACCTTCTCGAAATGGAATCTACGCAGTTGCGGACTTTTTAGAGTGAGTGCCCGCTCCGTTTCACTTGTTCGATGTTTTTGCGTGTGTCTTTTAAAAGGTTTGGCAAGAAACTGTTTGTGCGGCTTTTGTTGTTGTAACATTTATTTTCGGTTAATCTCTGCTTTTCCCTCTTCAACGTTTATGCGGGACAGTGTATTATATGTCTTTAAGGTTAAAGGGAATTCCTTGCTGTTAACGTTTTTTTTTCTGGACTGCTGCTTTTGTTTAGTGTAAAACTGCAGGGTTAAATTAAACAAGTTCTTAATTTCGCATTACAAGTAATTTTGTCGCACGTCTTCAGGGTTGCCCCGGCGTCGGTGGCGGTCGCAACAGCAGCGCATTAGCTACACTGTCCTGTGTCGGCGCGTAGAGGGGTGTCGGGGCTTAAACCTGTGTCTTCCCCCAGCGAATTGCCGGCCACCTTTCCAGGCCAATGTATTTTTCCGACCTTTTGTCAGGGGCGCCAGTTCTTGATTCGGTTCTGTCAGCGAAGTTCCAGGTGCGAAAGGCCGGTGAAACAACGCAGCAAAATCGTCGGCAAGAAAAACGTTTGCGGACAAGTCGAGCGTTTGCAGCGTTGAAAGAGCGTTTTTTGTTTGCCAAGCCCAGCGCCCTCGTCTCGTCTCGTCGCTCTGCGATATTTTACTGACTTTTCCTCAGATATTAAGCGGAAGCGTTTTCTGTTATCGAATGGTGCCAGTCTCTCTTTTTGTCTAAAATCGCCCGCTTCCCCGTTTACAGCTGGGCTGACTTTAATTGCATGCTAGCACTGTTCTCAACATCAACGCTGTTTTCCACTGAAATTCTGATGTTTTTGGCGTGTCTGTTGATATTAAATGTCACTGCGTTTATTTTCGCCTGTGGACTCGACTTGGTACAATGGCGCTAGGACGAGTTTCCTACGATGGTGTTATCAGGGTGAAAAAAGTAACGGTCTGGTTATTAGGTTCCTTCGTGTTGAGACAGTCCTCTAGCTGGAAATAGAAATTCTCAGGAAGATTACAACACATCGCTTAGCATGGGCGTCCGCAGAAATTTTTCCGGGAGGCAACGTCGATACTTTGCTTAACCTTTTCAGATTGCTCACGATGCAATGCAAATGGATATCCACAAACGCTTTACTCTTTCCGCACAGATAAATACCCAATGTTGTGGCAACAGTCGCAAAAAATGCGCTTCGTTGGCAGCAATAAACAGGTATATGTAGATAATTTATTTGCACAGTAGGCTGTCTGCAGATTTTCGAAGCAGGGTATTTCTTTTGAAGGAAGCATTGCCAGGGTCTTTATAATGAAACCACAAATTATGACTAATTTAACCAGATTAAATACTGAAGTTAATCGCAGCGATTCGTTTTCGAAGTTTAAATCGTCACAAGACGTCATCACAAATATCTAGAATGAATGCTATTGTTGCTCCGCAGAGAAACGGCATGCACCTTTGTAGGTTGCGCAAACGAGGGGTCCCCAAGCCAATACCTTCAGGATGGTAGGCCTACCTAGGGTTGGGAAGGTTAAGAACCATTGACTTAGACAGATCGCAGCAAACACGTAAGTTAAACTTGCGCCTTTGTTTCAACAGTACAAATTTGCACACACTCAAGGAGTACAGGAACAAATGTGTAGTATGAGGGTTACCTCAAAGCGCCGCCACGGAATAGCGATATGGCAAAGCAACGAAATAACCAGGATCACTTTAATAACAACACAGCATTATCTGCATGCAACAATCACACGGCATCATCTTAGAGATGAACGGATTCAGGTTTTTTAAATCTAAGTCCAATCCAACAATTTCATTTCAAAATCTAATCAACTGACAGTTTCAAAATCCAAATCTTATCCTGCTTAAATCCGAACTCCTTCCAATGGTGTTCTGCTGAAGGCAAAACAGCCCCAGCACAGCTTTTGCCTCATGGGGCAAAATAGGCAATACCCTAAAATACCTTGGAAACAAACTCAAGTTAACTTGTGCTCTACTTTTCGCTCACAACACTATGACAGTTGATACTTCTAAGATTTCAAGGTAACCACTATTAGCAGCAAATGCAATGAGAAGCTCAGTTATAAAGTGAAAGATATCAAATCAGAAAAATTGCCAGGTAGCCTACTACTGTATACAGCACAAGTGAATCATTAGCACTCAGAGGTGGGCAACCGCTACTTTATTAATAGCGTCGCTACCGCTCCCGCTATTTGTTAAATTTAATAGCGGCGCTACCGCGGCCGTTCCTGAATAAAACTAGTAGCGAGCTATCGCTACCGCTATTCGCTACCGCTTCTTTTGCTACACTTAAAAAATTTTTGGTCTTGTTTTACAGACGTAGGATCTATTTTGAAAAGCCTAAGCTTGAAATGTTTTTTTTTTGTAAAAAGTTGTTAAAGAACATACGTGATCGGCAAAAAATAGTCATTGAATAGTTATGATATAGGAAAAATTATTTTACAGTGCACGCACATATAAATGAAACACAGACTGCAGAAACGCCCATATAGAGTCCTTTTTGCTTTGTGAGTCGATTGTTGTAGGCTAGCAATCGCCTTTATCAATGCAAGTGTCGCGCTGTGTGTACAGCACTGAAAAGAATGGTCAAGCAATAAAAGATCTAATATGTTTGTCATAAAGTTTTAGGGCGTGTGTAAATTGAAGTTGGCCCGCAACCAGGGTGGGAGACAAACCGGGCTATCACCAAAGCCTCTCACGGAATTTTTGTGCATTATTTTAGATTTTCAAAAAAATGTTATGTTGATGTATGTTTCATGTGAAACCCCTGAACAAATTACCGACTACTTGCATTTTTAACAGAGGTCCTTGTTTCTGCATGGTTCAATTTATACGCGATAGTACTTTTATGCAGAACGTAGTTTATATGGCCTGTGTGCAAAGAATGTTCGAGAGCGAATTGACCTACCAACGTTTCCTTTAACATTCCAGCTTTTGAAAGCAGTCTAAGTGTTCAATATTTTAGTTTCAAAGGTGTGCAATGCGCATTAAGCAGCCGACATCAGCTCAAAAAAAATATAACTAACATCAACAATTAAAACCCCTCGATTTACTGTAAAAGCATTCCAGGAATCTGCCGGCAGATCTGCTTTTATGCTTTTGCGATGATTCAAACTTGCACAAACCTGTAAGCCTATTCAAGTTGCAGGTCCCCACTGAGGTGACAAGCAAGCGAATCAGTTAAGCTAATTATTTTATAGGACATCGATTTCACGTACCATTACGCGTCCACAGTGCGGAAATGTTATTCATATAAAATATCCTGTCATAAATTTATTTTATTCAATTGAAATTAAGTTTCCCTGTCAGTAGATTCAATTCCCACACGTACTTTTTCGCAATATCTGAAAAACGTTTGTATGAAAATATGTAAAAAACACTAAGAACCACACAGTATTTATTTAACAACTGAGGAAAATTAAAGCCAAGCGGTCAGAAAACAGTTATTTTTCTTATTCGAAGTTGTAGCATCCAACGTTTGGTGTTACATTCGGACAACGATCACATGCAAAATCAACATCATGTGATTTGCGGCTTAGCAAATGGAAGTGAATAAAATTTTAGCAAGATCGTGATGATAAAAGCAATTAATCACTTGACGTTGTGTGGCGGTGTCAGGTAAAAATTTTAATCAAATACTTTTTTTTTCAACACCAACTCTGCTTGTTTAGCCCAGGCGATGGCCACTTGCAAAAAACGGGCATCATATAATTTTTACCTAAACACATGGAGTCAAATAAAATTTCAGCGAAATTGCAATGATAAAAAACAGCCTAAATACCTAACGTTTGGTAGGGCTGTGTCAGGTTTAAACGTAGATGAATAAAAACTTCCGTCAATGTTAACTTTGCGTGTAGAGTTGAAAGAACGAAAATGTGAGATTCGTTGATTTAAATTATGTTCAAGCAAACTCACGATAACAAGTTTAACGCGAAGTGATTTATTCTTCATCTCAAAGGGAACACTTTCCTGTAGTTCCCCCACAACGTTTGGTTTTCAAAACGGGGCGGTAGGAGATTGAGCGGACGCGCTGTAGCATGCTCGGAAACCTAAACCCTCAAGTGACCCGGGAATTGGGATTTGGCAACGTCCACAGATTATGCGAACTTTTTCAGCTGTTATCACTGATGTTGAAAACAAAAAAAATATTGTGAAGCAATAAACATAGCGATTGTATGCACAACGCGAGTTTTACACTAGAAAAAGTTTTGGTGTTTGGCAAAGTAGCCTTATTTGATTTTTGCTGAACAGCAGAACTTTGAATGAGTAGCACAAAACAAAAATAATGCGCTTTCGGTGCCTCGTTTAGTGACTGTAAAATTCTTCAACGAAAATAGTTTCACACAGGACACAGCTTTGTTTAGTGAATGGAAAATTACTGATTTGGAGTGCCAGAGAATATGTCAAATTAAGTTCGATGTCCAGCAGTATTCCTTTTACAACCCAAAGTAACGCAGATGTTTCGAAATGTTTCAACTAAAGAAAGAGGGGAGCAAACAAAATATATTGGTGAGTGATTTCAGGAAAATGTTTGCAAGACAAATATCAGACAAATACAAATATGACGCAGAACAAATTTACACTGTAAGTAACATGGCGAGATGTTTCTGTACAAGACAAATATCAAAAGTACATCGGCGAAGATTTCAAAACAAATGCTCAAAATCTCGAAAGTTGGTGCACAACGTAAAAAGCATGACAACTTCAACATTTGAATGTAAGTTTGTTTGTTTACTACTCGATGTCCAGTGATGGTTTGATACATGGCCCATGCCGTCGTCGCGATCAGAACGACGAAGACACGAGAACATTTTGCGGAAAGTTCTTGTACAGACAACGCACAACACAAGAATTGTCCTTCCAGTGACGGAATTGTCCTTCCAGTGACGATCGCCCGGGCAGAGATTTAGGGTGTTGTAGAGATCGCCCACTTCTCAACCGCGCACACTTGGTCTTCGACGTTATTCCGATGGGAAGGCAGTAGGCAACACGACCGGACTCCGACGAAGATTGCATCCGCATTGGAGAATTTACCTGCCACAGTCATTATGACGAGCGCTTGGCCAGACTGAAGCAAGTTCCAATTATTAAGGTCTTGGCACGACCCGGCCGAGATTCGAACCATGCGAACAACGACCTACCAGACATGAAGCGAACGTTCTAACCACTAGGCCACACGTCCGGATGTTGTTGGTTTTATACACTGTAATTAACATGACGATATGTTTCTGTACAAAAAATAGCCGCAACCATTTGGTAGGCTTACTCACAAGCAGTGCAACCCATGGAATACAAAGAAGCTTTGCTTTCTATGCGCGTTACTGCTAAGCCGTAAAAAAATTGCATTTTCAACTTGGTCGGTGTTGAAGAGTGTTTTCCGAGGTGCTTAGGTATATAACAGCTTCGTTGTAAGTAGGAGGGTAGCCCAGCGAGACTGTCGACTTGTAACATTGTACCAAAAACATTTCGATTTGGGCAAAACACGTAGCGCAACAACTGATTATGTTACTTGAAAAGCAACAGTGGATGTCTGTAATCGCACAGATGATGTGCTAACGATTGACATCGCTTGGTAGAAAAACTGACGATTATTATTCAACGTTCATGTTCATTTTTTTGTTCAGCGAAAAGTTTGGTTTTTCACGGGTGCAAATTTTGTGTTGCGGGCTTGTGAACGTTGTAGGCATCTAATTCTAAGAAAAGGCAAATGGTAATGAAAACAAACAATGCTATTATTGCTGTGGAGTAATAACAATGTCATTCACGGTTCTCAAAGACGATATTTTTTTCGAAAGACTAAAGTCGTCAGATTAGAAACGAGGGAATTATGTAGTTGTTGAGTTTATTTAGCACAATCCGAGGCACGAAGCTCAAAGTGAAGACCCTGCGATCACACTTACAAAAACAGCGTTTCCCCAAATTAACTGCTATGTGAAAGAAAGGCTGTGACGCCTGCAAGAAAAAGAGCGTGCGATGTAACAGAAAAGCGACATTTCATTGCAAAGGTAAGTTACAAGAAGTTTTTCGTGCTGGTTTGAACGAAATTAAATATGACTACGTAGATTCCAAACAGCATTTTTATCTACAATATCATGTTGCAGCAACAGACATGAAAACACTTTGCAAAAAACAAACGGCATTTCAAGCAGTGGCGTACCTCGTGTCTACCGCGCCTGGGGACAAAATCAGTTTAAGCGCTCCTAGCCCGTTCGTGGCGGCACAAAACAAACGAAATACTGCAATGTGATGCTTTATTGCAATTATCTAATTCTAAGGACAAAGTTTTCTTGCCTTTGCTGCTGAAAATATATCGATTGTATTGTCAAAAAGCTGATAAGATTTAAATGTGTCACCAGTGGCGGACATGCCGGGTGTTCAAGGTGTTCAGTGAACACCTGGAATGGAAGAAAAAAATTTAAAAATCCGTTTTAGGACATTCGTTAGCGATTAATGCGAAGAGCTGCCTTCATTTGTATTGTTTTCTCATGCAGCGGATATATCTTAACACGGCCGAACGATTTTTGCTTGTCTGCTCTAGCATGACTGCAGGTTGTTCAGTGCAACTGAAGTTAAATAAACATACAAAGAAAAGAAAAAAAGCCAGTGGAGCCAAACTACAGCAGCAAGGTTGTTCACCTTGCCTGGTGAACAACATGCTTACGTCATGTGTTGTTTTGCTAGCATTACCGTGGTACAGTAGAAGCAAGCTGTGCAGTAGGCTGGATTTCTTGTGGTGGTCTTGTACAGATGGTTTTTGCTTCAGGTTGAAATAGCCTACTTTGGTTAGGTAGGTGATGTGGTTTGTCTGTGTGATGATTACTGTAACAGTTTGAACGATTTTTGAAAGGAGCATGCACTAAGCTGAATATTACTGATTTTGGTAGTGGTGAGCCAAGGCTCACGTGCAAAGTAGCTTAACGCTAAAATGTGGAATGTTCATAGCAGTCGAAAAACGGACAGACCTACTTCCTAACACGTAAGCCTGTCTAACCACAACATCGTTATCAAGACTCTTCGCAAAGCGTCAGTGTTGAGCTCTGATAGTCGGGGCTTCATGGCTTCCATCTGCGTTGAGTTCTCTTGAGCGCGCATTGGCGGGTGGGAGGACGTGCTATTTGTTGCTTTGCTTACTTTTTGTCATTGTTGCTCGTTGATTTAGCTAATTGTTGTCAAAATTTGTATGAGTTTGACGCAGTCTTGCTATGTCACGGAAGGTTTTGGGATAGTTTTACTTCTGCTGCTTCGGCTTCTTTATGACCCGTGACCAGTCACGACCATCCATAGACCCACCGCATGGCTGTGTCAATGAATTCTTGCAAGCACGTTAGCCTACACCTACACCACCTACAGATTTTATTTGAACCTACAGATGTACAGAACCTACACATACAGAACCCACAGATTCTATTTGAATAAGAGCTGATGATGCCTACTTTGTAGGCGAAATATATACTCCGTAAGATCTTANTGTCTGATTCTTTGATGAGAAAGGATTTCTTTCCATAGGCAGTGGTACATGTAAGCCAGAAAATCAATTTGATGACTCTATGTCAAAACTGCTATTTATTTCTTATCAGTGAGTTCAGTTGAAAAGATTTTGTCACAAGTAGGGATGCCCAAAGTAGAATAATTGCTTATTCTAGAATTATTCTAAAATTTATTTCCGAATCCAAAATTTCGAATCCTATTCTAGAATTCTCGACAAGATTTTTTTTACTTTTATTTTTATTGAAAATTTCATTGATAAAAATCACAGCAGTGAAGAATTACAATG
>JGI24159J19872_10005868_pt1 | contig 15897 bp, 11 predicted proteins | sample Ectturendosymbi4_FD_19872 | JGI IMG/M metagenome (IMG submission 19872) | reverse complement strand
TGTTTTTCACAGAGGTTACGGCGTTTCAACAAACTGTTGCAACTACCGAATGGTTATAAGTCAGCGACACTCAACGAAAACACTCACAGGTCTGCAAAATAAAACAAAACATCCTACTACAGAAAGCAAACGAATCATTGAAATTGTTGGGTCACATGAAATAATTTTTGAACTGAAGTCAAGCAAGATATAACACATACAATTCAATTAGCTGACTTCTCGTAATTTGAAGAACCGCTTTGTGCCGTTTGGATACCAACACTGGTTCCAGCTATCCGTATCTGTTGCAAACGAAAGTAGTAACGTCTTAAGCCAAGCTTCCCTTCACCGAAATATTTGCTTAGCTTCATGCATTTTCCCATGGAGAGGAAAAAATGTTCAGTTATGGTGTAAACTGACATTCGACTACCAGTGCCAACTTTTTCTGGAATTATCATTTCATTTATATCCAGATTATCTTCATTTTGCCACTCTGCACTTTCACATTCTCCGCATTTGCGATAATTACCAAAGACATATTCTAGTTTTACGAAAAGACAAAGACACCACATTCATAACAGACTCTGTTCGTACCTAGGGCCGGACCGGGCAAAGGGTGTTAGGTAAAATGGTTTGGACTTTTAGCGTCCACACTGCAATAGATATTAAGAAGGGGTCCGTTCCGTTATCAATGTGGTCTGTTACCAACGGGTCAGTTATGAACATGGTCTGTTTTGAAAGTGGTCTGATTTGAACAGGTCTGTTATGAACGTGGTCTGTTATGAGTGGTCTGTTGTGAACGGGTCTGTTTTGAATGGGAACCATCTTGAAGCATTGTTATGTTGTTATCAGTCACGAGTTTCAAACTGTTTACTGTAATTGGGTTCAGGTCAAAAGCCCTCTCATACTGAAGGTGGTAGTGGCAATTGCATATGTTGCAATAATTTTGACTTCAAAAATAAAAATGTAAATTATAGGAAATGATTCTGAAGTTTTCAGGATGAGTGGAAAGCTTAATTAATAGTGAACCTCCAGATAGAGATGGAAGGAAAGATAAAGCTCGCTTCTAACTTCAGGTATTCCAGAGCTAGCCTATATTGATTTTCCAGAAATTGAGAATAAAACTGTGGAATGCTTGCCAAACAGCTAAAAAATCCTGCACAGAATCGGGCATCGAAATTTAAAACTTTTTGGCCCAGTAGATGGAGTTGGGAGTCAATAAATTTTATCGAATGAGTTTTGGCTACAATGACAGTACAACAATATAGTTAACCATTAGCTGTAAGTCCAACAAAGATTGACTGACAGTCGGAAATATACTACAAAAACAATTAGCCCATTAGCAATACCGACAAAAATTTCCTCATTGGTTGCAACAGAAAGCTATTGTAAATGGAATAGAAACATTGGCCTCCACACCTTTCCTTTCTGGTATGATTGCGTGTAGCATGCATATCAATACGACTCGTGTAACATCACAAAACTACTGACCCCCCCTCCCCTTGTCACAAATCTGGTGACCCCTCCCCGGTTAGGGTGTGACGTCGTTTATGGACGACCCCTATGCTAGCACAACTGGCGTTTGATCGAATTAGTCATCTCACTAGCTTAGTAATGAACAAGTTAGCAGTATCGGCACAGTTGCCTTGCTACTGTTATCTCAGGCCAACGCAGTGCAGACCAGGTTGAAAAGTTAAAAAAAAAATTTTCTACCCTGTGTACATCACTAAATGGTTTTCGTATTCGTTACGTAAACTTGACAGAAAAGTATTCAGCGAACGTAATCTACAGTTGTTGATGTCGCCTTTTTTGTTTTCATGGGATTTTGCGGGTATTTGGCCTGTGCACGGCCTAGGACCCCAGGAACAAAGCTGTTTCTGGACACTAGAATCTCCGGACAAGCCGCAACGCAAAGTGCTACATTAAAATAGGGCAGAGTGGCGCCTGTTCACAATGCTGTGATAGAAACTGGTTAGAAACAATGAAGCTTGTATACTTGCCACAGACAAAACAAGCCAAGTTAAAGTTGACGATTCTGGGCAGAACCGTCGCCAGAAAGTCTTCAACAGGGGGGCTTAACATCGTAAAATTGACAAAACGCTACTGATTTAAAGTGTTTCATATTTCAAGCTCGAGGGATTTGGAGCATTGTTTGGGGGCCTTAGCCCACCAAAGGGACTGGTTCTAAACATCTACCCACAAACGACTATACCTTCCAGTTCCACTAGTGTGATAATCCGGATCCAAACAAAATCGGGATATCCAACGGAATTGCAACCCAACATTCTCTACAACATTGATGTGCGGGTGGAAATCACCCGGCGATCGTGACCGTGGGGCGCTTGCTTGCCGTTTCTTCGACCCCACACCTATCTGGGGCTGTAGCAAAGATCAACTGCCAATTAAAGTTTTTCTCCCACATTCCACCATGTTCATATTTGTTGCTCACTGCATTTAATCAGTGAGATTGCGTTCATACACTGAATGCTGTTACGAAAGATGCAAAGTGATGAGGTCCAACACCAGCGGTGAATGAATCCGTTTGTTTTTCGCCTGGTTCAACCTTTGCTGCCACTAACAGTTGACCCGGTTGTGTTTCTTTTTTGGCAGCACCGTTATCGCCTCAAACCTTTTGCTTGTTGATGAGATGATGAGAGCAGGAATGGCTACGCTCAAAGGTACGCTTGTGTGCACGCTGTGGTCGAAAGATTCGTTCAAATTTACGGCTAACATTCTTTCATCGAATAGATCGTTTACAACCGCCTTCGCTTTTACCTTCGTCTGCTCCAAAAAATCTTGTGTCTTTGCCCAGATTTTGCTAAACACGATGATATTGTTTCACAGGCTGAAGACTGTTCTCGAGCATGGATTTTTCCCGTTTTTGCATGCTGAGTGTCAGATCGATTTTCGCTCCAGCGAAAATGTTGCTGAGACGTGGTCGTCCGTTCCTTCTTTTCACGAGTTTCTATTTTACTGTGAAGCGAAACTTGCATAAATCAATAAAGTGATTGTAGTAACTTTGTGTTTTGTGGTTAACTTGCTCGCTCCAAACAATAGTCTTTGCGAACTCCGTGAGAAAAGTTCTTAAGGAGGAAGATTTGGCACACATGGATTTTACTGCGATACTGAAGTTGCCGAAGATCAGCAATTTGTAAGCTCGCCAGCACGAACATAAAGTGTATATTGTTACACGAACCGTTGTGGGCTAATACTAAAATTTTTGTCCTCGGTTTCTGCTGGTTTTCTTATAGTATTTGCGATGTGCGGGAAGCCACGTCTTACCTCTTCTTCAGGAGTCTGAGTCATAATCTGCATTGGTTGTTCTAGACGTGAATGAAGACATGTAGTGTCACAAAATCTTGTCTGTAGCATCGCCATCGAATTGTTAAACTTACTTGCGTCGAAATTTGTTTTGAGACAGAGAGGCAAGTCTTAAGTCGTATTTAAAACACTGCAGAAGCGCTTTTGTTGGCAAGGATGTCGAGCCGCACAAAAAATTTCGAAGTTTAAAACTCTGATGTGACTTTTTCCAGATCGTGCCATCATGAGAAAATCACAAAAAAAATTGAAAGAAAATTATAGACGTTTAATTGATTTTTCTGAGCCAAAATTTAAAACTTTCCCATTTCAACTTGCTTGGATATAGCCAACTTTTTGATGCATCACTAGTTACCGATTTCGTTTTTCGATGTGGAAGTCGTGGGTGTGCAACTGTGCGCTAATAGGCGGTGGATGATAAAAAAGATGCCCATTTTGCACGTTTGACCTAAGGTAACCCTGCGCGATAAAAACGCTGGAAACACTCGTTTCTGCGACAAGGTGGGGTCGGAGGAAAGTTTGTGCTGTGCTCGACTGAGTCCGTTATAAACCTGAAATTTTTAATCTAAACCTGAAGCCCAAACGTAAAGCAAAACTCAGTATGAAAAGTAAAGTGTGGTGGATACTTGTGCAACAACTACTACCAAAACGAAAGTCGTAAAGCTGAGATCCGAACCGAAAAGCATGGACATACGAGCCCTTAAACATATCTGTTAGGCTACGAGTTCACTGCCGTCTGACTGATAAATTCAGCGTTTTATCCGAGCCGCGTCATGCCAGGCGAATCCGTGGTCACCACCTTGACGCAGAAACGAGCAGTGCTTCCAGCGTTTTCATCGCGCGAGGTTACCTTAGGTCAAATTTGCAAAATCAGCATCCTTTTAATCATCTACCCTAATAGGCCTACAGCCGCACATCTGAGTATCATTTCGAGCTTCGTCATTAATTGGCAGTTCAGGCGGATTGATCATAACGGCTCACACAAGCCCGCATCTGCTCTGTGCCTCTAGTAGTTGTACGTCACATGTAACCAGAGGAGGCGAGGCCAACAGTGGTTTAATTTCATTTTACCAGCTGGAAACATACGAAAACGTTTTTCTGCTAGAAAGTTAATAAGAGTCAAATGTCAAAATGCACGGGGCTTGACCCCTGTACCCCATCCGACGCCCATGGTTATGAACGTGGTCTGTTATGAACAAGTCTATTTTGAAAGGGAACCGTTTAAAAATTGTCATTGTTTTGAAACAATGAGAGCTGCACGTGTGAAAGACCACGGTGGAGCCATGATTTGTTTCGTGCAGAACATTGCCACTTCTGATGTTTCATCCTCAGATCCGAGAAATTTCTGATGCCTAATATTTTGACGACATATCTGATGTTGGCGTGGCTGTTGCTTTTGTTTTCCATATTTCCTATCTTTTTACGATGAAAATAAGTTCGAAATATGATTTTTAACTTTCTTTCATCCTCTCGCATTCATGTGTGTTTAGTTATCGTTAAAAACTGAAGAAAAAGGACTCTTCGCTGAGTTGAAAAAAACATTTTACGCTACGCATAACCGACTTCATTTAATTACGACACTTCGCTCTATTCTGGATTCAACGAGGGTTTTCGCGCTTTGATAGGTATTGGTATAGGTGTAGAAGCAGGAAAAGTTTCAGTAACGAGGGAGTTTAAGGATTTTTACCCAAATTTTCCCACACTTGTCCGAAAAATACTCCAAACAAAATGATCTCTGTATTTCATGTTGGGCGCATTTCTTCAAATCAAAGCACTTCAAGCACCATTTTTGTCCAGATTTCCCCCAAACATGCCCAAATTTCCCCTAACTTGCCCGAAAAGAACTAAACAAAAACATGACCTCCAAAACAAAAACGTCTGCACTTTGATTAAGGGTGCTATTTTTGTAGATTTAAAGCCCGTACGGCGATTTTGAGAAGGTATTTACACATTTTGCCCAAATTCCCACAGATTTTGCCCCGATTTTAAGTTAATTTGCCCGGATTTTCATCAAATCAAAAGTTTTGGGGGGCACTTGCATTCCCGCCCCCTACACCAATGGGTATTGGTAACACAAGCATTTAGCTAAAATAGATTGTATGATACAGTAACGTAAAAATCTGATGTTATCTGATATCGAAAAAGGCAACAATCTGACGTTAACGAAACTGACTCCAGTGGCACCACTAGTGCAGAAATGTAACTGGCTTTGCTCATGGACGTCGAAAGGATTTTTTCCAGGGGGGCCAAAAGTGATGAAATTCGTTTTTTCCCACGCGAAACTAAGGAAACAATTTTTTTGCCAGAATTTTCAAAATCCATGGGGCATTGGCTCCACCTTCTGACGCCCATAGTTGCTGTTACGGTGGTTGTCACGTATTCAGAAACAGACAGCGTAGAATTTAAAGATGCAAGTTTATAATACACGTGTAGAAGGCAAATTTTGGGGAGTGTGAAGGATTTTTGCCCGAATTTTCCCAAACTTACCCGAAAGGTTTTTGTGTGACTTTTGCCTGCAAATTTTCTCCCACAAACTTTATAAAAGACCTCTTTTTGACGTCACGTTCTCAAAAAACGTCTTCGCGTGTTTCTCTGTAAACGTTGGCCACCATTTTTTGAAGTCAAACAACGTTGAGCGCAATTTTGGTAGGATTTACAGGGAATTTGTCCAGCTTTTAGGCATTTTTCCTGGATTTTTACAAATTTTGCTCAGATTTTTAGAGATTTATTCCAGATTTTCAGGCATTTTGCTCGGATTTTCAACAAGTAAAAACTTTTGGAGGTGCGTTTGCATCCCCTGCAACCCCGCCTCCAACACCACTGGCTTAAATTGTTAGAAAGTTGCATTTTCAGGCAAATCTGCGAAGTTTTTGCCGAAGACACAAAGCAACACTATTGTGGAGACATAGTTTTAGGATGGGCAGATTTGCAAACGACTGTATTCAACCATTGGCAAACAGGTTTTCAATCAAAACGTTACATAAATATTGACTTAGCAGTATATTATTGACATATAGCTCAAAACGTAGGGCCTTTCCAACGAATTAAAGATAGTCTATACATTTAGTGTCATTTCTTGTAATGTCGCCACAATGGTTACAAAACATACAAAATATTTACTCCATCAGTCTTACACTTTGTGCTGGGCCTGTGCTGAATACATTGGTTCGTAAATCATCTGATTTACCAAACCCACAATGCAGCAATGCTTTCAGCTTTTCATCCAACTGTAAAACATTTGCTTTACAGGTGCGTAACACCTACTTTTGCTGGGCATTATGTAGGAATAAAGCAAACCGTGATTAGTATTGCTTTCAAAACACCTCTAAAATCAAGATTCACTTCTGCATCGACCCGATGGCTATATTGGTTTCACACCAAGCTGTCTTCCCACATTTTACAACAAAATTGAGTNCATGCATTCAAGATGTTAGTTTTAATACTGTNTCGTGCCAAAAGGTGTACGACCCACTTACTACAGCTCCGCGGCCCACTGGTTGAGAAGTGCTGGCCTATCTGTTGCTTCAACCGCACCCGCACGCTACACACAAAATGATTCTTCCTGTTTAAATATAGAAACACGGGCGTCGGGAAAATTTTTTCGCAGAGGGAGAATTGACGGCAATAGTGGATTCTTTCAGCGGGTAGTTAAAATATTCTTCCAGGGGGGCCAAAAGTGGTTAAATTTCATTTTACCCACGCGAAACTGAGAAAACAACCTTTTTTCGCTGAAATTTTAAATGGAAAATATCAAAATTCAAAATACAGGGGGTAATTCCCCCTGACCCTCCTTCGGACGCCCATGTATAGAAAGTAAAACGATTCGTGTGAAATGCCATGTGTCAAGGGCGTACGCAAGGGGAGGGTTAAAACCCCCATTGAGCTTGATATTTTACAAAAATTTATTTCCTGCGCAAAGGAAATTAATTGTTTTGGCATACTTTTTGCTTGTTAATTTGTCGACGTAACGCGAATACCACGGCATAAATCTGCATGTAAACTTCAAGGAACATTATAAATAGGTCAAATTGTAACAAATAGGTTTTGCTGGGAATTTGGGTCATGGTCTGCGTCCAAAAATCCTCTCTGCGCTTTTTGCCGACCTTTCGTCCACTGCGCATGCTTAAGATTGTGTTCGGCGATAGTTCACTTTAGCTGAAACAATTGTCTTTATTTTGTCTGCTATGGCTGATTAGCGCAAGGGCTGACCGCATTGGTTACACTACCAATTTCTATAGCATGGCAGAACTGTTGCAGGAGCTCAAAAACAGCGATTTTTAACATAGAAGTGTTCAGGCGTTTGATAATGTCTCAGCAGGGAAAAAGGTAAGCTAAAAGTTTGCTGGACTTCTGTACATAACAAAAAAATTAAAGTTTTCTTGCGTACTTTATAGGCGTTCTCAATTCTTGTGTAGTTTAGCAGGATTGGACCTTGCAAACCGTGTTGTACGCCAGCCAGTCCAGCCGCACACTTTCTATGCTCGACTGCTCGTATTCGACGAGATATCAGCGCAACCTCATTTTGCTGCTGTAAATTGCTCGGAAGCAGTGATGAGTGTGTTGTACTCTCCTGTTTTCACGCGCAGCCTGATATTTTCGTAGTTATGAACTGCTGTATCGTAGCGTTGAGTTTATTTTCCTCCGATATCCTAACTTGGAGTGCTGATAGTTTGTATTCAGTGTAATGACACATAAAATAGGGGAGTGTGTGTGCAAGAATATGCATATTATGTCAACAAGCTTCGCCAAAACGTTGGTTTGGAAGCAGAGATATGACGTCGAATTGTGACGTCACAAACAGCACACACTAAATGCAAATGACCACCATATACCAATGAATGAAAGCTATCCTCCATGAAAATTTTCTGCGTACGCCGCTGCCATGTGCACAAGGAAACGAAGGATGCTCTTTTTATGACATTCATTATCGTGTTTTTGACTACGCTAAAACGTATACTGTTGACAGGCCTAAACACAAGTTCACAAACCCACAGAGGTAGCATTTTCACTGCCATTGTCATCCCAGCTGATCGCCATCTAATTGGGCTTGGCGTGCTACGCAGTGATGGAGATTCGAGATTTCGTCTCGATCTAGAAAAGTCTCAAAACCTGCTTTGATGAGCGCTGGTCTCAAAGAACCAAACGTCAGTCGTGAGTAATTTTGTTCAAGACGTGGTTATATTTTTACGCAAACAATATTATAATGGTCCAGAATCATGAAAATTCAGGTCTAGTCTCTGCTTTTTTAGTATTTCTCCAGACTTACTAAGAAAAGTTTTTGGTTTCAGTGGTTCAGGTCTCGAGTAGGTTACATCACTGGCAATTAGCCTAGTGCATGGGCGCAATTAGGTGGGGGACACGGGGGACGCAATTAGGGACACGGATATAATATGCCATGGTCCCCACATTTTTCTCTTTAGGTTTCGCAATATATTGTTTTCACACCAAGCTGTCCCCCCTCACATTTTACAACAAAATTGCACTCATGGCCTAGTATAAAATAACCCGTAGTTGACTGCAAAGCAAAGAGAAAAGAATGCCGCCAGATAATATAAGTATAATTTTTTTTTCTCTACAAAAAAAGCAACTAAAAAAAAGTCAATAGACACCATTGCTTGAACGCTTATATCCAACAAACACGCTTCAAATAACAGCGAGCAAATGCCTTGTTGTATAGAAGAATGATTTCAACAAACTTATTTAACGCGCACAACCTCTCCATTTCGCCAATGTAACATTTTTATTTTTCACAAAGAATCACTGCATATGAACGCACCGCAAGCTAACTGCAGTACAGTAATTGGTAATACGAAAGGTCCTGACGTTCAAATATTTGCGTCACTCATCTTCACTAATGAATCGGAACGGTAAAGATTTTGCGGTTGAAACGTTCTCAATAAAGGCGAAACAAACAGTTTGTTCTATGCATGTCATCAACATACCGAGTCATTGGACTATTAATCTTTGGAAATCGAGTCGCCTTCGTTTGAAACAAGGGAGGAGCTGAAGACATGCCAGTACCCCAGTTAGGTGGATGCATGCTTTCAGGATGACCTTGTGATGGCAACATGCATCTTAACGTTGACCAATCTTCACACCTGGTGCTTTGCATAGAGGGCAATATGTTTTGCGCCCATTTCTTGCCCCATTTCGGTAAGATGACGGAAGGCTCATGAAATAATTGGCCATCAGCTTTGAAATCAGGTGTTTCGACAAACTTCTTTCTTGCCACTGGAGCAGTACTTCTCAAGTCTAACGGATCATACGTTTTTGACACCCAAACAACTTCAGGAAGACTTTCGTCTTGCTCAGCATTTCTCAGTTTATTCGGTTGGCACTTTGTGCGACTAAGAGTTTGGCAACTATGCCCATCATAAGAGGAAATATTTTCGTTTGCCGTAAGGGACATTCCGCCACCAAACTCAAAGAAGCCTCAACCTAATCACCCGACCGCTACCTAGCAATAACATAGCCTATGTCACGATCCGCTAGATTGCGTGGTGTAACTGTTGCCAGGTTACTTCAGCTTACCTAAAGCCTCGGAGCAGTCTCACGTCCAAGAAGTGAATGGAGGCCGAGCTCAATTTTTGTTAAAAGAAGGCAGCTGTGATGGACAAGTTGTGTAAACATGTAATGATCATGTCGTAGGAGCTCTTCCCTGTGCTGGTTGGTAACATGACACTCGGAATTATCTGCCTGATCTGTTGGAGCAATTGTTAGGCATTTTGGTGCATGCAAACGGTAAGTACATGCTTTGTTTTCATCAAATTTTCCATTCTCCATTGACCTTCCTTGGCCTTGGCGACTGGTCGGTTCCATGAGCTAATTAAATAATACTGTAAGTGATGCTGCTCCGGAACCGGCGTAAACTTTTATGTGAAACTAGCTCACTGTGAAGGGGTAAGATATGAGCTTTTGCATTATTTAAAGAAAATTGCTTGCAGGAATTTTATACAGTAGGCTAATAATGTGCAGTAATTAGGCAACAGTAATGGAAGAGCCTACTGTAGTAATAAACTTGAATGGTTGTGTTGTAATATATGTACATAGTATAGTATCTTTTCAGTGAAAATGAGCCATTTATCAAAAAATAAATTATCCTTTCATAAAGGCTTTGTGATGTTAGCAGATATTTTGTCTGCAGTTGCTTCATGCTCACGACAATGTCATATGCATAAAATTGATACTGTATTTTTCGGACCATAAGGTGCACTGGATTATAAGGTGCAGTATCAAAGATTGAGTGGTAGTTGTTTTTTTTCATACGTTATGGCGCTCCAGATTATAAGGTGTATTAAATGAAGCAAAACTTAAATAAGTCAAACTGTATTCAGCTCTTTCACAGTAACTTCTGTGCAAATGAAATGTATGCAGTAACATAAAAAGTCAGAGTAGGAGATTCCGAAACATAAGCATAACCACATATCTAGAAACCGTAAATCCAAAAACCAAAATATATACAGAAAGGACAAAGCACACAAATAAAAGCAACAAACAAAAAACACATACATACCAGTGGTTTAAATGCAGACAAGAAATAATCAGAAATGAAAATACAGAACTGTCCGTGGAGATAGAAAAAACACATAATACATACACAATAGACATCAACATAAAATGGATGATGGTGGCAAGCAGTGGTTAAAGAGTTTAGGCATGTGCAGATGAGCAGGTGAAGCAAGCACACAGATGAAGCAAGCAGTAACTCCCATGTGCCAGAGTCACCACTAGGAGTTTCAGTACATACGAGGGAGTTTAATTTTAATCCGTCACACATGCCAGATGCCTAATCCGTTAGACACGAATATAATATAATACAATCTGTAGTATGTGCTAGCTACTCTTGGAACCACATACCCTGCTCATTGCAATTGTTGTTGGTCTATTACATAACATGATGGTCAGTTTGCAAAAAAATCATAACTAGCAATTAAATAAATAGCACCATTTACCACATACAATTGGTTTTAACCCTAGGTGATACAGAACAGCCAGATTCATACATTAGGCGCACCACATTGTAAGGCACGCTTTCAATTTTTGAGAAAATTAAAGGATTTTAAGTGCGCCTTATGGTCTGACAAATTTGGTAAATCCTTTAGAAACCAATAATACATAATTCTAGAAATGGAAACAAAAACAAGCAAACTAACACAACACACACTGTAGGGTCCAAAAGCAAAAAGAGGACAAGGTAAGCATGAAGAGTTAGATATCCACTGATGAAGTGATGTTGGCAAGTATCTATGTGAGAAAAGGCATGGCAGACTGGGTCTGACAAATTCTCAGAAAACTGCTAAGACAGAATATCATAACTCCATTTTGATCATTGTAAAACCAATGGACCAAATCTACAACCAAAACCTTTACCTGGAATACAATATTTCTGACCAGCAATATACCAGAACCATGAAAAACATAAGAGAAGAACAACAAACTGCAATTGCCATGACAAACTATTTGAGAAACTGACTCCTGAGTCACAACAACATATAAATAAAGGAATAGAAAAAGGGACATATTCTTGGCTCTCAGCATTGCTAATTAAAGCTATTGCATGTGCATTAAAAAAACAAGAATTCCATTTCATGGATGCCTTCTGCATGAGATATGGATGGAAGATAAAGGGCACACCCACTCACTGTGTTTGTTGAAAAAGAATCTCTAAGATCACGGTCTCATGTGCAAACTGGGTGGTTACACATCAATGAGACACAACTCCGTGAGAGACTCTGAGGCACAGATAATGAGAAAGGTCTGCAAGAGATGTTCAGATTAAAGAATGTGAGAAAAGTGAATGGCAATGCCAATGAGGAATCCAAAAGTCTTGCAGCAGCATCAAAGATTAATGAGAACATCAGCTATAAAAGTGCATGAGATGTGTTGCAACCTCCCTGTTGGCGGTGCGTTGAATGTGTGATTCACCACAAACGGGATGTGTGTGAAGAACAACACCACATGTGTGGAGCGAACAAGCAGTAATAGAGTGATTGCGGTGCATGATCTCTATTGTTGCTTACTGCCACAGTGTAAAGCTTTGCGCACATGCCGCTCGGGCTTTCCGATCACAACAGATAAAGCAAAAGCAGAAGTGACCAGTTCAGTCCATGATCAAAAAACGTGTTTATCCACAATGATGGTAAAAACCATAGTAGACCCAGACAAACTGAAAGGAGCTATAGCAGGAATGGTACAATTAATTTGGCTCAGGGGCCACTTTAAGAAGGCCGCATTTAGCGGAGGGCCGTACTTATGAAAATAGAAGCAAGTCTCTGTTGGCTTAGCCTCGACACTAACATTTACTGTGATAAGCTGGAGGGAATTTCAGATTGGAAGATTTTTCCGTAACACTTCTACGGGCCACTGAAATGCTGTGGCTGGCCACATTTGGCCCACGGGCCTATTTGCCCACCCCTGAGCTTTAGTACAGTCATTTCATCAAGTCAGATCCATCAGGACCATCAGAGGGTTTGATGGAATGATGCCATGCAGACCATGGTTATTGCACAAGTAATAATTTACCAAAACAGATATCAGAATAGTAAAGGAAACAGTATTCCAATCATACAAAGTGTACGTGAAAAACAAACTTTAGTTATTGATATGAGGTAGATTGGTTGGCAATGTCAAAAGTGTCTGCTCATTGCTTTTGATTGGATACTTCACAAACAAGGTATTGGTGCATCCAGTCATCGTCATGGAGAAGATAAGATGGTGTTATGTAGCTTATGGATTTAGCACAAGTATCAGAATTATCAATAGGTCTAGTATATAATCACATAAAAGTTTCTCCATGCAGAGACACTCATGACATTGTCTGAGATGCATTTATCAATATCAACAATATTTTAATTATAAGGGGAAACAAAGAGTAGTACATTAATTGAGGTGTGTAGGTATGAACAGTAAACAAAAAAGAAACACGAAAATACATATTAATAAACACAATACAAAACAGTCAAATCACAAATGCAATGCAAAATGAGGAAGCACAAAGCAAATCAGTCCTTTTCACAACAAAGTTGATGGAGAGCAAGCAATGTATAAAGAATTGAAAAACGTAAGTAAGTCATGCAGATAGTTGAGTAAAGTGAGTGACAGCGGAGATTATGAAGTATGAAGCCATGCAGCATCAATGATATTGCAGAGGTGTATGGCAGAGGCAAATAATAATTTTTAGCAACACATACCACAAAGAAACAACACAATTACCCATGGACTATGATGAAATACCACAGTTGCACAATCCTGCAGGATACATAGCAGACCTGAACAAAGTTGAAGAGACAAAGGTGGTAATCATATTAGGCCAGGGGTTCCCAACCTGGGATACATAATTTACCCCTGGGGGTATATTTTCCTATCTTTGACAATACAGACTACTTTACATGAAAAAAACAGTGCCAGTCAGTCGCAGGGACATTCAGACTATGTGCACAACATTATTTTCATGCATTGAAAAAACGCAGCTAGCAGTTATTAAGCTTTTATCTATGCAAATGAATTTCTTATATAGGCAAATACATTAGCTGCACTTAAGATTTAGCATGCATGCAGTACAGATCAGTTGCATTGTGTAAATTGACAGTGTCCATAAAATATGCAGGTTTACAGCATCTTTCTGAGTTGTTCAAGGTGGTACTTTCTTTAAATACTATAGATTATTCATTATCTACAAGATGTGCATTACTTGCTAATGATCATTCCATGTGATACAGATTCTGCATATTTTACATGCTGTACCGGACCCCATCTGTGTTTATGTCGTCACTGCCATTAAGAAGTGATACAGGTTTTCTGTTGTCAATCGTGTCTGTGGCTTTTGCTGCTCAATAGTAGCTATGGTATCAGTCTCATCAAAGCTATAACTTAATCTGGATGTGTTGGTAGATACATAAGCCAGAAATATTGCTGTTGCATATTTACTAATATATAACATATTTGCTACTCCACCCTAATATAACCCATTGTGATTTAAGGATTTATGGGTTCAGTTCTACAATATTATTTTCAAGTCTAATGGTTTGTTTATGCTACATAATAGCTGAAACATATGTGAGACTGTGACCAAATAGGAAAATATATTCATATGAAAAATACCCTGGGACTTGAGTGNTAGAGCTAGCTCTGTTTTGTGTAATGCCCTTTATTTTCAGGTCAGTCATTTCTGAATGGAAGAAATTCTCAGCTCAGAACTTNACTGTCTTCCTGAAAATGCTGTTGGTGATGCAGAGAAATGTGATGCATTTGCAAATGATATGGAAGATTTGAACAGTGAAGTATGAATATTTGCATATATGTAATGAATTGCTGGAAGAAAATACAAGGCATCTTTAGCAAAAAGAGTCATGTGATCAACCTAACTACAATCAAATTTTGCTTTCAACAGCTTCAAGTTCAGTTCTTGCATATCATAGCTCAAACAATGGCATAAATAATACCAGTGAAACACCTGCAATGGAACCTGCTACAGTTTGGCCAAGTCAGCAGTAAAATGTCTTAAATGTACTGTGTGTGTGAGTTAAATGGTGTGTGAGTATTGTCATGAAGCGTTGCTGTGGACACAAGGCAAATGTGAGACAACAATCTGCTGCGTGCAATGCCGAACATTGTTTTATTTATTTATTATTTATATTTTTGGTGCTAACGCACGATCCACATCACGGGCAGTCAAAAGAACACAAAGGTAGAAAAATTCTCAGTGATAATGCACCACAAGGATAAGTGTTACTGTACATAGTCAATACTGAAGAGGACCAAAAATTTGTAAAAAGCATCAGTCAGATGAAGTGAGTGGATAAAATAATGAAGATATGTATTGGTATTGTTGAACATGATTTGGTCAAACATATTCCCAGTGACATAATGCAAAATTTGAAAGGCAATTTTGTAGGCAACATGGAAGGGTTTGAGTAAACTTCATACCTTCAGGGAAAAAATTGGTGTTGCATGCTGTTTATACTTTTTTTGTAGAAGACTATACCAACTGTCTTGTTATTGTTAAAACAACACATAATTGCATTTTTTTATTTGTTTGTGAGCAGACACGAAGTCCATAGTATGAACATACACACTCTGCAGAATGCAGGTTGATACAAACAGACAAAACAAAACGTAGTACAAAGCATTGAAGCCGGTGGAATCACAGGGTTACAGACACTTTTTACAACTGCATTGAAGACAGAACAATAGAGTTACAGACACATTCTTAACACTATTGTTAGCTAACATGTAACACTTGTTGCAGCACTACTACAAAGTAGGGTGCTAATTCCTAGATGGTCTAGTCTAGGTAAAATTCAAAGGCATTGTGGTTTGACACGCCATCGATCAAACGGACACTGCAAAGTTCGTTCACTCATTCACAGAGTAAAATGCGATAATAGTGTTCAAAGAATTGTGACGAATACAAACAATCTGACAGCATCAAAGCATGTCACCATACGTTGTTAAATTTTCTGCATCTTTCGAGAAACAGGTACGTGTATTTTTGTAGCAGCACCTCAAAGGTAATAATGTTACATTGAACCTGGTGGTTACCAACACTTGCTCTCCAGGGCAGATTGTATAGAACCCTGCATCCAAAATTATATGCCACAC
>JGI24159J19872_10005867_pt1 | contig 15897 bp, 6 predicted proteins | sample Ectturendosymbi4_FD_19872 | JGI IMG/M metagenome (IMG submission 19872) | reverse complement strand
TCTACCTTGAATGTTGAAGCGATGAACTCGATGCATTTGGTATTCCTCTAGAGAAAGCGGGCCAAAAAAGACGACGTTGCCCGAGTACAGCTGGACAAGCACTCGCCCGCGAGTGTGATCCTGACAAGCGAAGAGCGGCCGAAGACCAAACTTCGAGCCATACTGCAGGGAACGTAAGAATGTTACCGTACTTTCCGTACAGGCCAACTGGGTAAGAATGCGTGTTGAAAGGTAGCAGCAGCTGGTGAAGTGAGGAAAATGAGCAGTAATGTGTTCAGCGACAACACCTAGAATAGGAAAAAGTAAAAAATGCCAACCGACACGCCCAACATTGTGGGAGCATCTGTGCCGTTGACTGCAAAAATCGATCCGAAACGTTAAGGAATGGACTCGTCAGTGGTGCCGTGCACAGCGGTTGACTGGAAAAAAGTCACATGGAAAGTGAAATTGTAGTTAGACGATCGTAAAAGCAGTAATTGTGTGTGATGAACAGACATCAAAGGAAAGATGAAAGCCCGAAGGTAAAGGGTTGAAAAAAAGCTACTGACAGAGAAGAAAACACAGAGGGAACTGGCAAATACATTCAAAGGCAGGAGCTGAAGAGCATGACTCGGCGAAACCTCGCAAGAGAGAATTGGTGATAATGGGATGATCTGAAACGATATGGCGACCGTGCGACAATGCAATATTTGCGGAAGAAACAGATATCATCAAAACATAGAAACGACATATGTAATAATCTGCATAAGGGAAAGCAGCCAGTGATGTTCACGGGCTGTGACCGTCTGATCTGCGTAGAGCATGGGTGCGATCAAATGCTACCGGCCCCCCGCTGCAAGAGGGCCCCCGTGATGAAATTTATTTGTTACAAATGAAATACTCGTTTGAAAAATTTTCGTGATTCAGAAGCAATACAAGAATACAACTCTATATTATATTCCTATGTTGCGTTAAGTATCAAGCGCCCCCAACAGCAACCGATTTCTCTACAAGTTTGATTGTCTACCAGTTTTAGTAATCGCTACTGAGAAACCTGTAAGTATTTTCGGTCTTGTTCGATGCAAATATATTTGATGTCGCTTGAAGCGGAACACCCGGTCTGCCCCGCTTGCCGTTCGAAGTTCCGACCGAGGAAGTGATTAATGCCAATTGCTCGCTATCTGCGCCTCACATCCGGCACATTCATCTGATGCAGTTCCCTCTGACTTAGCCGAATTCCATGTAGTGGCACTTGTGTGACCACTACACGCTGGTAACGTTTTCCTGATAATCTTTTCTTTTGGCATGGGGGGTATGACTCTCTGCTCGTGCATCACGCCGATTTCACAAATGTCACGAAAACGTTACTATTTGCGTGCTAAAGCTAGTGGTTGCTGACTGCTGTTTAGTATCAATCAGTGTTGCCTCTGGGATCAGTCTCGTTAATATCAGATTGTTGCCTTCTTCAACATCAGACAATGTCAAATTTTTTCGCTACCGTTTCCTAGAAGCTAAATGCTACTATTGACATACCTAACAAAGCGCGATCACCCTCGTTGAATCTGAAACAGAGCGAAATGTCGCCATTGAATGGAGAAGTCGTTTGTAATTTACGTAAAATGTTAGTCTCAACGCAGCGAAGACAGATTCTTTAGTTTGAAACGATAACCAAGCACACATTAGGGCGAGAGATTGATAAAAGGAACTTAAAAATCATGAAGATATTTTATTTTCGTCCTAAAATGAGAGGAAATGAGAAAAAAACAACCCTGTCAACATCAGATTTGTCGCCAAAACATCAGACATCATAAATGTATCTGAGAACATCACATCTGATGTCATGTTAAAATATCGGAAGTGGCAACACTGGTATCAATGATCCCGAACTTCTGGTGTAGTCTCGAGGTAGCTGCAGCCGAAATACACCTTTGTTTCCTCACAAAGGGTAACGTGTGGTGGAAACGCACTTTTCTTCCGATGGTTACTATCGTTGTGTTACATCATAAACATATGAAGCTAATCAAGCCATTTGCACCTTTACACCACCTGTTATTGCGTGGTCCGTCAGAAAATGTTTCAATCAGTCGATTCGTAGAACTAAAGAACAGAAAACGAGATTGCAGTGTCTAGCTTGCGCGATGCCGAAACCTGTAATGCCATCAAGAGCTATGAAAAGCGCAAAGCTTCTAAGAAAAAACGCCAGGATCTGCAGGGCCGAATATTAGTGACGCGATCACGCCAGATGAGGATGGGCAAACAAAATCTGTTGCGAAGGACACTGAGCACAACGTACTGAAGAAGCGGCTTGCCTGCGCACATACGCACTAGGCTAAAGGAAGCACCACCGGAGAGGTTGCAACAGTACCGTTGCGCAGGTCGTCACGCCTTCTGAAACCAGTCGAGAGATGCGGCGCAGTTCCGTATTCGTAGTTGTGCTTTACTTGTTTGTTTTGGGACGTTGCACCCCGGTCTCTGTTTTGGGGGGAAGAGTGTGATGAAATCTGTGCGTTTAATTGGTTTCTTGCACCCGCGCTTTATTGGCTGATTACTTGAAACTCCGCGGTTGGTGCCTGACTTACCTTGCTCGTCTTGCATTACTCGTGTGTGGCCTTGAAGGCGTGCTGGTGGACTGACTCTGTTTCGTTCTGCTTTTCAGAGTGTATAGCGATTCTTAGTTTAATAAAGCCAACCAGTGGTTGCTGATGGTTGCGTTCAGCACAACTTTAACATTCTGTAGTTCGTGAAATCTCCAAGAGGGGGCCCATTTTTTACATTTGGCTTGCCAGGAGGCAGGCGCGCACCCCTGACCACCCGTCTGTTACGCCACTGAGTGGAGACTATGAAATGGAGCGGTGACAGCACACACCCTTGTCGGAGTCCAACACCAACGGTGAACGGTCGTGATTTAACTTTCCTGACATGGACACAAACTTCTGAGCAGGAATACAGTGACTTGACGGCCAGTAACAGGCGACCGTCAACACCGTACTCCCGCAACACTCCCAAAGCTTTTCACGAGGAATCCGGTCGTATGCTTTCTCGAGGTCGACAAAACATGTGTAGACGTTTTTGGCATACTCCCAACATTTCTCAAAAATTTGCTGCAGAGTGAAATTTGGTCTCCGCACTGGGTATCATTCAGCATTGGTTCATTTATTTCGCGGCATCTTTTCAAGGCACTTGGCAACGTAACTGTTAAACGATTTGAAAATTTCCAAAAAGCGTCGCGGGCCGCATAAAAGGCCTTCGCGGGTCACATGCGGCCCACGTGTTTGAGACCCCTGCTCTGGAGAAAATTGAAAGATACTGTGTTTTGAAGATGCAGGTAAAAATTAGGCTAGGATTTGGCCAGCCTACAAGGGGGAAAGACATAAAATGTAAGGCCTTAAGGTGACGATGGCAGTGCTTCATTTCTCCCTCGGGTCACTTAACTTAGGCTTGCATGCCCCCTCACGGAAGTTTCCATCAGATCCATGCAGTATGTGTTGGTAGCTTAACAATACGAAGCATCTCGTCACAGCATTTTAATAAAATAAAATTTTTGTAAATTTCACTCTTTGGATGCCCCCTTGCCTTGGACGCCCGGGGCCATCACCCCGTTCGCCCCCTCTCTGCACGCCACTGAAGGGTGGATAAGTTGTTTACTTTCGCATTCCTTCTGGGTACCCCTTTAAGAACCATTGTTTTAGGCTCTTAAATCTACATGCAGCGCATCTCTTGACATCGTAACTCCATTTATCATATAAACGCATTACGCACTTAGCCTAAAACCTCATATTCCGGATCAAACAGAGTTTTACTCATATTTTATTAAACTACTTTTGCTTCTAATAAGCTATAAGTAGCTTCTCTTTGTTACAAATCGGTTCGCTTGGGCCTTATTGCAGCCACATATAGCGATGTTCAGTATCAAAGTTAGCATGTTAGCGTCATCTATGAGTGTGGTGTTTGTGAGCAACACATACGCATGGGTTGTACTTCGTTGCATATGGGTGAGAAGACATCGAACAAACTTTTATCATTTATTGATGTTTGTAATTAGAAAACGGTTAACCGAAACAAAAACATATTGCCAGATTTCACCCATTTTTGGACGATAATTAGCAAATATTTAAATCCAATTTGTATAAGCTGCAAATTGCTTGTCATTTTCGCAACTGCGACTTCTTCTGAACTCATAAAAATGTAGCAACCTCATTAATAAGCGTGATGAAAAAATTTCATAGTATCAACTTTTTCAAGCGAGTCAATGCGTGTACAAACAGAAATGAAGAGCGCAAACAAATTTTTCAAGTTTTCCCAATTTGTATCCAATGAAGCGATGGGAAACGTAAGAATTTTTTACTCTGATGGGGCAAAACTATCTCACTTCAAACCCAAAAGTTTCTTCTAAAAAACTACTTGGTTTTGAACGTTTCAGCTGTATTACACGCAAATGTTAAAGAAGATGAGTACGCACAACAATTAAAATGTCGTATGCGACAAAGTTTCTGGAAGGTAGCCAACGGCGGCATATCCTCTCCTAACGTCCCCCAACCGTATATTGCATCTGTTTACCGCGAGACTGTCTTCAATTGTTGCGTTGACATGACGGCAATTGACACGCTAGCTGTTTGCAGTAGAACTGAAATATTCCTTCAACTTTGCTAGAGCTCTTCCACGATGAGAAATGCTGTTTTTCATTTCTGATGGCATTTCAGCATATCTAAAAAATAACATACTGCACGTGTTAACCCTACCGCTAGAAAGCGCTCGTTCTGCGTAGGCACCTCTAAAACAATGAAAGACTTACTTGGAAACTTTTCAACAGCTTACTTCAAAATAATGCGAGTAGATATGGTTAATTTAACCTGCACCCGAAGCTATTTACAGCCATTTTGAATAAGCGGTTATGTTCAAGATGGACTAATTTCACATAAATGAAATTTTCGCTAAGACTGTGGTGTATCTGGCTAGTGACAGTTGAAACGCAACACGTATTGTAATTAAATGGGCCACAATGCGCAGCGTTAGGTACTGTTGGAAATGGGAACATTTAAATAGTCAGTATTTTGCATAACAGATTTTATCTTCGTAAAATGTCAAACCTGCTCGTCTAAATGATTTTTGAAGATGGGCGCACCAAAACACAAAAGTCCTGCCTAATGTGAAACTCATCGTAAACAAATAGTTGGGCAAAAATACCCGGGCGATACTTAATAACTTTGCAAAAACCTCACAGGTCAAGCAATACGTTCAAAACCCGTTTCACCCCTCAGAATACTTTCGCGAGCAGATCCCGGATTAATAAAAACCCAAAGAGCGCACCCGAGGTCACCACCCGAAAGGTGCACTCGATGTCACCAACAAACGAATTTTCTCAACCTGAGATTTTCGCCCTGCGCAAAAGTGAGTTCCACGCGTTCAGCAAAATCGTTCGACAGGAAAACAAAAACAAGCTGCCTCGAAAAAACGATGAAAATTTTATCAATTCTGTTAGACCAGTGGTTCCAAAAGTATGGGTCGCAACCAGGCCCGTAACCAGGGGGGGACGAAGCCCCCCCTAGAAAAATGTGTTGGACACAGTTTAAAAATATTGGACATAGTTCAAAAAATTTGGGTCCCTCTCGGAAAACTTTTCGCCTCTCCTGGTGTCCAAGCTGGTTACGGGCCTGGTCGCGACCCAAACATGGGTGGCAAAGAGTCAAAAACTGTGTCTAACACATTTTTTTGGTCGCGGAGGCGATCTAAACCTGGGTTGTATATTTCCACCGTTACCACTGCTTGTCTTTGTCTGTCTGTAGTGCAGGTACTTGAGAAAAGAGTAGATTGCTGACAGTGAAAACGAACTGAGCAACTCACTGCTAAAAATCATCCATACAATGATTATTTTTATCATACACTGTATGAGGCATGGGTCGCGAGGCGTTCAGCAAATTCAGATTTGGGTCGCGCTCAAAAAAGTTTGGGAACCGCTGTGTTAGACGAACGCGAACTTTCATACCTTTGAACGTCAAACAAACGTACGATAAAAGCAAAGATGCGAACAAGCGTTTTCAATGACATTGAAACATACGATCCACAGTACGACTTACACAAAAGAAAACTCACGCAAAAAGACTCAACTGCAACTGGTCACAGCTCAGCATAGAATTATAAACTAGCATTGGAAGAAAACCGTATAGCTTCTCCGAAAAAAAGCTTCCCACAAGATTCAACGAGTATACACAAAACACTGCAGCTGCACAGGCAGGATAGCATGTGAAATCAAAACACACTAGCTCATTACACTTAGCAATAAAGAGCTGAACGTCACAGACCACAGGCAAGCATCTCAACGTTGTGATCTGCCTAATAGTAAATCAATTTGATTTTTGTCTTTTTGCCAAATCGCTAAATCTCTCTTGTACAAGAGCAATAAACACATTTAGTACGTGAAACCCGTGCCCCATACCAGTTCCTTAATCTAGTCGAAACATCGTATTTTAAAATACTTACGTCAAATTGAAACCTTTGGGTTGGAAACAGGGGTCCCATCCGAAGCTTCGGGGACCGCGTGGTGGTACGATGGTGCCCTGTAAGTAGCAATTAACAATTTTAATGTAGTAAATATTAAACCATTAGTCACTTCAAAGGAAAAAACGAACGATCAACACTCACTTCACACGTTCCACGAAACAGTTGAATTTCACTCGATTCGCCATCCCAATAGGCGAAAGTGCATAAGGCATATGCGGACTTGTCCTCCCACCCATCAAGCATTTTGTACACGCCTTCAGGACCCAGCTTTTTCAAAAACCACTTTCTGGATGTAAAGTAAAATATACCAATATGCCGTTAAATCCTGTATTCCATTTTCCCTTATTTTAATATTAAGCTATAATGAAATGTTAAAACGGCCAGCCTACGACGTCTCTTGAATGCCCACCATCAGGGTTGCCAGATGAAAATCTAAATAAAATGCCAAACAGTGCTAAAAAAGGCCAAACGAATTATTTAAAGGCCAGAAAAAATTTAAACTTTGTTTGTGGTATTGCTATTCATTTTTCACAAAAAACAACTAAATTACAAGAATATCACTGGAAATTTTATTTAAAATGAGATTAAGTCTTGTTTGGCCTTCAAGTGGAATCATTCCTGATGCTCCTCTGACTTTTTATGATTTCTGAGGTTGCACACTTTGGGTACAATGGTGCCACAGTTTGCATACTGATCCATCAGCAATTTTTTGCACCCATATAAAGTCATCCCCATTTACTCCTTTAGTTATGACCAGAATTATATGAGCCCTTCCACTTTCTCGATGTCTTTACCACATGCCTATGGCAGAGATGTAGACCTGTCTGCAAGCATTGGGCCTGCTTAGCACATACATCACATTGCATATTGCATAGTGCGCACCCTTCCAGTGATTACACAAAATTTTTTTAAAATCTTGCATCCCTCAAATCTTTCCAACATCAGAACATGGGCGCCGGTCTAATACAGCATTTATCACAAAAATTTTGCAAAAGTGTTGCCAAAAAAATGGAATAGTAAATATTTTTCTACAGAGAAAATTTTTGCAGTGTATAAAAAGCAAAAATGGAGCCAAAACGTCAAACGAATTTTTTGAGGCCGACCAACTTGAGACAAGGCCAAATGAAATCTTTGATGCCAACCAACTTGAAACAACTGCATCTACAACATGCAGTTGCTAACTTTTCTGCGGTTACCTAGCCATGCATAAATTGTGTAAATTTCAACTGGCCATATCTCAAGAACCTTATCAGATATTAAAAAGTTTTTTAATAATCATTTTGCAAAGGCAACAACGTATATAAAAGCAAGGAAACTTTGAAACTTAAGAGCTACACCTCCCATTCAAGCTTATATGGAATGACCTAATCTACAAGTACCAGTAAAGTCACTTTCTGCAAAATTTTCCCACCACGTATGAACTTTCCAGATGAATCAGGTCTCTGGGCATTAATGACTGTTTACAGTCATTCCATATAAGTTTACAGTTGATCATTTGAAAGGATCACCTGAATTTCAGTATAAATTATTGCAAAGCTTGTTGTCATTATCATTCTTGATCTTGACATTTTTTGTTTTACAGAAATAAAAAAATTGTTCTTGACTGGAAGCATCTATATGAAAACATTTTTATTTCCTGCAGTAAGCTGTTCAACTTTCTCATTTTCAATGGAAACATGGACTTTATATGATAAAAGGTGCGAGGAAGTTGTTATTTTAAGGAAAATATTTTTTTATGCCTGCAAAAATCCTAAGAAAAATCAGTTTAAACTGCTGCATTTGACTTGGCAGAGTAAATGGAAAAGAAAAGTAATCAGTTGTACAAAGCAATATGCATAATTTCTTTGTTGCAAGTCGCACACACACACACACATATATATTAGAGTCCTGCACGGGTCAAAATTTTGTGTCCGCACCTTCCCCGCACCCTCACACTTCTAACCCGCCCCGCAGACCATCTCAACCCGCACCCGCCCCGCACTTTTTCGGTCTCAAACCCGCACCTGTCCAAAAACTACTAAAAATTCATAACTAGAGCAAGTTTTTGTTGCAATAAAATCGTAAGAAATATGCATTTATTTTTAACAAAAGTTGCAGTAAAAAGTTGCATTTAATGCACAAGCATTTTAAACGACAGTGATTTACTCAAGCGATTTATTTACATTTAATGCTAAATATTTCCAAATATTATCTGGCGAGAAATGCCGATCGTTTACCAACAGTTTGCGTAGCATGCTAAAGCTTCGCTCCACACTGCATGAAAGTTGCTTGGCAATTTAACAATTTGGCCTACAGTTCTGTACTGATGTTTGTTTGGCCGGGTCATTTCTGCAATTGCTTTTAGGTCATCATTCAGTTGGGATGGGTTTATCAAAGAGAACAGAACTATACTGCAATAGTTCTCAAGCATGTTTTTTAAATCACACTTTTACATATTACACAGTAGGCCTACTGATAAAAAGTTGCATGTGAAAAAGGAAAAAGTTGCAATACAAAATTCCTGCAACCAGCTCATCGTACTACATAAATCCTGAGTATTTTAGAAGCTGTAAAAAGAGTTGAAAAACTTGCCCTAGTCATAACATCTGAAAACAAGTCTAACAAGCAGCAAAATCAAGCTACTCATCCTTTTTAATTGATAACCAAACCAAAACTTTCCACAGATCTGATCTTTCGCAGTCAACAGGTTTGAGGTGATACAAAATACGTTTTAGTTCAGTTGTGACTAGCTGTGCGTTAAGTGTTATTTTATCCATTTAGAAGTGCTGCTAGACTGAATTATTCCTCACCTAGTACAATGGTAGCATTGGAAAATGTTCACTTGCCCACCACATGGCAAGGATCTGAGCTAATGTTTCGCAACATTGGGTTGTTACATCATAACGTTATGATTGCTGCAGGCCTACTGTCCTAAGCGCAATGCTGGCAAACAACTCTGGTACTGTACATCCACGTGTTTTGCGATTTTTGAGCTGATTAAGTTCACGTGCTTTTGCTCAACACTCAGTTACCCGCACAAAGAATTTCTCAACCCACGCCCGCCCTGTACCCGTAGTAAGTACAACCCGCACCCGCCCTGCTCCCCAACAAGTTCAACCCACACCTGCCCCATATCCACACGCAAAGCAGTGGGTACCTGCAAATGTGGGTACCTGCAACCTGCACGGGTTAACCCGCCCTGTGCAGGACTCTAATATATATATATAAATAATTCAGTTATAGATTGAATGTGAAGTAAATTTACCATCTTAGTAGAATTTATGAGATGTCGTTATGTGCTACTGAAAAGCAACCAGAGTTAAATTAGTCTGGGGCTCCATTGTAAATATTTTAAGAAATAGCATGCAAGAAGTGATTGGTGACCACTATTTCTGATGTCCAATCCATCAACCTCCCCATGGACTGCATGACCTGATGGCTCTGGACAATGAGACAACCAAATGACTGTTCAACATCTGCCCTGAGATCTAGTGCAGCCAAGCAGTGGTTTGAACAACTAGCTCAAAAGACGAAGAAGAACTCTGAGGGAAATTTTCGTTGTATTTCACAAAGTGTCTAGATTAAATATAGACCTTTGTCAGCAGCACCTACATGCTGGGAGGAAATCTGAAAAACAGATATGTCTGAAGAATTTTGAAGATGATTCCATGAGCACATTCAAAAGCACCTGACTAATTTATTTTTAGGTTTAAGTGCCTTATTGATTGCACCATGAAAATATGAAACAACATGCATAACAAACTACATTTTCAAAGCACAAGTTTTGCAAAATCAGAGTTAAGAACTAAGTCCTCTGGACTGTGAGCATCATCACTGATGATCTGAGTATGAAATTGTAACTAGTGTGAAACACTGTTATGGCAAATACTTTTCAAGCTGGATACTACATGTTAAGTGCTTTTTGTACCACATAAAACAATTCTGGGTCCTGACAATTACTTTTTTGTGTTAAAAGAAAAAAAATTCCCTGGTGCACCCATGCCTTAAACAACTTTTTTAAAAATTTAAATGTTAATTTGAATTAAGCTCACCCAAAGCACCATTTAGGAACTCCTTTTGGGGTAGAGGAAAGCAAAGCAACTGAGAACTTACTTGCTGTTCTAACTTGGTGAAATTATGATGCAATACCAGCAGACAACAACAAATGATTTAAGTTAAGCATCCAAATTTCATACTACAATATAAAAAAAACATGGAAATGCGTTTCTAAAGCTGCAAATTAAAATTTTTATGCATTTTACTGGTTTCCACATGCAGTTGTGAAAATCACTATGCCATTTAAGACAACTTCAATTCAAATTTGTATTACATGTAAGGACCTGGTAGACCATCCATTGCATTAAAGCACAAACATGTATCTTCAACCAAAACTGGCTTTTTCAGTTGTTCAGAAGCTTGGGCACATTTTTGTGTTGATACTTCATCAGGTTCACCTTGATATTCTGGAACTATAATGAAAAATATCACAAAACTATGCAAATCACTTTTATGGAAAAACACATGGGGCAGACCAAGTTTTTCATGTGATAAAAAGGAAACTGCAACATTTCATGAACTGGTCACATGCAGAAACAAAATATTAGACTATTCACACTTATCTTTAGATGCAAACAACAGCATGCTATATTTTTTTTCAAGAATAGACAGGTTTATCTGGAAAGATTTGCTACAGATTAATCCAAACAGCAAACCTTAAAAATATGTGTTTTCAAATAATAAACACTTAAGGTTTTAATCAATAATGTTTTTAATGTTTATAATGAATTCTGAACAATGACAAAAAATATGCATTGCTATGTGTAGAACCAACACTTTTTTAAATATAGTAACTCAATGATGCGCACTACACAGGCATGACCAAAGCAGTAGCATTTTTTAAAGCTACAAACAACATGTTATTTATTTATGTTTATCCCAACATACAGATATTAGCTATGAAATAATCTTTCCCTGCAACCATACTGTACTAAACAGGAACATTTGGTGTAACAGATTTTACTAATGACCCAAACCCAAGTGACCCTCACAAGCTGACAAAAGGTTATACCACATATTACATCACTAGCCAAGCTTACAAAACATAGTTTTATAAAAAGATAGTCAAGATTTTAAAAATCTTCTAGCTAGTAAATGTGAAAAACATTTCACTGGTTATGACCTTATGGAAAATATGTTGGTGAAGACAAATGATATAAAAACTAAAAATGCATTAACTTTTTAAGACATTTCTGCTCTGTTACAATAGCCACTTTAGTTTTTTTACGATATTTTGTTGTCTTTGTATTTTTCAAAAGTGACTCCTTGCATTGCAATCTTCAAACAACTTCTTTACAAAAACTTTTCGCTAAGTCACAAAAATGTCAAATACCAGTTGCACTTAACTGTTAACAAAATGTTCTAAGTGCAGTACTATATGTCAGGAATAATTAAATGAGATATTATTATAGTTTTTAAAGTAACAACTAAATAAATGGGTTGCCTGTAAAAGGCGGAGCTCCATAAATAGCGGAGCTTGGTTGCGGAAGTTTAATGACGTAACCGGAGTGGAAAAAAGTTGCGTTGCAAAAGCAAAAAAAGTAAAAAGAGTGAAGGATAAATGTTGTATCATTGCAACTATGCGTTTCTCCCAAATGGATTGCATGGAAGTTTGCGATGTTTAAAATTTTATAAGTTTACAACTGTTGAAACCTATTTTTTGTCCCCAAACCGTTGTGAAACTCAGATTACCAAAAAATATCAAACTTAAAAACAAACTTTTTTTACCGTAGTGTAACATCACCTTTTGTAGTGCAATTATTTTTACTTCCGTTTAGTTCTCATCGCTCAATGCAAAATATCAGTTTTAACAACTCCGGTTACATCATCAAACCTCCGCAACCAAGCTCCGCTATTTACAGAGCTCTGCCTTTTACAGGCAACCAATAAATGTACTTACGATCAATAGAAATGCTGCACACTTTAATGCTCTCATTTCCCTTCAGGATAGACATAACTTCTTCAAGTTTATTCTTATTCCCAGTAACAAAACTTATAGTTTTAGCCATGTTGGAAAATTTTGACATTCTATCAAAAACAAACAATTCATTGCTTGAATTATTTAAACATTCCTAACATACAAAAGGTCCACCTCAACACACAGTATTTAATCAGTTCACCCTTGGTTCAATGCAATGGAAATATGCAACACTAACACTGCACAGATCATCATGCAGGAAAATATTTTATAATTTTATTTATTTAAATGTGATCTTCACGCATATAATAACTCCACAAAAAAGTGTTCAAAAAAACTGTTGGTGGTAAAGGTGATAAACAAGACACTGGGCAACCCTAATTGTAGGGAAAAAGGGACGTAGGGACATAGGGAAGTGTTTCCCCACAAAATTTTCTTCCCTGCGTTCAGTGTCTACACTAAATGTAGGGAAATAGGGAAAGCAGGGCGAAGACATTCCTTACGTTCAGTTTCAGAACGAAATGTAGGGAAATAGGGAAAGAAAGGCCCAGACTTTCCCTACGTTTCGGATCTGCACTAAATGTCGGGAAATAGGGAAGGCAGGGCGAAGACTTTCCCTACGTTCAGGTTCAACACTAAATGTTGGGAAATTGGGAAAATAAGGCGCAGACTTTCCCAAAGTTCAGGTTCAGCACTAAATGTAGGGAAAGCAAGGCAAAGACTTTCCCTACCTTTCGGTTCTACACTAAGTGTAGGGAAATAAGGGAAGGCAGGGCGAAGACTTTCCCTACGTTTAGAGCCAGCACTAAATGTAGGGAAATAGAGAAGGCAAGACGAAGACTCTCCCTACGTTCAGGTTCAGCACTAAGTGTAGGGAACAGTGGCGTAGCAGCATAGCTTGCCGCCCTGGATTTCGGCGAATCTGCCGCCCCCATCCTACGCTGTGCAGCATAGCTGATAACTGCTAAAATATTTTTATAATGTTGCTCGCAGTGCAAGAATCCAAATGCGTGTTGTGTATGCTGATGAGAGAAGAATGCCATTGCAACCAGTAGATTTCAACCGGTTTACTAACTCTTTACACAGCACAACATGCAATAGAAGCTTAAAGAACTAATAATATCACATTTCGTGAAGTAGGAGTGCAAAGATATCAGAGAGCTCAGAAGATCCCATTGCATGAACGCCTGCAAGATTGAGCGAGTGATTCCCACAAAAACATATATTGCTTTTGAATTTATCTCCTTTATACTGCGTTGTACTTCAGAATGGATTCCTGACATTGTGGAAACATTATCATAAGCATGACCTCTGCACATCATCGCGTCTAAGTCATTTGCACGAATCTCATTGAGAATAGAATTAGAAATTTAGATGGCGTGTCAAGCCACAATGCTTTTGCATTTTACCTAGACTAGAACAATTTAGGAATTAACGCCCTACTCCGCAGTAGTGCTGTAACAAGTGTTACGTGTTAACTAACAATAGTGTTAAGAATGTGTCTGTAACCCTATGGTTCTATCTTCAATGGAATTGCAAAAAGTGTCTGTAATCCTGTGATTTCGCCGGCTTCAATGTCTTGTACTACGTTCTGTTTTGTCTGTTTTTATCAACCTGCGTTCTGCAGAGTGTGTGTGTTTATACTATGGACTTCGTGTCTGCTCATAAACAAATGAATTAAATTTGAGTTTAGAAGTGGGGAATGCTGCTTTGAAACAAACGGCGCTATCATTATTTTTCAAATGTAATCGTGGCGCTACGCAACTGAAAAGAAATTTTTCTGAGTTTTGTGGTCTTTTCTCATATCAAGCGTTATTGAGAACCTTAATCCTGTGTCTGTGCGACAAACAGCTGATCTTTTTCCGGAACATGTTCCTCAAATCTCCTTTAGGCTTTTTTTAAATGCAGAATTCTCACCAGAAGATATTAAATACGGACGTTTTACGCCTTTGCAGGGGGGCTTGACATTCTAAAATTTGACAAAAACTTTCCTTATTTATAGTGTTTCATATTTCAATTCGGTGGGCGTGGATCTTTGTTTGGGGGGCTAAGCCCACCAAAGTCCTCCCGTCATAACGGGACTGCTTCAATGTCTTTTCGGAATAGAGTTTTGAAAATTGTGAAATATTCTCCAAGTTGCTCATTGGTGGAGTATTGCTATTCATCATTTTCACTGAGGCAAGAGTTTTTCATTAGCCTCGGTCAGAACATTGTTTTGTGGACGCCCTGGTTGACGTTCCTATGGCAATGTGAAGAAATCGGCATAAGAAATTTGTCTTGGTGCTTGGCTTCAGCAGACAACAAGTCAATCACTGAACCAACACGGGAAAGTTATGTGTGTTCCCATTCATCAACGCGTCCAACTGCTACGTTTGTAATAGTCTTTACAGGACATTTTTCATACTTCGTGTATATTTTTCCGCCTGCCTAAAAGATTTTTGTTTCTATATTAAATTCATACGTAGAAACGAAGCAGAGCTATTTAAAATGTAACGGTGGCAGCGATGATACCAGGCACATTCCTTTACTGGGGGAAGCAAAAATACAGACACACAACTGGATTTTTTGTATAGTTTTTGCTACATGATATGTGCACATTAACCGTTTTAATGAAAGACCAGTTAACTTTTGTGCAATTCTGTTCCTTTGCTGCACGCTGCTTTTACGAACAGTATCCAGTCCTGTGGTCACAGTGACTGCTTCCTTTGCCAACAGTTGCGTCCGGTTTGCTTTTTTAAATAGCATTCTTAATAGAGTCTTAAATTGTTGTTGCCATTTTGTTTTTCATTTGCAAGTTTTTTAACTTTTCATCGTGTCTTTGCCTTGTTCGCTCGACGTAACGTGACGACGGACATATCCAGGTATCGGCGTGATGCACATCATTGTTCAAGAAATAAATAAGGCATTGCTTTTTCACCGTTTTTTTTCACTTTTTCACATTGATTTTTCACCGTCATTATCATTACGTCATGCAATCACGGGCTTTCAGTGACATCTTTTGCTTTCCTGTTCCCTTTGCCACTTGCACTGATGAAAACCTACTGCAGGCTAAGTTGGCTGAAACATCGCTGTTGCTTTCAAAATTGTACAATAGTTCAACAAACACATTTGAACTCAATATTAAAAGAATGTCTTTCACTTTGTTGAATTTTCGAAACAAACGTCTTTCAGGAAATACATCTCTGGAAACAAATGCTTGCTATCGGGATGTTGAAAGTTGTAGATATTACAACGTGAAATCTCACTTATTTAGCCTAATAATTTCAACGAATATGTTGTCACTTCAAGTACATGTCTTGCATCTTCCTTCCCTTTATCTTACACTTCGTGGTAACTGCTCAGCCTAAACACAAAGAACGTTCTTGGCTTGTTTTCGGCTTTTCTACCTAGCCTATTTATTGCTGAACCTACATTGAAAGGTTTCAGCTAACATTCACTACTATTATTATTATTGAGCCTAATGTAGA
>JGI24159J19872_10005866_pt1 | contig 15899 bp, 11 predicted proteins | sample Ectturendosymbi4_FD_19872 | JGI IMG/M metagenome (IMG submission 19872) | reverse complement strand
CCTCTTCAGCCATCCTGACTAACCTCACTTTGTTTATTTTTCATGTACCTAACACTACTGTGTCGCTGTTTACTGTTAAACCTTTTTGTAATCTGTCATTGCCTCTGTCTGTCCAACCCCATTTGGGGTGCTGTATGGCTGGTGGAACACACACACAATGATGGTACTCCATCATGGTCTGTATAATTTTACTGTTTTTTTTCTTGTTTATATTTTGTTTCTCAATTTTGTACTGTACGTAAATAAAAACAATATGTATATGTAGATATATATAGCTGTAGCAGACACGTTATGGTCTGTACATATTAATTGTTGCTTTCACCAAAAGAAAACAAAGATCAAACGTCCAACGACAAGAATAAGACCTGCCGAACGGCAACACAAAGGCTGTGATTAGTCAAGCACGAAAAACGTGATAAACAAAACATTACGTTTTCACAGCGTTGCTAAGCAACACAAAGTTTCAGACAGATCAGTCTGGAATCCAAAGACAAACGGTATACGGATTAAATCAAATAAAATTTGATTTGGAAAAACAAAGAGCGAATAACAAAGGAAAGAAGCAAACAGAGCTGAAGAAGGCCTAAAAAGATGATGTCATGGAAAAGTACAGAAAACTTTCCATTAATGATGTAATTAAGAATCATGACTAATAACCCCATAAAAACGCCTTATAAGGCAATGTCCAGTCGCTAATCAAGTAATGATTAATTAGGGAATTTCCAGCTAATCTGGGTATATAAGCTGCGATTTCAGCTGCCTGTTTTAGTTCACTTTTCTCCCTTTGAACTGAGGACTCCTTCCCTGGTCTACGCTGCCTTTGAGTAGTTTAGCCATCGAAGTAAAATTGAGACTCCACCCCTTGGCCACTCCTAGCTCGATGGATGGTCTATAGGGGGCTACTTATCCGCTATGTCTGAAGCACTGGCCGCCCTCTAGCAGGAATTCTCAAAACCGAGATTCCACCTCTTGGCCACTCCTAGCTCGACGGATGGTCTATAGAAGGCTACTTGTCCGCTACGTCTGAAGCACTGGCCGCCCTGTAGCAGGAGTTCTCAGACTAAAAACAGTTGTCAATGACCTGTCTTTTAGTCAACACTAGTGGCATTGTCCGGGAGAAATTCTGAGACCCGACCCTGCAAATTTGGCTTGTCCAAATTGGCCGCCTGCCACATGGACAGATAATGGACAGTCAAAAGGCAATTTATTGCCTTTTTCAGTCCTAAGGCGAATCCCTGTTACTCTGTTTGACGATTTAAAAAGTCAAAACAAAGTTAAGCTTTGACAAACGGTCAGGACCCGTTGTAAAGATAAGCAATAAATCAAATCCAGCTAGACATGCTCCTCGAAACAACTGTTCGCAAGTTCGTGCTACGAAATTGCGGAAACAACTTAGGAACCTTTTTCGTAGGAAAACAGCCAAGAACCTAGTCACGATTAAATTGAACATAAAAACGGCCCGCTAAACATCGTATCCTCTTTAAGCCAGAAAATGTTAGAATCAGAATGTCTAAAACTGAGAAACTTGATTCCTGCATGATTGGCAAGATTTAGTAAGATTTGTCTGTGTCGCTGTGTTCGAGAACATTTCGAGAGTGGACGTTTTTAGGAAACTTTGTGGTGAGTTTCAATATTCGTGTGTATTTCTTTTAGAGAATAAAAAGTAACAAAAACCATTAAACAGTCTGCATCTCTTTCATGCCTTTATTACTTTGGCTATCAGAGATCGTAGGGAGACCAAGCGAACTTAGCTTTCGTGAATGTCGTCCTTGTTACGTCTCAAGTTCGAACCCATGTAATTGTTTCCAGGCGTAACTAAATGCGGCTATCTGGATTACATATGGTCTAGAAACCCGTTATATAGCCTACCCTAAAAATTAACTAGGGTATACCGCCAGTTCAGTTATTCGTGTTATGACGTGATCCGTCACGCTCTGATGAATTATTTGCCAGCTGCTTTTCTCTGAGCTGCTCATCGGCTGCTTGCTGCCTTTTTTATAATTATCGCATGGTTTATTGTTGTTGTGGATGGTATAGTAAATTAAGTTTACTACTTGACTTGGAATAGCTTGATGTTAAAGGCTACACCCACCACCGCAGAAAATTTGCTATGGGAACGAAGTCTTCAAAAGAAGTTGACGAAGAGTGGAGCAATGCTGAAGAAGGTAGAAAATCCACGTAGATTGTTGCTGGTCGCTGGAGAGCTTGTTGAACGTGGCCTGTGCTGTAGTGGTTATTTATTGGCCTTAGCTAATGAAGTTGGAGATGATAAATGCAGCGTTTGTTTCATTCCACATTACAACAGTACAAACGGACTGCTGTTGTAGGACAGCACAGGAAATGTTTATGTGGCAGTAATTAAAATAAGCCTGTAGCCTAAATTTTATTTGAATAAATTACAAGGACTGAGGATCAGGATACACAGGATAGTGTTACTTAAATGAAATCAATTTCCAATAAAAAAATACTGATACATTAGATTAAACTGCATTGCCTTTGTCATTTGTGGAGGCTAGTTACTTATATGCCAGGAAGTTTCTTCACTGGACAGGAGCTACATTTTTTATTGTACAGTAGCTTTAGTCCCCACAAATGTTGACCAAAAACACTTTTTCATGTACCAGTCTGGAAACTTAGGCAGTTTTTCACTGAGATATAATGTTCAACAGGATATTTTTAAGGGGTGACATGCATGAAAAGGCAACAGTCAGTGAATGTCAATGCAAGTGTGGTTGGATTTTAGGGGTGACATATTTTTAGGAGTGGCACATGATATATGGACCGACTTCTAAAAAGCCTGTGGAACGTCAAAGGAAAAATGATATATAAAGTTCCTGGTATGGTGGTTGGAAAAGTAATGACTTACCTATTGTCATCATTGGCATTTTGTAGAAAAAGTTCAAACAACTATGCAACATTTTCGTATCCATCACATACTTTATCCTTAAACATCAAATTCTAGAAAAGTTGAACAAGTTTAAAAAAATATCTTATCTGTAGTGTAGAAAACTACATGTTTTTTATATTGTTGAAAAAGTTTTTTTAGTCTTTTCCTTGTTTTACCTCAAATCTGGAATGGGTAGTTTGTGCAATAGCAAAAACCTTAAGGTATCTTAACCCACATTTACAAGATACCTTTGCAAAGCTATGGAAATTTGTTGGTGGTAATTGCTGCAATTAAATTAAGCCTATTGGAAACAGGGACACTTGTCAATGTTAGTTATATTACCAATAACAGTGATTTTAAAAACCTTAAGTATTTTAACCCAGATTTAAAACATACTTTTGCAAAGCTATGGAAATCTGTTCGTGGTAATTGCTGCAATTAATTTAAGCCTACTAGAAACAGGGATACTTGTCAATATTTTTTTTTCTGCAGATGCAATCAGAGTAAAAAGAAAATATGTACACAAACAAGCCAAAATGGAGTCACAAAGAAATGTAGCATATAGCAAAAATAAAAACTTGTCAATATTGGTTATATTACTAATAATAGCGATTTTAATGATAATATTGAATGTGTGCTATATTGCTCTTTTTGCAGGTGCCTTGCTATTGGCCTTAGGCTAAATTTTCATGGCAGTGTCTAAATGACTGTATCTGGTTTTCACATTAAAAATACCAAAAAACTGTATCAAATAAAATTGCTAATCTTTGCAAAATATCTGTCCACTTTTTTACACGTCAGTTGCTTCTCAGAATAAAAGATTTAAAGTGGCTATGAATTTTTTATAACCTTAAGCCCTATACCCTATGCCCTAACCGTAAAACCTAAACCTCAACAATAAACGCTAACCCTAACCTTAAACATTAACAAAATCTTAACCCTAAACACTCAGCCTAACCTTAAGTGCTGACCCTAGTTGTAATCCAAAACCCTAAATGTAAAGCCTTGTTTGCATTTTGAAATGTACATTAGAAGTAGTCCCAAAAATGTTAACATACAATCTTGTGTGAGAACATCAAAAGTGTATCATGCATAATCGAAAAATACAACCAAGGTGTGACTTGAACTGACAGCCCCTTGCACAGGAGCTCTCATCATTTCCCACTCGACCATGTTGGTGGTGGTAAGAACATCTCCAGCTCAGTTTTATATCTGACACAAAAACAAATACAAGATAGATTTTTTTAGTCCTTCCAAACAGAAAACTGGATAGGGTCATTTAGACACTACCAATTTTTATTGCAACATCATTAAGATTGACTCAAGTTTCCCGACTAACATAATCAAAGATATAAATGATTTTAATGCATTAAAAAGTATTGTTTTTTAACCAAGTCCTTACTTTTTAATAGTTTAATTTTGTTGTATAAACCCAAGGTTTGCTATATACAGGGCTACCATACTGTCCTTATTTCTAAGATTTGTCTTTGTTTTGCATTGCTGCGTGTTAGGAAATATTACTGTCTTTATTTCTAAGAAATGTACTTAATTGTGACTTGCATCCTTATTTTTTCTTATTTTCTGTAGCATAACAATTTTAAATACAAGCAATATCTATATGAACCATTACTGTCTCATCATAAACATTTTATAATCGAGGTTTTGTGACATCAAAAAAGTAGCATAATCTTGAGGCACAGGCGAGTAACACAGTATCAGACATTGTTAGCTGTCTTTCTGGTTAGAAGTCTCAGGGAAGCTGGTTTTGTAGCGAAGGTTTAGCATTTAATTGATTCAAGAAATAAGCAAGCGAAAAAAGGTTTTCCGTGATGATTACAAGGAGGTCGTGAATAAGACGTTGCTGAAGCAAGTGGTTCCTGGAAATAATAGGCAAACTTATGATCTGATGTTAGTCATGCAAACAGAAACAATTGTTTTCTTTTTAGGTAATAAAATCAAATTTTTCTTAGCCGTCCTTATTTTTGGTTCTAAATCGATGGTAGCCCTGGCTATATATGCTGTGTGTATTCAATTCTAGTATGTAAAAACTAAACCAATTTAAAATAGGATGGTAGATTATTAATTTTTTTTAAATTTAATCCAGTAACATTGCCATTAGCATTGTTTGGAACAACTTAAAAAACGACCCAATTTTAAAGACCCAACTTCCCTGACAATGGTACGTTTATCTAAAAACAAATTGAAACAAAGCTTAAGACATGGCAGAAATTTTGTGTGCAGGCGTAAACAAAGGTGCCTGAAAACTTTACTGAGTATTACTGTGGTGTGAACGGTGCTACTGAGCATGTGATTTCTTAACTTTTCAGTTTTTCTTACGTATAATCTGTAATAAATTGTGACAACNGTGATGTTTTAAACAAAATGGTCTTTGTTGTAAAGACTGGTTTTGTTCCTAATTGCAGTGGCATTTTTATGTGTAGGATGACAGTTTACAAACTGTCCTACATCTATCATAACTAGTTGCAGATAACTTACAGTTAACTTACAGTCACGTTTTGTATAAAATATTACCTTGTTGCTTCAACCAAGTTGAGCCAAATATTGTGACAAGAATGTAATGAAATCTATATCATAAAAAAGAAAATTGTAAATAAATGTTCTCTTACATGGTTGTATGATTACAAGCTTGAAATCATAACTTCTGTTTTGGGGATTGCCCTTTTGTTCCTTGACACTTTGGCGTCCGGCTGGTTTTGGGGATTTTCACCACAGAACAACCGGATCACACATATGGCTTTGCACATGTGTAGCTCTGGCGCCAAAAGTGGTAGAGAGCTGTTCAAAGGCTCAAAAGATGTGGCAAGTCTTCTAGTCTGCACTCGAAAAAAATTTTTTGGTTGGGGGTTGCGGATTTTTTGTGAGTGACGTCACAGGTGGAGGACTTTTAAGCCACCTTGGCCCACTTCACCTGGCCCTGGGTCCAAACCGTTAGATGGTAGTATTTCACTGAAGTTTTTATTGGAAACTAGGGTACAATCTGAGTCTTTTCATACTTTGGATGATCTGCTGGGGTTTCGGGTTCAAAAGTTATGATCTAAAGTAATAAAAATATTTGAGTAATTTTAGATAATTAATTAATTTGTTTATTTTGGGTCATAACTTTTGAACCAGAAACATTAGAAAGTTGATCAAAGGCTCAAAAGAATCAGACTCGAGCCTAGTTTCCAGTGAAAACTTCAGCGAAATACTTTGGCCTAGCGGTTGGGGCTTAGGCCAGGTAACATGAGCCAAAATGACCCAAAGACTACTTCACTTATGATGTCACTCACAAAAAATCCGTAACCCCCAACCAAAAAATTTTTTTCAAGTGCAGACTAGAAGACTTGCTGAATCTTTTGAGAATTTGAACAGCTCTCTAGTGCAATCGGTGGAGGAGCTATGGCGTTAGCAAGGCAACTGAAAACTGCTGGTTTTAGGCCGAAATCCAGGTATGATATATTCGTACCCCAGCTCTCAAGGTGTTAAAATCTGTATCAGCTGATATGTTGGCAAATGATTTCATTTATGAGTTGAATCATCTAAACTGCAATGGTAAAAAAATGAGGGTTTTCTTATTCTGATCTTCTGTTTGCAAGTAACAATATTTATGGATTAAAATTTTGTAGTGTCAACATTTGCAGAGGTTGGTAATAAACATAAAAACATTTTCTTTCTATAGCTGCACTCACATTACATTGTTTGTGTGGTCTATTGCAGGCAAATACCAATAGCATTCAATATAGTCTTGTGTTTTACAGGAATAACAACAGCATTTACTAACAACTACCTTCCATGTCGTTTTTTCAGTGAGTTTTGATGACTTTGATGTACTGCGTTCCATTGGCAAAGGAAGCTTTGGAAAAGTATGCATTGTGAAAAAGAAGAAAACTACATCTGAAGTTTATGCTATGAAATATATGAATAAGCTTTCTTGCTGGAAGCAAGGAGTAGTTGATAATGTTGTTAGAGAACTTGACATCCTATCCATGGTGCAACACGTGTTCATTGTAAACTTGTGGTTCACATTTCAGGTTTGTGAATGTAAATTTTTTTTTCATTATGAGCAGGGTTTAGTTCATTAAAATAAGACTTTTCTGACATGATCATTTATGTGTTTTATGAAACCAGAGACATATCAAAATTGTGTCTGGGTAAGTTGCTCAAATTAAGTTCTGCAAACAAATGTATTATATTAAATTGAATGGCTCAAATGTTTAACAGAAGTGATACAAATGACATTTTTGGAAAAACATTCTCAGGATTTGAGAATAAAGGCCAATCTACACTGAGGACATGCCAGGAGTAGCCGCGTACGAATCTTTGTTTGTTTTATTGCTCCCAGGAGTTGCCAAGCCGTGCACGGGCATAGAATTGCAGACACAACAAAACAAAGGATTATGCCTGGCAACTCCTGGCATGTCCTCAGTGTAGATTGGCCTTTAATCTGATTTGTACATCTAATCCAAGTTTGAATCTGCACTGTGATTAGCTCAGTTTTCTTTAAGTTTAGTTAGAATTGTATGCTGTTTTGGTATGTCTGCATTTTTTCTCACAGCAGTACAGAATATAGTATTCAAACATTGTTTTATTTGTAAAAGAAGACAATTATTCTAATCATGCATTACAAAACTACATTTCTGCAGCTTAAACTTATGTTTATGTGGACTAGAATGATAGAAAATACTTCATTTTTCCAGAATTTCTTTTAACAAACTATGGAATAGACTCTTTAAAACAGTGGTTCTTAACCTTTCCAACCCCAGCGACCTTGTTCCTAAAGATAGTGGCTTGGGGTCCCTCATCTGCAGTTACGTCATTAGTCAAAATGCTTATTTTTGTTTGCACATCATAGGGTTAATGAAAACATGTTGGCATTCATTCTGGGGACCCAAAGGTAAACACCACTACTTTAAAAGTATTTGCTAATCCAGTTTAGTATTGTTTTGCTATGAAAATTGATATGCAACTGGCTGGAGATATTTTGCAGTGTGGTAAAGCTGTAAGCTTTTTTCCATTCATCAAATTAGGTTGGGCGATGGCCAGTTTTTTGTGTGCTCAGACAAGCTGCTTTTTACTAATCATAAAAGATATTGGCGTTTTAACTTCAGATCAGGTTTTCAAAGGATTTTCGTTTTTGTAGGATGAAGAAGATATTTTTATGGTGAGTGATCTTCTTCTTGGAGGTGATCTCCGCTACCATATTCAAAAGCAAACGAAATTTACCATGCAAGATGTTCTTGTTTATGCTTGTGAAATGGCATCTGTACTGGATTACCTTCAGTCGAAAGGAATTGTGCACAGGTATGTAGATTATGTAAAATTATGTCTGTTTTGCAGTTATTGGTTGACTGTATTTCCTTCCATTGATTTATACTTGTTGTCAAGTTTAAGTTTAAGGCTTGCTTGTAGAAGAAGTTTGCTACCCTTTGTTTCTGTGCATATTAATTTTGTTGACATCATTGTAGGTTGCTATATTCATCTGCAGTTTTAAGTCAAATTGTGATTTCCTTGAATTGTGCTTGATTTTGTGCATGTGCCACAGTCAGGATCTTTTGTAAGGTTGAAAGTGATATTTGGCTGGTGAGGCTAGGAGTTTTGGCTTCGCATTTTAGCAGCGGATTTTGATCTGATATCTCCATGTTACTATCAACATGTTTTCATTTCTCACCAACATTTGCTTTCATAATTCTTACATATTGCTGTTTGTTGGTTGTAGTATTTAACCTACAGTACTACTGAGCACAAAAACTTGACAATCAATAGATTTGTCTCATCACTGTTCTTGCTGATAAGGATTGAAACTCAAGCTGTATTGTGTGCATGTTGCATATGCTGTATGTAAATGCACAAAATGCATTTGTATTACAGAACATATGTGCTAATCACTAAAAATATATATTTTAGTGACTTATGCTGCTGTTAGTTTATATATAGACAGTGCAACTTATCCAAAACATTACAACAAATATACATTTTGATGTTTGTTTTCAAATTGTAAAAGTTGTGTCAAAAGCATCTGAATTGAGTCAATTACAAAACAGTCAAAGTGCATCATATTGTTGCCCATAAATGTTTTTAACTCCATAACAGCTCATTTTCAATTTTGTAGAGATATAAAACCAGACAATATACTTCTTGATGAAAAAGGTCACCTTCATCTTACTGACTTCAACGTTGCTACTGTTATTTCTGAAGATCACCCTGTCTCGAAACGTTTTGCTGGGACTGTACCTTATGCAGGTTCATCAAGCAATTATTGAGCTTTAAACAAAGAACTATTAACTGTGCTCTAATCTTGAGGAATGTTGCATTTTGTGTATGAAATTGAAGTTCAACGAAGTTGGAAATGTGGGTGTTGGTGCCAAACATACGGACTGGTTAGACTTAACCCAGTGATCTAAATCTTCCCAATCACTCAGTTTTCATTGATTTAGCTGACATGTCATCACGCCATTGATGAGCGCAGCTTTTAGTGTTTGCACTGGGTATTGTCTGTTTGGCAGGTGCAGAGCATTGTGGGCTCTTTTATTTTGATGAAAGTACTTCACGGTCAATGGTACACTCAGCAACATTTCAGAAGTTTATATCTAGTATGGCTGCCAAGCATAATGTACACATTATTAAAAATCCTCAACTGGTGAAGTTCGATTAGCGCACGTCAATATAAGCTTTGGAAGTGATTAAGACGTTTAAGATGGAAAATACTCTATTTGAATAAAATGCAGTGTCACTTGCATTTAACAGCTCCTGAAGTCTTCATGGCTGGCCTGGACCAAGGCGATGGTTACAGCCACTCGGCAGACTGGTGGTCTCTCGGTGTCACTCTTTACGAAACGATCAGATGCAAAGTATTTCATAAATTCCTGGTTTTTGATGTTTTGTTAAAAAACAAGTTCATAAAACGTGTTTTGTTAAAGATTTATGAAGTTTTGTATGTAATTAGACTTTTGATCTCGGTTAAGTTTCTGTTTGAATTGCATCCTGTAGCACCTTGGTAGTCAGATTGTGGCCGTGCGTTTGGAAAAATAGGGTAAATTCGAAGTGTTTTGATCCATTGACTGGGCCGCTTAAATTATAGCCTAGCCTATAGCACTTGACTCAGCACACGCGTTTTGCTGAGTCACAGCGTTTCTTATCTTAATCTGATATCTCCATGTTACATTTGCAAGGTTTTGTTGTTTAGGAATATGTACTAAAATCGATGCTGACGCCGTTTTTACATCTTTAGCGGCCGTTTCCAATACAAGGAGATACGAATTACGGTGATGCACTGGCGATCTTAACCGAAGGCCTGGTCTCATTCCCGATCGACTGGCCTAACCAACACAAAGCTTTGTTTATATATGTAAGTTTAATGAGGTAGGAGACCTTATGTATTTTTAGCTTGTTTCTACAGACATCGCATTACGACTGTTGTGCTAGACGCGATGGAATATCGGTATAAGACTATCGAACAGAAAGTGGATTGCAAGTTCAACAGAATATGGTTTTGAGTGTAACAGAAAATGCATTGCAACTCGAACAGAAAATGTTAGGATATGGCGATTCCGATTTTCTTGGCTGTGGCGATACCCAAACCCATTTTGCATCCGCTACACAATGATGTTTAAAAACGCTGATACTTTCGCGCTTAACAGTTGTAGACAGTCTGATGTTGCCAAATGTGGTTGTTGAGAGTCTTTCCTCCTTTTTTCTAATACCGATGCCTAACTCAGCAATGAGTGATTTCTTGTTGATTTACCTATTGTAGTGAAACATAAATGTTTGCTTTCTCTATCTTCTTTTGTAACTAGATTCGTATAAATGATAACATTTTTATAAAAAATTATTTCATTCATGCCATCGGAATTTCCATATGTCGAGAAAAATATTGAAACAATGCAATTTGTAATCTTCATTTTTTAAATAAAACAGTACGACAGGGTATTGTTTATATGTGTATATCTTTCGCTTGTCGTTCGTAATTGAAACGTTGCGCAGCCAAATACAATACCTTTATGCACTTTTCAAGAGACTGCTACTGAAAATTGCGCATGCAAAGCCAAAGGATATAGAACAGATTTTTAAGTGTTCCTATCTAAATCCGTGTGTGGGGCCTTCAGTATGCAGTTCCTGGAACGTGGTATTGATTTTATACAATGCGCAGGGTTTGCAATTTGGAGAGAAAATGTGTAAACTCACAAATTCCGTAAAGTTTTCTTTCGAGTATAGTTTTCTGCAATTCACGGAACAGGACGTCATAATTCAGAGACATGGCGAAACCAAGGAAAATTGTAAGCAAATCCCTTCTCATCCTGTCTTTCAGTGTTTTGGGCACTGAATTGGTCGGTGACTACCGTGATCCGACGCAAATGATGAACAGCTTTGGTTCAAATCTTTTGAGATTTTCTGCCATATTCAAGGCAATGCTGTCGCATACTTTGCTTCAGTAAGTTTGTCTGTTTTTCGCTGTCGCTCAAATCAACATGCTTTTCAAGAGCGATCGATCACACGCACAAACCAAAGTGTATGGTTTCTGTCCAACTGACCCCTGCACAACCTAGCTTCGAAATATAGGAACCCAGCTTTTGTCATATCATCTTCGCGTAATTTTTTTATACGTAATGCATGAAATCGGCAGCGATACTTTGAATTGACACATCGCTGCGTTCACCGCACCTACGTGGAGTAACTCACTGCTCTTGTGTTGCGTGGCACGGTCGTCGTTTGTTCAAACGCGTCAAGGCGATAAAGTGAAAAAGTGCTTTTGCAGTTTTTTAAACTTGATCCGCCGAAACGGGTCGGCAGCTTGGACGACCTGCTCAGACTTGACTTCTTTTCGGACGTCCGCCCAGACGATATCACGTCGATGAATTTACAACCGCAATTCGTACCGTCGGTGAGTTTTAGTAGAATTAAAAGAAAGCAAAATATATTGGAAACATCAGCGTAGCATACCGGTGTTAGTGCGTAGCAAATTTTGCAATTTCCTTTCGTCAGCACGCCAAGGTGGTATGCCATGATAACATTTTGCACAAGAAGTGGAAGCAGTTGTACCTACAGCAAGCGAGCACCAAGCCTTGCGATACAAGCTTTGCAGGAAATGACGCCGTGTACGCGCTGCGACGTGTTACTCAGCCGGTTGCTTGCGCGGGTAACCACCAGTCGTCAACGTCCTTTCGATCATACCTCACCGTCGAATTGCTGACTTACAAGAAAGAAAACTGGCAGGGCCGAACTAACCGGCCCACAGTCGCATAGCAACCTATCTTGAGTGTGCGTTTTAGTAGCAAACGTCAATGTTGCGTTCGCTTGCGTTAAGGTTTCTGGAATTCGAACAAATTTTTCTAAAGAAACGACCCGTAAAGCATGTGTGCTGAAAGGTTCAAATAGCACACGTAGACACGTAGTTTTCGCTGCCGGTTGTTTCTTAGTTACCTTTTGATTGCAAAATGGCCCTTTGTATTTTTGTGTTCAAACTTAATCGGCGTTTTTCAGACATCCGCCATTTTACTGTCGTCACCTGCCGCAACAGCTGGTCATTAAAAAATTGGTTTTAAGCAAAATCGATACGTGGTACGAACAAAAAGATTTTGTTGCAGATTTCCTAAATGATGGATCGCTGCTTTGCCACTAATTTTGTGTTATTTGCCGTTGTGTTTGTTGTTATGGCAATTTGAGAATTCGCGTCGCAGCAAACGCATCTTAACTACGACCCGACGTACGAACTGGAAGAAATGATCATCGAATCTAAACCGCTTCATAAGAAAAAGCAGCGACTGACCAAGCGGGAAAAGTCAAGACGGAAACGCTTGAATTCGACCAAATCCATGGAGTCGACCGAAGACGTCACGATTCAGGAAAACCCCGAAGAACGGGCTCTGCGAAAAATCACTGAGATGTTTGTCCCTTTCAACAGGCTCAGGTAAATACTGCACAGTGCTTCAGTCGATGTAGCACTACCCGCAAGCTTTGTCGGATTTTTTTTCATATTTTGCTGGCATGGTTGCGTACACTAAAAGACATACTCCCCGTATTCTTTTCGATTATCTTTAGGACTTCACATGTAGTTTGTAATTTTATGTTTGACATAACTGGTCTATTGAAGCATTAAACTTTAATGATTTATTTGGGTCTATTTTTTGCGAATCGTTTAAGCTTACATTGCTATTTATGTTTTTTTTCACGTGACCTATGTGTTTTATATGGACTTCCTGCCGGTAAGCGCAGGCTGGTCAAACTTTCTGATTTGAGAATACTTGCCAATGTATACCTATATTTGGTTTCTCCATCAAAAATGCATGTTGCGTTCTAAAAACGCGATCTGTGTCCGATTTGAAAAACTATTCAGCTCTGGTGGCCAGTCGTGCAGCGCATTTTTTCATATACTGTTTTTTTTTGCATAAGTGGATATCTAATTTGCAATGCTGTAGTTCGCAATTTTCTTCCTGTTTATCTGTTCTGAATTTTCATTCATAGCAATGCTGTCGTCTTTCTTTTGAAACCAACCAGCAGGCGTTAGCGACTTACACGTTTTCTTGTTAACTGCAGGCTGGAGAAGAGCGAAGAACAAAGTTGCGAAGAAAGAAAAACAGCCGAAGAAACGAACGATTGCGAGATTGGCGATGCCCAAAAGACCATTGCCGAGGCATCGGAACCGGCTTTCGCGACTGAAACCGAGGCGTCTGCACCCGACTAGCTTGTTCACACTGGTTGTAACGCCCCTAAGTCATGCTAAACGTTTCACTGCGCTCCAAGCAGACCTTTCGCTCTCATTTTGAACCCATGATTTCTACGGGAGACTTTGCTTGACATTCCCTCTTAACTGCCAGCATTGTTTTAAAAACATTTACACTCCTAATGTAAAAAAGCAAGATTCTTCGCTTATCATACCTAACAACCCGGAGGAAGTTTTCTAAAATCATTTAAAGCAAGTTCATTTATTGGTGCATCCTAAGTGTTTGAGTCCAGTATCCAATTGCCTTACGACCGGGCGTTGGAGTCCGTTTTGTTTCTCTCTGGTTAGATCATTTGTTCTCGAAATATTTATCTTTATGACGTTTTAGTCCGTGCTATTTACTAAACGTAGTCCCTATTTTGAAAAATTGGGGGGCCCTTCCCGTTTCTACGGCAACCAATAAGCTGGTGTCTGTTTGATCAAATAACAACAACGAAAGTTTTATATGAACGCCTACCGCCTAGGAAGATCATGTGTCTTCTTCCTTTTTTCATCGTGGTCTTATATTTTGTCATCTTCCTGCTGGTTCGATGGCGGCCCTTTGTTCGCACCACGACGCTTTGGTTGAGAACGCCTCCGGTACAAATTAACATGGGCGCCTGAAAAAGAGGAAAATCGATTTAGGACAAATCAGCATTTAAAAAAAAAATGTTTTTCTGCATCCCAACGATACACCACCTCCTGGTACTTTGGTGAAACCGGCAAGCGGCGTGAAAAGCTTAAGTCAACCTTTGGCACCTTTCCCGGCTCGACAGGGACTGCACGGTGAGGTACCGAAAACGCTGTTCGTGTGGGTGGCGACAGGAGGACAAGGTTTCTGAGCATAGAAGAACAACAGCAGCCAGCATGTATTAAAACTGCAACATTTAGTGAAGTAAGCGGTGGACGAGAGTCAGTGATTTGAAAGTCTGCATTATCCAACTGCTGATGACAGCGCCGCAAAGACCTTGTGCTGATTCGCACTGTCGAAAAGTGCATGCGTGGTCCTGATAATTCTGCAACATCTGATGGAAACTAAGCGCTGTAGCTGAATGTGCAAAGATTCAGTTTTCAAACTTGATGTCACTACTTTATTTGGCACTTTTAACTCAAACACGCCGTGCCCACACGTGCTGCTTTAACCCTGAGATTTGTCGCCTAGCTCCAGCACACGTATACCCGTACGAGTATTTTATTATTGCCCAATATTGTTTGCTACGATCGTCTCTGCAATTAAAATACACAAGCCGTTCTAATTTACCCGCTAGAAGCTCTTACACAAGTGTTGTACACTATGTACGGTGCCCCCTGTTTTGTTGCTCGATACCGCNTGGCGCAAAAAGGCGTTTGCAAACGTCGTGTTTCGTTTTTTCTCTCACCCCAAGCAACCCTTGAATGCAGTAAAAATCGTATAATGTTGCAAACAGTATTTCAGACTTNGCATACTGAAGTGTATATACTTTCGTGCGCATGTGCTGTATTTTGCATTCAACATTTCCGTGTGAGTTGTTGGCGTTCGCCATGTTGCATCGCCNNNCCGCGTGAACTGGGGGTTGCACAATGCACATTAACGTCCGCGCCCGTTCCGCAAGAATGTAACCCGCCTCTACCCTACGCCCACAAACAAAGCATGTAGCGATTATTAGACCTGCAATCGACTCGCGCTCTCACGTCACAATATGAAGGCTTACGTGCTTTTTGAGCCAACTACAGCATTGCGCATCGCATTTGCAAAGACCTTGACCTTCGTTAACCGTTCATTCTGTGTAGGTGTTAAGAACCGCCCCTGTTGAAATTAACAAGTCAGATTTCTGTGTGCTTATCTACAGAGCAGTGAATGGTGAGGCAAAGGTTAGAAATTGTACGTTGGCAGTGGAACGCTGCTGGTGCTGCAGAAACGTCTGATTTGTTCTAATGACATGGCAGCTGGTGTCAGCTCCGTTCGTAAAATTTTGCTCACAAAAAAACAACCTAATGATCAGGTTCTACTGCATGAAGCGTTGGACAAAGACACTTCGCCTGCACAGCAAAGCGAATTAGTTGGCCTCAGCCCTAGCAAACGCTGAGCGGTTTCTTGGACCTACGGTTTCAGTGAAGGTACCAGCAGCCCGCTCGGCTTAATCCGTCTCACGCAGAACTCTGTACTTGCACGCTGTGAAGTGTGGCGATAATGGTAGCCTTGGCTGTTTGCTGAATTATTCAGTTAAGTTTTGCGGTGGGCTTCAATCTTTGATGTTGTCTTCATGTGAAACATTAATATTTATGTTTGTATGACGATGGGCGAATGCCGGATGATTGTTCAAACAAGAGCAGTTG
>JGI24159J19872_10005865_pt1 | contig 15900 bp, 10 predicted proteins | sample Ectturendosymbi4_FD_19872 | JGI IMG/M metagenome (IMG submission 19872) | reverse complement strand
AGCCACTTTGATGTTCAAAACATGCCAACAAATTCTTCCACTAACAACATAGTCGCACATAAATAGTTGGTGATATTTTAATGTTGCGGCAACAGAAGCCGCAACGCACAATTTTCGAAAGCACAATGAGTCGACACGTTGTCATTATATCATATTGCTAAATGCAGTGAATAACTAACATCTTCACAGATGAGAAGCAGCAGTGAGGTGACAGGGCATTACGTTATTATCAAGTTACTTCAATTTTCAGACAGTTTCATTGCTTGCGACAAATAAAGTCGTGGGTGGTCAAGATGCTCTGTCGTCACAGAGGGGCTGCCCACTGTTTGAAGATACCGTGCAGTCTGTTGATGGTTGAATCTTCCTGCAGCAAAAGTAAAGTATGGCAGTTACGACATCGAAAAACTATTCAAATTACTGAAGAATCCCGTTAAACAATGTTAAAATATTTCACTGGTGAGTCTGCAGCCATAAACATATTTTAGAACTTAGTCTCTGGGGCGGATGAAGTGTTTGTTAACAAAACTGCAATGATGTACGAGAAAACAATTGAAACCTAAAATTCTGGCCTCCCCTGGTACACTTAAATATTAACTTTCAGTCAGGTCGCAGGCACCTCAGCATTAGCAGTTTTCGCTTTCAGTATTTACACCAGCGACTTTCAACCCCAGCTTTCAAGGCCGCGCGCATGCGGTTCTCGACCATCATTGGTGCGGCTCTCATCAATGCAGTGAGAATAACTTTCATTTTTGGTAAAACAACTACACAAATGGCGAAAATACATGTTTTGATAAAATCCACTATACTTGTTTGAACAATGGCAATGTCGTGGACACGTAACAATGGCAACTATCTATTCTTCGCAACAATGCTGCTGTCGCATGAGAGGTTATTTCAAGTCATTGAACTTTGCTATTTTCAATTTATTTTGAACAACCGCAGAGGGAGTCCACGTTGAGCAAAGTATAGCCCTTTTTACCAAAACCCGATGTGATAAAACGTTCGCATTCCATATTACGGTATTAAATCGCATTGTCAATAAAAGTTACTTATACCTCTGCAATGTCAAAGGAAGCTCGTACTCTTATGTAAGAAAATCGGATTATTCAAAATTATTGGGAAGAAAATAATTTCAGGTCGTAAAAGATGGCAAAGCACATTGTCTTTTGTGTCCTACGGTGATGCACACTGCAAAATCATTTAATGTGGGAGGCACTATAAAATTCATTCTGCAGAGTATGATTGTTACAAAGGAGAATCAAGGTTAAGGAGGTTGGAATCTTTAAGATCAGCAAGTATGAAGCAAACGAATATGTTCAAGCTTGGTAATTAATCTGAAGTAACTATGGCATCATACAAGATTAGNCATCTTCTGGCTTGCCAACATGAAACCGCATTCGGATGGCGAAATTACCAAAACAGGCTATTGTTATGTTTACTGAAGAATATTGTACTTCTAGCACTCAACTTAAAGCTAAAAATTTATACTTAGCAATGACATTGCAACTAGACGAGTTGAGTGCATATCAAATTGATCTACACGACCAGCTTCTCAACAAGTCGGGGAATTTTGTTTACTAATCCATCGATCTTGACAGCACAAAAGACATTGCTGATACGGCGCGATTAACTGTGTTTATCAGGGTAGTTATGCCAGAGTTTAAGATTTGCGAGGAATTTCTCACTTTGCGTTCCTTTCATGGCTCAACAAAAAGAGCAGATATGTTTTGTGACTTTTGTGCTACTCTTCTGGAAGTACATTTGTATCCGTCAAAGCTGCTTTTAATGGCAACGTATGGATGTCCTGCCATGATCGGGAAGAATGAAAAAGTGTTCAAGGGCTTGTAAACAAATGGCGTGAAGAAGATAATTTTGCCCCAATGGCACCAGTGTATTTTGCACCAGGAAAGTGTCGTCGCCAAGTCTCTGAAGATGTCTAATGTGACAGAAATCGTTATATCAACAGTAACTTGAATTCGTGCAAATGCACTTAACCATCGTAAATTTCAGCAGTTCCTGGCAGATATTGAAGCTGACTGTGGAGACGTGGTCATGTTCACTGCTGTACAATGGCTAAGCCGTGCAAATTCTCCCACTTGTTTCCGCGGGAGTAACGGATCGATGATTGTTTCGACACGAGCGTAGATGCGTCTCTCGAGAATCTTGAAGGGGACACTCAGCAAAGATATAGGGCGACAACTTGTGGGCCCTCAGTGGCTTTTCCGGCTTAGGGATCGCTACTAGTGCTCTTCTCAAGATAAAGAGATTTTGAGTAAGTGCATGCATGACGCGCGGAAATCGCATAACCAAGATTTGAGAGCTGACCCAGCGTGGTGGAGTATAAACTCTGGGAAAATAGAACCCAAACCCCGAGTTTTTTCTGGCTCCAGCTGCAGTAGCAAGCTCCTCTGGCGTGAAGGGACCAGACATACTATTTCCCCAAGGTGTTGGGACCTTCCATAGGTCGGGTCTGACACTTCCTTGTTGATGAGCACGGTGGACTCGCGGTTCCCGGTCTTGTGTGCCTCGTTCTTCACGAGTCGTGAGGCGATGGAGTTTGCACGTGGCACTTATATTGTTTAGCCGCAAATATCAGGCTTTCATATAGTTCTTGGTATGCCTTCTCGATGTTTGTTGTGTCCGGAGGTGGCAATCTCTCAACTCATTCTCCTGTACGAAGGCAAAAGCGCTTCCAATCAGCCTTGCGAAAGTTCCAACGCTTCACCGGATCGCTGTAGGCAGGAACTTTGAGATCGGTAGCGTTATGAGGGAGGTTCGATGTTGTGACTGCGCGAACTTTCCTAGAACACGTCTGCCAGGCAGTTGGTTTCACTCGCGAAGGCTCACGAAGGCCAGATCCGGGTTGATGCCGACGTTCCATCGGTGAGAGAAAAACTGGCTGCTCCCATTGGATTGTACATCAGCTCGAGGTTGTTGGTTGGTGTCAAGGAGTCCAGGCTCTCACCATCAGATGTTTTTCTGTAACCCCAGTTGACATGCTGGCAGTTGAAGTCACCAGCATATCGGCTGGGATGTGGGAATGTCGGGATGGCCGTAGGTGTGAGTCGCCAGCGTGAAGGTTTGTAGACGTTAATGATCTTATATCCTGCTACGTCTCGGCACAACCATTCAGCCTCTGATTTCTCTGGAGACTGATTGACCAGTGCCCATTCCAACTGCTCGTGTACAAACGTGGCAAGGTCGTGCTTCCTGCTCAGGACTGACCCAGATATTGAGAAGTTGGGAATCACTAGCTTATTTGCAGGTGTGCACTGGGTAGCTTGCTGCAGTTCTTGTAGGCATACTGCAGTTCTTGTAGGCTAGCTGCTCGATAACGCTGATCTTGCTTGCGGTGAGCCCCTCTATGTTCAGCTGCAATATGCTGGATCTTAGGTCATCTTCGGCAGGGCGTTTTTATACCTACCCAGACCGCGCCGAACACAACCGGCGCGGGCAGCAGTGGTTGCTCTTGTATCGACAGGTTTAGTAAGAATTTCAAGAAAATGCCGCAACAGGGAGGGCCACTTGAAGGCACCGGTCATCCTTCCCACGCGGTTATCCGCTGTGATAGTAGTTTTATCAAAAAAGATCATCCAGAGCGCATGGAAATGCTAACAAGATCTCAAGCATCAAGTTAGAAAAAAGCAGTGCGGTAGCCAAGTAGTACTGACCTTACAAAAGCAAAATCGCAAGTACTTTTCTGCCACTTTCTGATGTTCGTCAGAATAGAAAACGGTAGCAGGCATCGTGGCCATTTTTTTGTTGATGGTCAACCATTTCACGAGCCTGTAATCCCACGGTTTGCCTGAACCATCGCTGTCGCTCAGATCGACCTCTGCATGAAGAACAAGCAGAGTTTGTGAACAGAACGTTGTCGCAGGGTCAAAAGTCTACATTAGGCAAACATCAAAAGCAAACAATAGCCAAGCGCAAACGCGACTCGTGCTTCACAACCAATCCATGCGTCATTCTTCGTTGCACACTTTTTTTAACCCGAGCAGACCTGCTGCGTAGGCAACAAGTTCCAGTTATCGTTCTGTTTAGCTTTGTACCAGTTTATAGGTTTCTTACATGAAATCTATCAATGAGTGGAAACTGTCGTAGCTTAAAACACATCACTTGATTTGAGTCTACCGAGCAATGAGCCTAAAGTAATGTCACGTGCTTTGTTTGATTTCATTTGAAAACATCACAGAATCTGATTTCGACAACGCAGGATTCCCAACAAAAATAGGCAAGGTAATCGTAAAACATGATTACACAAAATATGGTGTTTCTATTCAGTTCACTCAATAAGCAAAGTGGAAGTAACGCTCACAGAAAGTATTTGTGCAAATTACTCGCATTAAAGTTCCATCAGCAATCAATCTCAACCAATCCGCCGTATTGGCGTCACTGAGCGAATGAAACGCTTCGTGTGCAAATCAAACCACGCCGCAGCACAAACCATCAACTTCGTTACTTACTCAGGTTAGATACATCAACGAGCATAAAATAGCTTCCTTGAGGTATGATCGGTTTCAGCCCCGCCTCGGTCAATATCTTGGCCATTTTGTCTCTTTTCTGCTGCATTTCGCGTGGCAGGGATTTGAAGTAACTTTCATCCGAGCCCAGTCGGTTGAGTTCAACCTCAAAACTCTGGGCAACCGCCTCCTGCATAAATTGCTAGCTTAACGGGATGGACAGCAACACTTCCTAATCTGGCATAATGTAAGCCGTTGAGTTTATGTTGGTACCTACAATAAAAATAGGCGAAACGTACAGGCACTCACAGATTGCAGTCAAAAATTAAGAAATAAATCGTCCACAACCTGTTCAGTGACAACACTTTCCGGCAAAGCGGCAATTGTGCGACAACGTAAATGTCATTTCAGCAGCATGACGTGCCCAGTCAGTAAGATTTCAAACGTTAAATTCGAGCTAAGTAGAGCTGCAGCCAAACTACCTCGTATCACGAGGTCGATGTGATTGTCGACACATTACAAGTAAAACCACCAAAAAAGCCATCGCTTCCCTGCAAAACTGTTTACGGAAGGCGGAAGCATAAAAAAACAAGACAGAAAAGTGTTTTTTCCGACAACATAGCCACTGTGACGAACACGAATTAGTAGAAGTTAAAAAATCGAAGAAAGAAATTCAACTACAACCACCTTTTGTTAAAGTAGTGAAAGTCTCTTTGCTTAAGGTTGTCGAAACATGAAGTCTTTTCTAAAGGTTAATAGAATATCATATTCAGTACGATCGGTAAACAAACACCAACCAAACATTCGAGTCAGCTGACACGAACTTTGAACTTAATTCAATTTCACGTCAACTTCAAGCTTTTGTATCGCGTTTTATGTGGAAAATGCAAAACTATCACAGGTAAATCTCTTGTTCACATAAACAGTTACCTGGAGCGGTGTTGCGCAAGTGTAGATGCTGTTCTGCCACACGGTCCTCAGATGCTTCATGAGGTGATCAGGACCAACAGCCCAGCCAAGCTGCAAAACCATAAAGTCCTTTGAGAATGATTCTTCACGCTCGAAGTTGAAGCAAGCACTGTTGCAACCTCTCCGCTGGCGTTGCGCTGAATGTGCAGTTCACCACGAACGGAATGCACCCGAAGAATAACACCTATATATATGTGGCGCGAACAAGCAATCATACAGTGATCCCGATGGAGTGATCTTGGTAAGAGACCTCTAAAAATGCTTGTGAAGCTAGTGAACAGTCGATAGTACATGCTAATGGTGACGACGAGAGTGATCTCGTCGGATGAACTCTCATTGTTGCTTGCTGCCACAGTGCTTTGCGCTGCCGTGCCGCTCGGGCTTTCCGATCGCAACACCACTCACAAAAATATGTAGCGGACGAGAAAAGTGCAGCGTTCGGCAGGTGATCATAACTGACTTTATCGCCAAGTCCACGGCAGTGTTTTCAGGAATGTGACAAGGAAGAAAAGCACGACAAGACGCTCAGTTTCATTATACTCGCTTTTGTAGACGCTTTGGAGTGTTACGAGTGGTCAGAGACACCCGTCTCCGATTACTCTGCGCCGTGGATCAAAGGGCTACTTTCATAGTTAATGCTGCAATGGTGGCAGGCCGATGGCACGGCAGTACCGCGCGTGAACATTTTCCTTGCACTCGTTCATTAACGCTAAGCACGAGGCTGGACAGGCTGCAAGTACCGTTTGTCAAGTCTTCGGTATGACCCGACTGAAAATCGAATCCAGTCTACAAGTTATAGTGGCGCACATTCAACCAGCTGTACCATTTTTTCGGTATCTTTGGGTTTTGTTACTACTTCAATTTGGAAAGACATGACAAATACTTAACTGTTATGACCTACTTAATACTGCTTCATATGCGAAGGGGCAACACTGATCGAGTTTTTGATTGTAGTTTTTGTTTGTGTACAATTGGAACTTGTGATAAATATCGATAGGCTTATAGACTGAATAGCTCCTTACATCTGTTTTTTATTGTTTTATCCTCTGTGAGAAACCAGTATGTGCGTAATTTGACGATGTGGTCTATGTTACGGTTATTTTGGCAAGAGGTACACACAAACCAGGGCTGTGGATCCGGATCCCAAGCAATTTTGGATGGCTGGAGCCGGAGCCAAAGATTTTCAGACAGTGGAGCCGGAGCCTGAAATTTGGGTTCCGGTTCCACAGATATATTTTGGGGGGCAAGCGAGTTCCACAAATAATACAATGTTTTTTTCTGATTTTTTGACCAAATTGTTCTGGAGCCGGAGCCAAAAACTTCTAGATGTTGGAGCCGGAGCCAAAAACCTTAGATGCCCGGAGCCGGAGCCTGAAATTTGAGCACCGGCTCCTCAGCCCTGACACAAACTGCATAAATGGCAAATAAACGTGTTTCCACGTATGGCCCACGATGGAATAAAATTGCAACCCTTGCTTGTCACACAAATTGCATTACCTTAACTATTTACTGATAACCTTGATGCATGACCTTTATTTCATACTCTGAATGTCTGTATACTTTGTTTTCAGTGAGAGTTACGGAACATGTTCACACCTCAGGTTGCGAATTAACTTCAAACGTTATGATCCTTCAATTTAAAAATAAACTCTAAAAAGATACAATTTACTCACTTACTAAATATTCAGAGTAATTACAATTTGGACCCTGTTTTAAAGTTTTTTTGAAACTTCGAAGCCCAAATTTTTATATTTTAAAGCAAGGTTTGAACTTTCTTGCTGTTATGCATCTAGAAACCCAATCCCAATGGTTTGAGCAATAGCATAAAAACGTCAAACGTCAACAAACCAGGATAGTCCCTATTATGTTTGCATGGATACGAAAGGGTTATGGTAACCCGGACGGAGTTCCATTTTGGGTGGGTTTACACTTTCTTCGTCCAGCTCAGTTCCTTGCGGAACTGGTGCACCCTAACGAGAGAAACCAGTTGCGACCCAGCACCCCCTGCGCAACTGTGTGGATCATCCTGCAAATATCCCCCTTCAATTGCGTTGCTAGTTATCTTTTTCGCATTTTTCGCATGGCCCTTTCATTAACTGAAATGTGTCTTTAATGTTAGCTTGTTTAGGGACAACTGGCTTGATAACCACACTGTTTTTTTCGGTGTCCTGACAGACTGTTTACTATGAATATGCAAATGCAATACCTTTCTTATCGCCAAGAAATTTACTACTTACTTACTTACTACTACTTAAGATTTATTGCAATTGAACGTTTTCATATAAATGACAATTTTGTCGGGAACTGCTCTACATGGTCGAATTTTACGTTGCATAAAGACAGAATACATTGGAAACGCGGTATTCGAGGCCAAACGCATGTCTACGTATTTCAAAATACCGTTGACAGGTTGATCACAGGATAGTATTGCATTGACAGACCAGCAATGCGAAGTTTTCAATTGCTGAATAAGGAACATTGCTGCAGTATTTAACGGACATGAAGTTGTTGAAGTAAAGTTTTAATAATTATGCGTTTCATTTTTTATCTTTTCACGTCCTTGTAGCGTTTTCTACAAATAATGAAAATAGAAAATCTTTCAATTTAAGATTTTTTTTTAATATTGCTGAAATATGTCAAGTCGTTTTCGGCCAAAGGAACAAAGTTTCACATATGTGGCATATCTGACCCAGTATAAACAGACTACAGCATCGCTGAGTACCTTGAGTCGCCTGAGTCCCAATTTGGAGCACAATGCGTTCCTGCCCCCTCAGGAGCATATCCATTAGACATCAGAGCACCACTCCACCCGAAAGACCATATCCAACAAAGCAAATTTGCTACAATCAAATGATGTGATTACTATAACAGAGAAATGAATCTTTTCTTTGAACTACCGAGACGATGTTGTTTAAGGGAGTTTAAAATGTTNGTGTGAAAAGGTCGCNGCGATAAGCCAAAGGCGTAGTTTTGTTAGTAAACCGAAGACAAACAAAACAGCTTTCGAAAACATAATGATAATTTGTCAACACACAACAGTTGAAAACCATGCACAACCTTGGACTTGGTTGTTTTTGAGTAAATTAATATAAATTACACAAAGTGTAAACGCACTTCTCTGGCATTGCGATAGAAAGATATTAAGTTCTTGCCACTAAGTTCAAGCTTGCTGGACTAGTGTGCAGTCATCTCTGCATTTACCTTACAAACATTTCTGTAGGTGTACTCATTTTTCTTGATAAATAAAATGTAACTAAACATCACTGCCGCTCAGTTTCAGAGGTCAAGCACGACAGTTCTGAAAAGCTTTAATAAATTGGGAATGATTTAAAATTTTTTACATTCACCAAATGAAGTATAGGCCCATCTATTTGCAAGGAGATACCTCGATAATGTTAACAAATGAATGTACTAAACATAAACACATTTGGAAACATTCATCACCAAAGCTTATGCCTGCATTTGAAACCGAGATTCTTCCTCCTGAGTTCCAATACTATATTTCACTCAAGAAAAATCCCTATATCCAAGTAGACTTGCTGTATCCAACAACTTTTTCCTACGTAGTTTCATCCCTTCTCCAAACTGTCCTTGCCAACGTATGAAGAAAGCGAAAGATTAATTAAAATATTTGATTTTATCAAATGCCTTCCTTTTCGTTCATTTAAAAACAATAAAAAATTGTTGTGCATAATCAACACTGTGAATTACATTTAAAACAGTATTGATGTAAGGAATTCACAGAATCTTTGAAAAACTCTTGTCAGTAACAGCACGTTGATTTCATTTTGGTTTTCATTGCAAAGCACACACCTGCCAAAGCGTGAGTGACGTTAAAGAGGAACGATCGAGATCCTCCTTCACCTGTAGATGCAACATTTCCAGATGCGCAAGCATTCCTCGAACGTTCTACGGCTATAACTATAATTGCATATGTACCAGTCACGCCTGCAATGGACCAGAAAAAAAAACATCAAACGAATCAATGCTACTGAGAAGTTTTGCACAAATAAAATGTGAAGTATAAGATTTATGCAATGAGCATCTCCTTACATAAAACTTTTTTCTACTTTCTTTCAATTTCAGCACCCATGCTTTCAGTTTGAAACTCACGTAACTCTCCACTTGGCTCGCAATCACGAAAGTTAAAGACTTGTTAGATTGGTGTGATTCGTAAAAATCAGATTTTCTTACTTAGGCCATTTCCAAAAAAGCCATCAAGTTGACAAGTCTTTCTCCCAATGTATCCTTTACCGTTATACCAGATCGTTAGTGAGCCTCTTAAAACGACGCGTAGCATATCCACCACAGCAATGTTGGCAAGGATGTAATCAATAGGCTGCAGGGCTTCCTGTAAAATGTAAATATTAAGTTAGGAAGACATTGAACGGCATTATAGTGCATGCTGTTCTCTCGCATCGGACGCTATTATTGTAAAAAAAAACTAGGTAGAAACGGTTGTAACTGTTCTTTGGAAACAAAAGAATCTTAAAATAGCTTAGGATTTTAGTGTACTTTCAATTTTCAAATCAAAGCCCCTGATTTCAAATCAAAGTCAAATCAAAGCCCTGATTTATTTAACATAAGTTTCCAAGTCTTGCAATTTTCTCTGTAGACACTTACATCGAGGAAATTAAGTTTAAATGTAACAACTGATATTTGCTACTTCAGGTTTGCATATGATATGCGTTCTTTTTTTGTTCAAACACAATGTCAAGTAATGATGTTGTTAAGTACTGCCTTGCCAACATTTGTCATGCATCTGCCTTGAAAAAATGAATGGGAAACAAACAAATTATCTGAAACGTTTACTTTATCTTTTTTGTCCATGTGAAAATGACACCGTAAAAATGCACGCTTTTAGTAAATTTTATCCCTTTGATGAAAACATTTGTTTGGTTGAGGTTTGTTTTCATGCAGTAAATCAACTGGCACTTGAAAACCATCCGAAGTTATCGGATCGATTTTTATAATCCCATATACTTCTGCAGTGATGACAAGCAGCAGTAGGTTTTAAGAACTCTGCTTGGGTCACGAACATAACCTAGAGTTCACTGTTCGGAGGTGTTCCGTATCTTCGTTTTTCAAGCTTTTTACACATGATTCGCTTTAGCACTGCCACAATATTGCAACTGCGTAGCATCTGACCCGATCAATTGAACGAAGAATGTCTTACCCACTTTACGGCCCGTTTCTATTCCCTAAATACCTGTGCTTGCCTTTTTGCAGTGCTGATCTTTATTTAGGCTGTGATGGACTCAACACTTCCGCTGTTGGCTCGAATTGCTTTCTTGCGTTAAAAATAAGGTGACTCATTTAGTGAAAGGTGTTCAAAGGCTTATCTAACTTCATTTGCTTTGGAATTGCAAATAGTTTTGCCAGCGCTGGATTTACATGGTGGGGGGCCTGGGCCCAGGCGTGGTGGGGGGCCCCATGTGCAGATCTTTGGGTAGGGGATGATTGATGAAGTCATTAATATTCCTCGGATCAGTTAATATTTATGACGTATTCATGAGACGTCACATAAGTTAACTCAACTGTAACACAACTGTTTGATACAACATGCTATTGGACAATGATTAGCGATTTGTGAAACTATTTCAAAACCAGTCACCAGAAGCATAGTATCTTCTTTTTTTAATTTGCTTCTGGGCGATCCAACGTTTTCATCATCTGCTCTAAACGCCACTCCTCGATCAGCAATAGATTTTATGACAGAAGCCAAACGTTGCGGAAGCGATTTCCAATATTGTTCGGATTGATTGACCTGACAGGCTAGGTCCATATCAATTCTTCTAAGTGATTTACATCTGCAACTAAACGTAATCGTGGTATCTACGTGTTTCACTGATTTCTCGTGTCTCATCAACAGGCCCGTAGCCACGGGGGAAGTTGGGGTCAATGCTCCCCTCAATTGTTTTGTCCCCCCAGAAGTTTGTTGTACCCAGAAACTTTTTTATTAAACATACTGTATAATAAGAACAAAAGTCTTGCCCCCCCCTAAAAATGTATTTTTCCCCGAAACACTTTACACCTGGCTACGAGCCTGCTCCTCAGGCGCTCAAGAGCGTATTTCCCGTCGTAAAATCCCTTTCCAACAAGGAAATGCGCACATTTGATCGTATCTGCGCACATCAGTCTACAAGTGAAACAATAAAGATAACCTTGTGAAGAAGAAAAACAAAGTCAGCTTCTGTCAGTTACTTCGCCATTGTAGTTCTGGTGACGAATAAGATTTATGGCGCATTTCCGTTACGAGCTTCTTTCCTGTGTGGGGGAGCGTCATTTTATTTTTAATAACTTTTCGTCGCAATGTCGAAGAGTACCTGTTTAATTTTCTAACCAATAATCTCGCATTTTTGTTATATTTGCTAGCCAGAGATCGATATCTTTGACTCCCGTGTTAGCGGCAGCCATCTCATCTGTCGTGTTTTTCGATTATGCATTCTTGACGTTCTGCTGCTGCACCGCTGGTTCTAGGTCCATTCTCATTGTTACGTAGGACTAAATCTGTCACAACATGTTCCCCGATTTTATGTCCGCTTGCAACAGGGGTCTCCAACTTTTTATCTGAGAGCCGCATAAGCTAGTACACAACAGTTCGAGAGCCGGACATCTTACGTAATGTGATTGTTTTGGGATATGTTATTATACCAAATTAAGTTTTTCATGAATATATTGTTTTTTCATTTTTGATAAAACGTCTTCGCGGGCCGGATTTGGCCCGTGGGCCGTAGTTTGGAGAGGATCTGCAGAAATGTCTCCGCTGGACTTCATTGTCACTGCAGAATAGTAATCTTGAATCTCTCTTGACTTAGCTCCAACTTCTCTCATTTTTGTCTCTTATGCTTTTTTTGAACCACTTAGATAAGCTCTACAGTTGTTAAGGTATCGATGCCCCTTTCTTCTGTTCATGTTTTTTATTATTAATAAGCTTGAGAATAGGGTTGCCATATATTCACCAACAAAAAGGAGGACTTACGCATGTCACTTAGTTGACTGCATTATTTACACTTAACAAGTAAAATAACAAATATTCGTAAGTTTTAAGCGTTTAAATAAGACGTCAGGTGGGGACGATTTTTCAGTCAAAATGTATAAAACAAAACCCGTATTAAATTATGCTATTTAGCCCATTAATATTTTACAGTTTCCTTAAATTTCTTACAAATGTAGTAAGACCTTTAACAACATTATGAAACCGGTTGCATGACAGATGTTTTAAATTGCACACCAGCTTTAATAAACTAGAAACTGGTTCAGTTAGAAAGATTTCTCTTTCTTTTAGGTTTGTGGTTGCATCACGGAAAAACTACGTTCTACATTAACGTAATGTAATAAGCCATAACGCTGAGGCACAGCTATGTGATCGTTATCAATTCGCTGAAGCACTGAATAGCATTGCAAGTTACAAAATATTTTGCCCATCTTTTATGTTCTATCATATTACAATAAATTGCATTGGTCTGATGCTCTTTTTGCACGAACCCAAACATGTTTTGGTATTGGTCAAACAGTTTAGCTTTATCAATAGAAACGCTTCTCAAGCAGGTACTATTCACATGGTTCAACATTTTCCCATTCAGTGATTTGCAACGGAAGAATTTACTCCAAGCATTGAAATTCAGCAAATAAAGTGGTCCATTTATCCAGATATGCAACACAAGATCTGTACAATACAGATACATCTAACGTTAATAAATCACAGCCAGGATGTTTGCTTTCTTCTGTGAATTTTTTAATGCTGATGTAACTTGGCTTGGTACGTACACATAGGTGGCGGAACCGGGGGGCCGCATGGGCCCAGGCCTCCCACTTTTGAATTTTGCCTAAATAAGTTTAAGTAACACAATTAGTATTGGGTCCATTGTTAAAGTAACTCGTTTAATGAAAAAATGTTGCAGAATTTTGGCAGTATTATTTGTAATTTGTCAGGATTTCGTTATGTTTGGCAGAATACACCGTGCCCAGTCTGTCACCCTGTTATGGCTTGCTTACCGCATTGGTGTTGTTGAACAGTGTTCCCAGATGGTGTAATACAACAAAATATTTTACAAAAATGGTGTAATTTTACATGCTTATGTGCATGGGCGTTGGAATGATTTTTTCCAAGAGGGGCACCAATGGATTTTTCCAAAAGTTTTTCTACGGGGGGCCAAAAGTGGTGAAATTTGTTTTGTACAACTCGAAACTAAGAAAACAGCCTTTTTCGCTGAAATTTTCAAATTCCTGCCCCCCCCCCTCCGACACCCATGCTTGTGTGTAGGAAAACGTTGGTGCCACACCATTAAAAATTTGGTCTAATTTGAAGCGTTTCAACACCATTCTAAATAGTGAAATTTTATTGAATCTTATACACAAAATGAAATAGTTGGCAGATCAATTTCAACTGTGTTTTTTTGCATTGGCAACACTAAACAGCCATATTTATTTCTGCATTAGCAACACAATTGGCATCCTTACAGCAGAAAACTCATCAGTTGCTGCATATGCTTTGTCTTGTCTTTGCATTCCGGTATCTAATGCAGTTGTGGAATGAGTATTCACTAATGTTAGTTCTATGTTCAAGATGTGGAAAAGTTGTGATTTTGAATGTGTTTAAGACAGGTATCAATGGTGTGTCACTTTTGCCTGTTTTCATGCTGTGTTCTTTTTTTTCAACACCCAGTGGCGACTCCAGCACACGGGTTCCAAGGGCTGAGCCCGAGTCTTCGATTACGATTTATATCGGAGAACGCGAGCTTGCTTTGTATATTTGTGCCACCACCCACGGTCCCATTTCGCTAAGTTGTTAACTCGGGCTCTTTTATTTGGACCTTGCCACTGTTCATATATTTGCGTTCCATGTCTGGCCTTTCGCGTTCATGTTGCAGGTGACCTGAATAAAACAATATAGTTCGTAGTAGGCGTTCTCTCGACTTCCTTCGCTCGCGCTTTACGCGGGCTCATCCAGCAGAGCCCGAGCTGCCCTATGCAGCTAAGTATTTTTGAAGCATAATTCATATCGGACTGAATGTTTTTTAAAGCAATGGATTTGTATAGATTTATAAAACATTGGATTTGAAGTCCAATCCAAGAAACAGTTCCCATTTCGAGATGAATTTCAAACGGACGACAAATTGTCCAGCAACTCGGGTTGATATGAATGAGCCTAAGTAAGAAGAGGACTGACTGGCGTTATCATGCTCTGTGACGTACGTTAATCAACAATGGAGAAATTATCGTGAGAACTTCCCATTTATCATTTTGTAACTAACGTCTCAGAGCAACAATTATGCTAGCCAGAATGAAAGCAAATGGAAATTTTAGTGACACAAGCGTCGAACGGTTATCAGTCAGAATGAAAGCTAACTTATCGTATGATGAGCTCGAGTGACGCTTTTGACCTGGGTCGCCCTGTACCAGTCTATATTTGAATTTCAGGTGGTTCACCGATATGTTTTCATAGTGGTGTAATTTTGTCTAAAATAGTGTAATTTAGACCTTCATATGGTGTATAGGTAATGACGTCATATTTCAGTGCTTGTGACGTCACAGTTGCCACTTCAAACCACAAAATTTTTCTATAGTTTTTTGACGTGCACTTGTGACCCCCACTTTGAAAACGGTTCCGCCACCCATGTACGTACATCTGATTAAAACATCCCTGGCAACTTGCATAAAGTTTTAACCACCTGGTAATGCTGTGAGAAAGTAGTTTTTGGTACTCGATATCCACAAAGTCGCAATAATTTTTTCACTCTTCTGTATGCACTGTGCACACTCAACCACACGTAATGTACTCAGCTTCAAAATCATGTCGTCATTTTCTGAAAAGGGATAGTTCTGCAGCTTTTCAATGCAGCGAAACTGTACAGTACTGATTAGCTAGTAGAAACTACTACGCAAAGCTACAGTATGTATAATACAGTACATGCAATACACTGTTTCACCGTATCATGGTTCATCCAAAAATCTAATATAGTATAACGGAATCAGCAGTTCCCACTCAAATGCCAAAGTAATTGAGATGCTGAAAAAGTATTTATCACTGTTACGTAACGGTTAATCTGAAGTCATTCCCGCCTTTTCAGCTGACAAATCTACTCAATGAAAACATAAATTAATTTGATAACTTGTGTAGGCCCTCTCATAAACTAAGCTACGCCACCAGCTCGTATCCGTTGCAGTTGACTAGGGACAGCTTACTGTATGCAAATAAAATACATTATAGCCAGTGCTGTAACTGACAAGGGGCAGAAGGGAATATCGCCCACATGGCAACCTAAAATGTAAAAACCGTTCCCTCAACTTAACTTAGATTTTGGAGCATAAAACTGGGATAGACTTAACAGTTTCATTAACACTAAAAAAGCCTTCAAAAAACTATATATGTTTTATTTTGAGACGTTTCGGATTATTCTTAATCCATCTTCAGTCAAAAAATTAAAGCAACACTTGGCAATGTCAGCAATTCAAAACCATAAGG
>JGI24159J19872_10005864_pt1 | contig 15900 bp, 5 predicted proteins | sample Ectturendosymbi4_FD_19872 | JGI IMG/M metagenome (IMG submission 19872) | reverse complement strand
TGTACTGCTGCCACAGCGATCACCTGCCTGCTGCTCATAATAGTCAAACTTCCCTCGGCATTCATCCAAGAATTTATCCAAGCTCTTCAGCAGGCCAATAGCTGATGTTAGTTCGATGGTATTACTTTACAGCAACTTACTACTGCTGTTGAATCGCTGCAAAGTGTCATTCCAAAGTTCACACATTAGGGCAATTTAAATGGTGTCCATGTGTTTGGCCAATGCATCTGCTTCATTTCGTGTGCTGCTATTCTGAGTAGCATCTAGGGAGAACTCCTGAGGAGCACTTTGAAACTGGTGATAACCTGGTCATCAGGACGCCCCAACGATGTGTTGATGATACAAAGAATGCGTACAGGCGCTGCAATAAATCAAAATATGAAACTGGTTCGACGCAACAATTCACAGCTGACTGGCCAACGAGATTTTGCAACATCTGAGTGAGACGTGCAAATGCGATTGAAATAAAACAAGTTCTTATCAACAATATTAATCGTGATGATTAGCAAATAGATAAATATATTTATAACAATATTTATTTACATTAAAAAACATGAAAACGTTTTTGTCATCACCAGGCCCTATCACAATTTTCTTACTTTTCTGGATTTTTTACTGGCCCTAAGGCACGTGCCTTATTTGCCTAATGGTTGATCCGGCACTGGCTAAGTGGTGCCCTTTACTGCAGGCTGAAAGCCAACAGGAAAAAAATTTAACAAAATATGCCGGATCCATATATGCATACGCAAAGAAAGCAGAAAAAATAGGAAGAGCAAACGAGAAAGGCGGCTAACGGGAAGAAAACAAGACCCATAACCGAGAAGGAAAAACAAGCACTCGGTTTCTGAGTGCTTGATTGTGACGTTGACGATGTTTTAAAATATTCCTTACATCTTTACTAAGCACATAACATGATCATATTTCATTTCAAATTATTATAAGCAAAATGGAGGGGTGTAAAGGGAGGCACTTTGACGTTCAGTCTCGGGCGACACTCAGCCTCGTTACGCCACTGAGCACAATGCATCGATTGTGGAATTGTGTCAACGAGACCAGAGTTGGTCCACACACATTGAATGCCCTTTTTGCTTCCACAGAAGTGAGCTCGATTGTAAGCAGAGCTTCATAGACAGTAGTTTGAATCTTGCCAGGCGGTTAAAAAAGCGTAAAACGCATTAGTAACTTCACTTTATTATTCGGTTAACCGACAGAAAAATATCCGGATATCGCATGGCAAAAACTCTCGGTTATCCGTATAAAACAACCTTACTCCAGGTCAACAGCGTCGCTCAGTTTCCAATTGCTGTTGGGGGGTCTCTTCAAAAGCGGGGTAGGCCTACTCAGGTCCGTCACAGGGGGGGGCGCTCGCCCCTCTTGGAAGAATGTGGACATCATTTAAAACTACTGGAAATAGTTTAAAAAATTTGAGCCCTCTCAGAAAACTCTTCGCCCCTCCTGGTGTCCCAAGCTGGTCACGGGCTTGGGCCTACTTACGCATTACGATGGTTGCTGGGTGCATTTTTGAGAGCAGAGTACCTGCACATTAGAGTTGCTGTTGGGGGTCCTTTTGAAAGCAAAGTACTTGCTTGTTATCTGCTTCGGAGTATATTACAGATTTTTTCACTAAAAATGAGGATATTTACGCACGAAACACCTCGAGGAGTGCCCTAAAAGGGGGTGGGCGAGGCAAGCCCTCGCTCGCCCCCCCTTAAATCCACAACTGAACTGTGCTAAAGGTTAGGCCTAATTGGTAGTATAGTATAACAATCATGAGCCAAAAAGAACTGGGTCAATGAAAGCCACACCAATTCCACAACTTTGATGACATGATACATAAGCGAGCAGACTCAAATCAATGATCATAGCCAAGGTTCCAGATTTAATCAAACACGATGTACAATCCCAATGGATGTGAGGAACTCCACTGAACCACTTCAGATTAAACACAGTAGCCTATTTGTAGCCCCAAAATGGAGCTGAAAGTTGCGAAAGTGTTGTTGACATTTTAGTCTTTAAGCTTAAATTTATTTTCAAAAACGGCCAAAGGAAACAAATTGGCAAGAAACCAATCGTCTACCGTTGCAACTCGGACCATGGTAGGAACGAATGTGCTACAACGGACTCGGACACATGTTACATTTTCATTCTACATGTTGCATTTTCGTTCTAAGTTGAACAGCACGGGAAGCCAAACAGAGCTTTGCGTTTTTTTCGTGGCAGTACTATAACCTCATATTCCTTGAAGAAATGTTTCCTACTCTTCCGGACGAGATACCAGATAATGCCCAGGCAGTTAAATTACTGACAGACTGTAGTCAGCTGTCTGCGGTTTAAATATCACGTGAAACCGCCGTTATCAGCGTCGACAGCTTTGCCCTCTTGACTTGACGCGTCAGCAGCAGTCCGTCGCTTTTTGCTCCGCACAGGACAATCCCGCCGTTTGTGGTCAAGCTCGCCGCAGATGTGACAACCAATCGCACGTCCGCTTCTCTGCGCGCACTCGTGACCAGGGAGTTCGCAGCGTCCGCACGTTGCGCAGTGTTCGCGACCTGCTCAGGCAAAAACGTTATTATTACGTAAGATCAGGCGTATCCCGGACAGGGGCGGATCCAGCCAGTAAGTTTAGGGGGAGGGCGATTTCAGTAATATTTGGCAGTCAAGTCTCATTACGGGTTCACAACTGTAAGAGCGATGAGGTATACTTCACAGCACTGCTGCGACAAAAGCAATGGACGACAAAATGGCCTTATATCGTCAATGCTGTTTTCCAAATTGTGCAAAATCATGGTGAAAAAGTTACCTTCGTAGGTTATAGGGGGGGGGGGCGATCGCCCCAATCGTCCCCTTGAGTCAGATCGTGATTTTCAACGCAACGTGATGGATACTGATACTTTCCGCCAGCACCGTGTCGATCGGAAAAGAAAGCGGAAAAAACAGGGCAACAACAATCGGCAAACAATGCAGCAACCCGTTTTGCTACTGCAGTACAGCATTTACAAGCACGTCAACAAACTAATCAACCTACCTGGTTTCTCACACTTGCCACACTTCTTGCAATGAACGTACGTCCGGCCGTCCTGCAATCACATACATTTTGTGATATAAACAGGTGAGGGTTAAAGGACACTGTACAGTACTTCTCCCCATGGGCGTCCGCACGAGGGGGCAAAACGGGCATTATCCCTTGGGAATTTCGACTAGGAACTTTTAAAGCGTTTTGTGAACGTCCGTTTGTATTAAAACCTGATAAAGATAGGCAAAATGTTGATGTTTCGCCCTTTCGAAAAAAGCTTTCAGCCAGTTCATATCTGAACGCCACGCTCGTTGGTTACGTATTCGAATCATTTTAATGTCGCGATCGTGAAGTGTTAACGTCGTATATTGGTCGGTTCCGATCTGCCACAGACATAAGGTGAACCTCCTAAAGCAGATAAACAAAAGCCTTCCGATGATAACAGCTGTCTATAATTGCCACATTTACTGCAGTATGTCTCCAACACAAGCTGACACACGTCGCACCATATCAAGAAAACCTCAAAAGGAGCACAATAGCGCATGTTGCCGCAAGCTCTCACCTTAGACGGGCATGTCTTGCAAATGTCGCAGTGCTTGTTGTTTTTGTAAACGTAACGCTGACACTTCTTGCAAAATCTGCATACAAAAATCAAATGCTCATGCGGTCAATCCAACCTCTTTGAAAATGCAAAAATATTCAGTCAATACATTATTGTCAACGCTCGCAAACACATTATTGTCAATACCTGGTAACTGTTCAAACAAAAACAGCAGGAACGAGACGAAAACTTCAATACAAGCGAAAATTACGTACACATCGTTTACTTGCAGAGGTTTGGTATTTTGACAAGGCGAACTAAAGCTTGGTGTTTTTGACCTACAGAAAAATGCTCAGTATTTTTCGGGCTCATGCCATTCGTAAAATCTAGTCTATATCACCTAGAATGTTTTTGGTTTGGTACACAACTCAATCGCTGAGGATTGAAAGAATATCAGTTAACTTAACGCAAATAATTTTGTGTAAGTTATTTACGCCAGATTACTACGTTGTTCAGGCTGTCCTTAAAACGACAATAACACAAGCTTATTGGCCGGGAAATATTCCAGTGGCGCTTCTGTATAGCTTTTATCAGCATCAGTCCGTTCAAAAGACCTGATTTCCTTGCGAAGTTATGAGTTGCGCAACGTCGTAAAACACCACGTGTTTAGCTGAGTCACTACAAATTCATAAGATTATAAATAAATAAGTTTTTAGTAACGCCACTACAAATAACGATCCGAACCAGATGAAGCGATCAAAAACATCTCCCAGAGTGCCGGTATCGTCAAAATCATGCCAATGCTGGCTTACAACACAATGATGATCCACTTAGGATTAATGGCAAGTGCTTTTCAAACAAAATTAAACTTTTGGTCAAACACAGCATGACCATCGTTTCTTCCCAAACCTTGTTCAGCATTTCTAAAATATATTCCATGTTAATCATTTCGTGTGAATGCCTGTTCGAAAGCTTACACTAACGTCACACCTTTACGTAATGTAAAGTCAAATTATTACAGTCGCTTATGTACCGTGATAAGCAAATATCGGTGTAGGCATTGGCGTCGGAAGGATATTTTCCAGGGGAGTCACTGGTGGATGTTTACAAAAATTTTTCTGAGGGGCACCAAAAGCGGTGAAATTTGATTATTCCCATTCGAAACTAAGAAAACAACTTTTTTTTGCTGAAATTTTTAAGATCCAGGGGGGACTTGGCTCCGTCGTGCCCTCCCCCTTCCGACGCCCATTGGTGTAGTAGGCAAACGACGTCGCTTCGCCACATCACCACGCAACCAGCCTCAACGCACCAAACGCCGCTTTACCTGTACCCTTCGCCGGCAGGAAGCTTCACTAAGTCGTTGCGAACATTCGTAAATATTCTGACTGGCGTCATCTTTCTCCCTTTGTCGGCATTTTTGAATTTCTTGTGATTGTCATAGTCCACGTGGTAATCCAGCATGTGGAAATCTTTCATGTTAGTGACGATACGACGTTCCATGTAATAAGGAAAGAGCCACATGATTGCGACGCTGTCGCCGATCTGATCGCCGAGCTTACCGTATTCCTGCTTCAACCATTTCAAAGCTGCGAAAAGAAACAGCTGCGGATGCGACCAGGCCCGTAGCCACATTTTAAGGTTAGGAGACAAAATACATTTTTTGGGGGGCAATATTATTGTTTTTGTTGTGTTTAAGACATTTTTCTAGACACAACAAAATATGAGGGGGCATTGCACCCAAATGCCCCCCGTGGCTACGGGCCTGGATGCGACAATATCACCATCACGCTGGGGCAGGGCTGTGGAGTCGGAGCCCAAGCTATTTTGGAGGCCTGGAGCTGGTGCAATACTTTTAGATGGGGGAGCCAGAGCCTGAAATTTGGGTTCCAGTACCAGAGACGTCGTTTGTGGGTCAAGCGAGTTGTACAAATAATACAATTGTTTTTAGTTTTCAATGGACCAAATCGTTCCGGAGCCGGATCCGGAGCCAAAAATTTAAATGCCTGGAGCTGGAGCTTGGAATCTGATCTGAGTTCCGGTTTCACAACCCTGCGCTGGCCAGGTACGTCGCCAAGACAGACCCTCCGTTCGTTGCAATCACGCTACCAAGGGCACAGCCAGAAATAAACGCCAGGCTCACTTTCGCATATGCAATCGACCAGCCCGCCGAACGGTGGATCGGTAACGATTGCTAAGTTTCCTTTGTTTGTGGAACAGTCGAGGAAAAAAGATTTCAGGCTTTCTTGTCCAGCTTTATCAAACAGGTAATGGTTGAACATGTTGAAGTGAACAAACTTCGAAGGAGGCCAGAACATTTTCTGCAAAAAATTCCGTTGAGTTGTTCATCACTACATGGATACCAGCAGGAACTTTTCAAGAACACAAAAGGTTAAATCAGCGGTTCCCAACCGGAAAGCACTTGGCTCACTTACGGAGGATTTTTCAAACCTGCGAGAAAATTTTGCCAAGGATGGAAAAAGAAATGCTCTTAGTTTTAATTTTTCTGCTTCAGCAAGATCTGATATTTGAAGCAATTATAATTTTCTAGCTTCCGTGCTAGCAGCTTTCGTGTAATGTAATAACTACCGCAGATGCTGCGCTTGGCTGCATTTCTGGATTTTCCAATCCACTAGAATTGAGTTGATATGACAGGCAATTCAGTATTATGATGTAAGAATGCTGTTAAGTGTGTAGAAAGATGGAGAGCGTGGCCTTGTTGGTGTGCTGCATTGTAGGCACTGGTGTCTCAGTAAGTGAGTGGCTGATTATTGAAATTTATGAAATTCAGAAAGCTCAGTATCATCTTGTTTGAATGACACTGCTTTTGAGGTAAATGAATGAAAGATTTCATTGACATTTTACTGAAGTTGTTCTTTAGCAGAAGAAAAATATATTTAATTCCAGACGCTGTGCTTTAGACTATTTTTTATTCTATATAAGGCAAAAACAGAAGTTAAACATACAGATCTACACTTCTGCAAAATTCACAGTTTCAGAGAAACTCTTATGTGGTTGATTTGTTTCATAAACTTGGTATCTTGTAATGCTCGTCTGGGCGCTTATCTTTTTGTGATTGATGGTGGGAGGAAATGAAAATGTCTCGGTTTGTTGAAGAGGAATACACAAACACGTTGAGAACCACAAGTTCTAAAACTGAGGAACATTGATCCGTTATGTCAAGGCTGGTGCAATGATCAACTAACTTTGCAAAAAAATCTAGTTTTCAGATAAATCATGTCAATAATACTACTGAGACATAAATCAAACGTATATTATACACGCACTTCAAGTATTAATTGCAATTTTTCAAGTCTATGTAGTGCAGGTAAGGCGCTATTTACCCTTGCTTTTGGGTGCTCGTGTAGAAAAAATTAACAAAAAGTGAATCAAATCATCGCAACAAATTACGTCATCAAAAATGTTGCAGGATTAAACGCCCGTGAACAATAGCTTAGCTACTGGCATCAAATCTAACCGAGCCTGTTGCCCTTACAAATCTGTGGTCGATGTCGAGCAAAATACTCTTGAACGAGTTGCCTTGGTTTTGTTGAACAACTTCATGCACGCGAGGCATTCCAAGACAAACGAGGTGAGTGACATTCAAGGCTTTCAGCGTCGAATGTAAAAAGTCCGTACTTCTGTCACTGATGAAGTATTGCTGAAAAAATGGAACATTAAAGCACAGAGAGCTAAGCAGTTACAATCGCTACAAACAAGTCTGACTGTTGTTTTGCATCGTTTCCACTGCATTAAACTAAGAAGCTAGCCACAAAAATGATGAAATTAACCGAAAGAATGACTTCCGTTTAAACACTGCACTTTCTTTATAGCAAAATTCCATTCAGCAGAAACATTTTGAAAAAACAGGCATTTACGCAAAAGACGTCATAGTTAACGATACATTCTGCAATTCGTACATACACTTTGAAGTTTGAAATCTAAGCATGCACACACACAACAACCTTGAAAGCAAGAAACTTAGCGTGAGACTGACGTGCAGCCAGACCTTTATCGAAAACAGGGTATCTTGTGCGAGTCTGACGTGACGTAGTGAACACAATGGCGAAATTTCATTGTCAACTTTCGCGCAACAGAAAAATCAGTAATTAGAGTGTTACCGCATGCACTTTATCATCTTGCAGAGATGACAAAAGCTTTGTTGGAGATAGAAGCATCGCTTTTGTAACATTCTTTAACGTTCTGTGCGTTCCATGGTTGTTTTTTCCTTCAATAAAAAACTGAAACGCAATACCGGTAAGAAATTGTTAAAAGTGTCAGCCATAAACTTTACCTGCAGTTGAAGCACTGTATATTATTGCATTATCACATACTCTCCGATATGATGCGGAACCATGCAATATTTGCTAATGAATAGCACAGGTAAAAAAAACAGTATGGAAAATTAATTAGTGCCTCTAATGCCCCACACTGACGGAGAATGAAGCAAAAAAGTGAAACTTCATAAATATTGAAATAAGAAAAGACCAACTTTACATTTTGACATTGGAAGCAGTAATTGCGTTGGGCAGGCGGAATGGAACAAACATTTTTGTATGTTAAAATCACTTCATGATGAAGAACCTTTTCATGCTGACATGCAGGGGTTGTCTGGGTAGATTTTTTCTAAAAAAAAGAACTGGAGATAGTATATTGCGCACCAGCAAGAAAAATATGATTAATGTAGGGCTGATTACGACGGAAAAGCTAGATTCTGTAACAAAACTTTTAAACAGGTCTGTGGAGCTGTCGTAAATATGACACAGCTCCGGCTCCGGAGCTCTTCTATTCATGAACATGGCTCCAGAACTTGTGGTTTTCATGACTGTGGCTCCAACTCCAGAGCTCTCTTTTTTCATGGCTCCAGCTTCTGCTCATTTTCACAAATTAATATTTTCAATTGTCTTGGTGTTCCTCAAATTGAATGAAAAATGAATTATAATCAAGTACACAAAACTAAGAGAACACACCAAACTTTTTTAAGTGATTTAATCTGGCAGTTTTTACCAGCAGCGCTCTTACCATGAGGAAATCAGCGAAAAAACAAAACTAACAGGTTCAAACAGAGTCGATTACCTCTCTTATTCTGTCAAACGTGCACACATGCATTAACACAAATGTGAAGATGTGTTTGAAAGCCTTTTGTTCAGATAAATAGCATGACTTCTAGCAAGAAATTCACCTTTGACTTTTTTAAAATAGCTGAAAACTTCTGATTTCTTATCTTTTGTACCCATGATATGCAATGATGAATCACAAAGTAAAACACAATTTAACCCACAAAGCTTAGGAGAAAATAAAACTGGTTACTGTGCTGACAACATAGAATTTTTTCCACAGGTGCAAACTTGAAGAAAAGTCCACATTTTTGTTTACACTGCTTTTTTATACCCACCTGATAATGGACTGCAATGCAAAGCAATGCTACTTCACTACCAATTAGTTATAACTTTCATGTTATGCTGTTGCTTGTAAACGTAATGTTTCCTAGTGAACTTTGCCAGTAATCTAGCAAACCTTGCTAGTAAGCCTAATGGTTTCTAATAAAAATTCCTACTTTACAATGGTGTGCTGTGGATTTATCGTTTAAATCTGTAATGGTATCATATCTTAATACTCCCTGCTAACAGCATAAGTACACACTACAAAAGCAATGGATATTATATTACAACAGTGGGCAAAATGCGGCTCGCAAGCCACTTGCAGCTCGCCGACCTTTCGTTTGCAGCTCTTCATTTCTACTCCATATGCTCACTTCTAATGAAAACTGCATTAATAATTTTTTTTTCAACCTAGAGGCTTGTACCCCCCACATGGTATGAAAGTTCATCCAAAGAGCTCAGCAATTAAAGATGTTGCTGGCAATTCAGACATTCTTTTATATGCTGGTAAACTCTAAACATAAGTGAGTCTACTTTTGTGACGAAATTCAAATATGAATCATTGCTTGTCAGTAAACGAATTATTCGGAATCACGTTTACCTTGGTGACATAATCACACAGTGTCATTTCCTGGTTATTTGAAAAATGTTTACCATATACTCACAAATAGGTCGCACTTTTTTACCAAAAAATTGAGCCAAAAATTAGGCGCAACCTATACACTGGACATAAATAAAAACACCAGTCCTCTTGTTAACAGATGTCCATAGAATCAGCCCAAATCAAATCCGGTTTACAAAAAGATTCGATTCTGTCTCGCTGATCTGATAAATTCAAAATTAAAATGTTGCTATTACTGGTACCGGTTGCATGCTAACACCAAATATATTCATCACTGTTCTTCTCTTCACTCCCTTCATTTATCACGCCAAAAAAACGGCCAACAAGCTATCTGTGTTTTAGCTGTTCTACTTCACTCCCTTCATTTATCACACTGAAAGAAGAGCCAATAAGCTATCTGTGTTGTAGCTGTTCTGCTTCACTCCCTGAATTTTTTGTCAGACATTCACCAGTGCAGAACCAAAGTTATTTTTCTTGGTGCATATCTACAGATTAAGGTGATATAATGATGCACGTCATTACAGTGCAACAGATAATATTACAAGCGTGACAATCTGACAGCATGGTTTTTGTAACTAAGGTTTTTTGAAAAAAGATAAATATTTGATAGTTTTTGCGTTAGAATGAGCCGTGTAACTTACCAAATTACAGTGTGATCTATATACAGATCAACCACAAATACCTGCTTTGACAATCACAAACTAGGGGTGTGACTATACATGGGTCAACCACAAATACCCACTTTGACAGTCACAAACCAGGGGTGGAACCTATCCATGGTGCGACCTATCCACGAGTATATATGGTAGTTATATTTAAAGCCTGAGTTTAATCTATATTGGACACTAGCTTTCAAAATGCTTTTTGAAACTGTCTCTTCCAATAGTTACAAATCAAAGATTGATTACACCTGATACTCAGATGAATAAAGTTTATGCTTGCACAAATAAACTGCATTGAATTTTCATGAAGGCATTCCTTTATTACAAGTCATAAGTTTTCACACTTGGTGTTTGCTCAATGCCAGTGGTGGCTTGTGGTGGAAATGGCCAAGAGGCTAAAAATTTCCATCTCTCATTGAAAATGTGTTACATTTGTGATGGCTATGACTAATCAATAGTGGTGTTTCCAGTTATGCGTTTCTAAAGACAGCACCGTTTAGCTAGCACAAACAAAGCCTCATTAAGAATATAGTAATTAGAAATGTTAGATACTAAAAATTAATTTAAGAATTGCATAGTAAGCAGTTAAAATGCTTGCGCTTTCTAATTTGGTGAGTACATGCAAAATGATGGCAAAACTGGCAGGATCATATGCCTTGCACTTTTCAGTGAGGGCTACAGCCCTGCAGCCCGTCTAAACAAGCCACCTCTGTTCAATACAACATGATGGTCAAAAAATATTGTTGAGCATCAACAAATGTTTCATTATTTAACATGTTTTTCAAGTCTGATGATTAGTAAATGTTCCACTGAATGCCATTGTGACAGAGCTTCAAATTTGTATCCAAACACCACTTAATTGTTTACAATTGTTTTAATTTTAGCCTTGTGTGTGTGTGTAAATATCACCAAATTTGGCACCAAAACTTAGAATGGAAGGACCACTGTGAGAGTGTAGTAAAAATGTCTATTTGATCATTTAAATTGATACGACTACAGGTTAGTAACAAAATTTTTCTGTGAGTATGTGTACATACTAAATCAGTTTTTAATAAAATCATTTGACATCTTTGATATTAACCTCCTTTTTTAAAAATGTTGCACTTAAAATACTCATTAGTTGATTGTATGTATATAGATATATAGTGCTTTACACATACTTTAAACAACGTTTAACCCATTTGATAACATCAGAACACCTAATCTTTTTCCTTTGAAAGTTCCTTTTTTTGGTGCTAACTGCAAAGCTGGTCTAGTATTAATAAAAAAGTTGGCATAAAAACAACCCTTTAATGCAAATTTAGCATTCTTTGCAAAGATATACCAAAAACATCCTGAAAGACCAAGTGACAATAACATAGGTTTGTAATCAGAATGTAGTACACACTGAATATGTAAGTTTTTCTACCTAGCTACCCAATATATGTCATTCCTTTCTGTGATAAAAAATTTAGAACTACACAAAATTGTGATTTTCTCCTCTTTAATATTTTAAAAACCTGGTCATATATGCAGTAATGTAGAATCACATCAAAATAATTTTCTTGACATTAACCTAATGGATATCAGACATCTAAGAAACATATGAATTGAAATTTTGCAGAAAAGATGAGTTGCTTAAAACCTGACCGAAACCATGTTGCAAGAAAAACTGAAATGTTCTTAATTCTAGATCATTACACTATCAACAACATACCTTTGATTTTACGTAATCTTCTTCATACATAAATCCTTGACACTGCTTACGATTTCTGCTAGCTGAGCAAGCGAAGTACTTGTGACAACCAGAAAGTGACATTGTATACCTTTCAAACAAAAGCATTGGACCTGAACACAAAATCAAATCATAATCTTTAAATGAAAATTATAAATATTGTGGGTTAAGATTCTGTGAAAATTATATTTTAGATATCCATCTAAACATTGTAACTTCCACTTTCCAAGGTCACTGACACATGTGTTTGCTTAATGTGAAACAAATGTTCACCAACAAATGATTCAAAAGCTTGTTACATATTATTAAACAATTTCTATATGCAGGGTATTAGCAAACAGTAATGACTGTTGAAAAATCACATTACCGTGGGGACATCTAGGAGCAGAATCAAACCACCCATCATAGAATAGTACTTCAATGCCATTGCTTGTGTTTGTGAAACTTTTCAATTTTTTAGACATGATTTGCTTATTACACTACAGAAGTAAAAACTCATTCATAAACATCTTTAATAAAACACAAAAATTGTTGACAACCTAAATAACACAAAATTGAAAACGAAGTCATTGAATTGGCAATTAATTCAAAAGAGCATTCAAACACAATGCTGTCTATGACATGAAAAACTTTAGCAGTCTTTTTCCAATAAGCATTAGGAACAATTAGCAACATTCCCTCAGCAATTGCACAGGTCAGACAAGCTGATAAAATGTAATGGAGTAGCACATTTCATTTGTGTGCCTATGCTACACTATTTCCTACTCGCACATTTGAATGCAAATTACAAAGCTAAGTTAAGCAGTAGTACATTTCGTTTGCGCATTTAGGCTATGCTATGTGCTGCTCGCACATTTGAAAACACGAATTACAAAGCTAAGGTTAGGTACCAGTGTAGTCTACCACATTTCATTTGTGCACCTATGCTGCACAATGTGGTACTCATACATTTGAAATGCAAATTATTTACAAAGCTAAGCTTGCAGTAGTAAGATGGTGGCAGACTGAGGGCTTTATTCAGACTGGCACAGGCCCAATGCTCAACTGCTGTATCACATGAATATTTTTTATTTTGTGAATAGATCAGTTGCTTGAAGTTTTACCCCTGCTCCCTGTCTTGTTGTATGCGGTATTCACAATTTGTTATTTTTAGTGAAATGCACAAGACAACACTGCATGTACTGTAGCCTACCTTTACAATGCAAGAAAAGCAATGCAGTTTCATCCAAGCCAGCAGAACTGCAGTTTACTTCAGGCTTTTCTTAAACATGCCAGTATTATCTTGCAAGTTCACAATATACTAAGGCAGACCATTTAATTGCGTAAATAAGGTGGTATCAAGTGTTTTTGATGTAGGTTATGTGGCCTATGTGGAGGCTAGTAAGTGAAAAGACAACAGTACTGTAGTTGTTTTTGTTTCATTTATTGTGCTTGTGGTTAAATTGAAGAAGTTCAACTAGATTTGGTTCAGGTTAGAACTGAAAGAGTTCAGTGAGATTTTGTTCAGGTGACAACAACACATGATTATATTTCTTAGTTTCAAGTTTTGTAGTGTCTTTTTTACTCATGAGACAAAAACTGTAGAAAATCAGGGCATGTGACTAGAAAACTGTAATTTGGTTATTTCAGATGTCCTAGGAACAAAAAAATGCTGTTCTAATGTGTTTTGCTTTCTGTGGCATGATTTGATGTTTGTCTATAGATGTTCCTAAATAAACTGACACTGATAAGTTTCCGTTGTCCTCAATTCTTTTACTGCCCCCCTTGAGCTTCATTGTTAAACAATGCTTTCTTCCAAATCCATATCTTGCAACTGTGACTTCTACAAATTTCCAAATTCGGTATTTTGCCTTTCGTTAATACGATTCGTTGAGTTGGTCAAACGACAAAATGATACACAGAGACAACAGGTTAAAGTTTACAGTTAGGGTTGGCGTTAATAAACATACAATGCAGACAAGAAGCCACTAACTGCTTGCCAGCACTAAAACCACGACGTAACTTGTCCATATTAGGTAATGGCAAAATAGCTCTAACAGTTATTTTGCCTCATGCAGCAAAATAGACATTGCCTTCAAGTTTTCAGAGTTCAAACAGGAGTTGGAGTGTAAATTTCAAGAGAGTTTCAGAGCAGGAGCTATAGTCACTTTATTTGGAACAAGAGCAGGGGTCAAAAAAGTGACTCCGATCACCTCTGGTCACAATGGAGCTTGTTCTCAAGAATGCAATTCTTCTTCTTCTTTTGAGCCAGTTCTTCAAACCACTATTTGGCCGCACAAGATCTCAGGGCAGATGTTGAGCAGCCAATTGGTATAAGAGAGATGGTGGCTGAAATTAGGCCTAGGCTGGCAACAAATATTATTTTTATTAGCATTGTGATGTCATTGCTTACCGTACAATATCAGTTTTCCCAACTCCAGTTGCATCATTTTTATATCCATTGCTAACGGATATCCATCTTTTACAGGGCACCCAAGATATTGTGTGCAAATAACTTGAGGATTTTTTGGCATAGCACAGATGACAAGATATCCACATGTGATAGATTGAGTGTGATTCTTTTTCAGAATGTAATGAAGCTAGCACATACAAACTATACCGAAGTATTGGTGTGTGCGTCTCATCAGTGTTGCCTCTGTTAGCAGCCAAAACCTCCTGTTGTGTGCTTTGTGGCACCTCATGGTTTCTGTATTTTCCTGTGATTCCTCTATAACACCCAACATGTAGACGATGTGTGCAAGCCAAACATGCAAAAAGGGAACATGTATAATTAGCAAAAAAACAACTGTCAAATCTTAAAAATCTACACTCAAAAGCTTGATCTTAACTACAACCCCTCAGACCAGCAATGTACCAGACACACAAAAAACAGAATACAATAGAAATACGCAAAATGCAAACACATCCGTGATGAACTTTTGGAGGAACTAATCCCTGAGTCACAACAACTTTTAAAAGGAGCAATGGAAAAAAGTGCCATCTTCTTGGCTGTCAGCCTTGCTGATCAAAGCGATTGGATATGCACCAAACAAACAAGAATTCATGGATGCCGTTTGCATGAGATATGGATGGAAGGTGAAAGGCATACCCACCCACTATGCTTGTGGAGAGACAAACTCTGTGGATCACAGCCTCATATGTAAACTGGGGGGCTACACTTCAATGAGGCACAACTCAGTGAGAGACTCTGAAGCACAGATAATGAGAGTGGTCTGTAGGGATGTTCAGACCGAACCCACACTTTTGCCAATTAATGGAAATGACTATGAAAGAAAAGTCAACACTTCTGTCAATGCAAGGTTGGATATCTTTGTGAGAGGACTGTGGAATAGCAATGAGAAAACTTCCTTTGACATAAATGTCCCACAGCTCACCTCGCAGTCTTATTCTGGGAAGTCCTTGGCAGAGATCTACCAACAACATGAAAAAGAAAAGAAGGATAAATACAACCAAAGAGTGATTGACATAGAGAAGTCTCCATTCAATTCTCTTGTCTTTACAACAAGTGGAGGGATGTCACCAGGATGCAACCGAGTCAACAAAAGACTGGCAGAAAAAATAGCTGAAAAATGCAGGGAGCCATATGCATCTGTCATAACATACATAAGGACAAAGCTCAGATTTGCTCTTTTGAGGAGCACCCTTGCTGCAGTATGAGGATTTCGAGGCAAACAAAGTGATGTCCACCTCCAAGACCTTACAGACATTGACTTCAGCTTAATTCCTCAGCCAACACTCATATAAAGCTTAACGATGGTGTCAATGACATGACACCAGCTATGTGATATAAGTAGTTAATACACTTAAGTTATGACTTTTTGTACAACTCTACTTTAGAACTTAATACTTCTCTTACTTACTGTACTTATTTTATGTTTCATGTACCAAACACTTATTGGAATAATGTCTGCTGCTAATATTACTGTAACCTGTCCATACTCTTGTCTCTTCAACTTCAATTGATTACACC
>JGI24159J19872_10005863_pt1 | contig 15900 bp, 9 predicted proteins | sample Ectturendosymbi4_FD_19872 | JGI IMG/M metagenome (IMG submission 19872) | reverse complement strand
CGCCTGCCAGTATTTTGAAGGAGAAAGCAGCCCGTGCCTAGCACAAAGTTGAAGGGTGGTTGAGACGGATACAGAGGAATTTTAGCACGCCTAAAATCTAAACCGATAAACCACAAAATAGCTTATTTTGCGAAAGATGAAACCAAGAGACTGCATACTTGTAGTTGTGTGGCTGGGTTATAAAGAAGAGTAGAAGACATTGGAGCTAAAACCTCGCCATTGACAGGTTTTCTGTATTTCACGCATTGTTTAAACAGCACACACGCAGAAAACCTACAATGACTGACACTTACCGTACGTGTTTTTGGCGTCTCCTGGTGAAAAGCAAGTGTGGCCGACGAGAGCAGCATGCTGATCTCCTAAACACTAAGAAACACGTTAAATCGTCATCAATCTCGAAATCTTTATCAAGCGGTCGCCGAACTAATAACACGACGCCCAACAAAAGCAAGTGAAGCACAAACGTGAACGCATTTTATATTCGAAACAAAAACGAAGCCAGAAACAAAACATGAATCACACTTTGATACCAAAACGGGTCACAAAGCACGTTTGCTCGTAGCAGAGAAAAAGCAAGTACCCAGCCTTGGCTACAAAACAACAATTTCCTCGATTCGTTTTTTAGGTGCAAAAAATATATGTTACCGCTACAGAATGACAGGACAAGGCTTCCATGACTTACCCCACAAAGTTGAACGCCTTTCAGCACTCCGTCAACCTGAAAAATTTTAAATGGTTTATTTTTCACTAGAACTTCCCCGTATGCCCCCCAGACTGCATCGTACGCGAAAGCACCCAATCGCAAGGCACCCCCCTGCGTCGTGTTTTTCGGCAAATCTAGCGATTCCTTGTGCCACCAAAACACGCAGCTCTTTTATTGCTAAGTCGCGATTCTGTGCCGGGAGAACATACATCCTACTCAAGCACATACGCTTTTTCCCACACGTTACTCTGTAGCAGGGAAGGCAGAGCAGTTGTACGAAGCGCGTCATTGCGGAATTCGTTTTTCATTTTGCAGTGACGCAAGAACACGCCTTGCAGTTCTGTTACTTATCGATCGTAAATAGACGACACTGCTAACATATCATAAATCTCACATTTCGCGCCGTTGCGAGTGTAAACAAAGAAAGCAAACGTACCATATTCCCGTAATGCTCAGCACTGCTCCTCACTTCGGGCAAAATTGAAGCAGGAATGCCAAAAAATTCCAACAAGTAATCGTCCCATTCTTGCGTTCGGATATTGAACAGCATCGTGCGTGATGCGTTTGTAATGTCGGTGATGTGTTGGCCACCAGAAGGACCACCTGTCAAGTTCTAAAAATTCATTAGAAATCATTGGGACGGTGTTCAAACCGGGTTCTGCTGCAGTTGCCAAAAATATAAAGCAATCCACACTCGGCAATTTATGCGCTGCAAAGGACCGAACAACAGCTTTGGTTGCGTCCAGGATAGCATCAATTTAATAGCTTTTGTAGCCAAACCTACCTACATTGCCTGTTTTGCTATTGGAAGAACAACGAAGCAATCTGGAAAAAGTGGTTTGACGTTCATTAGCGCTTCAACGAATGTCACATCTAAATTCCGAATCAAGCACATAGGCTTTTTCCCACACGTTACTTTGTAGTAGGGAAGGCCGAGTAGTTGTGCGAAGCGCGTCATTGCGGAATTCGTCGTTATCCAATCTAATTTATAACCCATGACCGATTCGTGACGTGATTGTTGTGCTCGAGCTTCTTTTGAAGAGCGCTGATACGCTACGCTTTCCAGGTTTTAAAAATGTGATTGGCGACCTATTCCCATTGTAATCAAACCATCACTTGATGCAAAGGTACCAGTTTTGATCAAGAATAAGCCTGGGTTCTTCAGCTAGGGAGGCGCCGCTTTTGGGGGCGTAAATGTTTTGCATGGGGATCGCGCGAGTATGGCAGCGACATATTATTGAAAACCAGGATAAACGGCAAATAAATTTCTAGTGTTTTTTTGGGTTTGTTTGATCATGAGGTTAGATGAGGCGCGAGTGTCAATGACCAACGCTAAGGGGGAGCGCGACTGAAAAAGTTTAAAAACCTCTGGAGTAAAGCTTTTGAGCTCACTCGCAATGCACATACGCAAGCATGCAAAATAAGCAACAGCGATGACCCAGCGCACAATGTACATAAGAGCGAGATATACAGGGATTAAAAGCGTAGCAGCTTCTTCCAAAAATTGGAAGAAAACAGCTAGAAAAATCCACGCGAAGCGTTGTTTCATTCAAGTCCTACAGCAGCCTTAGGAAAAAGTCAAAATTTGCAAAAAAAGCGGACAAAGAACACTAAGTTTTGATTTTGTTTGGGGGAGCATCAGTCATAGTTAAATCAAGTTTCCAATCGAACGGATGAAACTTACTGGCGGAACAAAAATATGTGTGAGTGATAGGCCTTCGAAGCAGATCGCCATAAAATGAAAATCCCTTGACATGGTTGAATGCGTTTATGTGACATTGAAACATAGGTATACTAAAAAAGAATTTAGACAAATTTGCAATAGAGCTCACCCATAAAAGCCATGAATCAACCGTTCCGAAAAGGGCAGACCCAGCATCTACAGCTCTTTTCACATCTGGCCTATTGTCCAGTAACCAGCGTAGTTTGACAGCAGAGAAGTATGTACTTATGGGTAAACCACAATATTTCTGGAAACGAAAAATACCAAATTAAGTTCACAACTAACGCAAAATGTTTCTGCATCATCACAACTCATTGCCGGACAGGCTTCAATCAACGACACTTCAAGAGCATTTTAAGCAATTAACGCAAAGTTAGTGCCACAATGAGCAAACTTTGGGGTCACAATGTTTGATAGGTTTCGACGAATTGACCAATTTTACGTGCTTCCACAAAGAATTACCTACACTTTTAAGAATTACAAATTGAGAATATGTAAGACTCGTGTGATTGTAAATAAAAAAACAATCCATTTCATCGTTGCTAGTTGTTTTTTCAAAAATGTAAAAACATAAATCATACAGTTTTGACTCTTCTACTCTAAAGCACACTCAACGCGTATAAAACACCAAGTACTATGCATATTGAAAACCAGATGCACTACTTCGAAAGTTTTCCCTAAACCATGGGTGGGCAATCTACTGCCCGTGGCCGGATCCGGTCCCCCAAGCGAAGTCATCCGGCCCACAGCCCCTTTACAAATTGTAGTAAGTGTATGGCCCATCTAGTGGTATTATATTTTGAGTGTAACTTCTTGTACAGCATACTTATGAGAAACCGCACTGTTGTGTCACAGTACTGTACGTCGTTTTTTTGGTGCTTTGGAACTGTGAAAATCGGGATTAAATCTCATTAAAACTACATAAATTGCCGAGTTTTACAACATCATGAATAGCAAAGGGACCGGAGTGGTTGGTGGAAAATTCTAAAAAATTCTGTCCTAAATGGAGAGATTTTTTGGGTTAGTATTTGTGGAACCGCACCATCAGTTATGACATTTCCATCAAAGTCTTTGATTTGTCCCTAGTAGACCACTTCGGTCATCTACGTCCACTCTACATGCTTCAGCGAAATCTGTTTCTGAATTTGTAATTAAAAACTAATTTTCAATTGAGATGTAAATCACTATTGATTTGTTTATCCTCACCAACAATATATATCTTGCAAAATTTGTTTTCAATCCAGCCTGATATTGCATGTTCTATGCAAGTATGCTGTATCTTCAGTAGGTCCATTGCTATCGTACTGCTTTAAATATCAACCTGTCTTTAAACTTGTGGCACTATGCAGCAAGCAAATTAATTATGTCTAAAATTCGTTTAAACCAGCTGTGTTCAATCCGCGGGTCGGGCCGCATGCGGCCCAGTTGAAGGTTTNCGCTGTAGTAAAAGTATCCTACATATTGACATCTTGTCCTTATTTGGATAATCTTGAATTTGACATTTTTGATACTGACAGTTCTCAGTGCCGCTTTAACACGTCTGTTACCATTGTATTTGGATTCGAACACATTCAGTACATTAGCTTAAGCTAAATCTAGTTTACTACGATCAAAGTAAGTCATTCAATGTCCGGGCCTCATTAATATGTTATGCAATATGTGGCCCTGGTTAAGATAGTGACATAATTTTTGGCCCAGCAAACCATTTGGGTTGGACATAGCTAGTTTAAACATACTTCAGCAAAAGAGTGAAAAAATAAGTTTATTTGTTTGAAGACATTTGCTTCAACACTCACCTTAAGATAATCCAGCCGTTTGTTAGGCGTCTTAGCAATCATCTCATCTACAGTAGTTTGAGTTCTGTTGTCGCACCACACTTTAAAACATTACATCACAAGCTAGAAGTCACATAAAACAAAACAACAAACATTTCGGCCAAGTAAAAAGCTGCTTTACCAATGGCATTGTGCAATGGAAGTCCAGATACTTTGTCCCACACAATGGTGGTTTCTCGCTGATTAGTAATTCCGATTGCTAGAAGTAAAATCAAAGCATAACCGATTATGCATTAAGACGAGGGAAATTTTAAAAACAATCAATAGTGAATGAAAACGAGTTGAACCTTTAATACAGTCTTTAGAGATGTTCATCTTCTGAAGACCTTTTACAGTTTCCTCAATGCATTCATGAACAGTTTTCAAGATCTCAAGGGGGTCTTCTTCAACCCACCTGATTCACAACATGGAACCAAAGTCAAATGCTGTCATAAATTTCGTCAAAATTTTTAAAAAAGCCCCCATGTCCCCAACTTGTTGCAGTGCATGAAAGATGCATTTGTATTGTTTAATTTGCACATGTATCTAAGATACCTTTCCACCAACTGGAATTTTTACTGCTGTGTTTATTTCTCCGATAAGTGGGCTGTTACATGCTGGGTTTATATTTTCAGCCAGAGACTGAATTTTATTAAATGACTGAAAAAAGTCAGTTCAATCATACTGTCTGACAAGGTAGGCTAGTGAATACTGTTATGACGAGTATTAATATTATTATGGGACAAACGACTGAAATGCCTAAGCGAAAAAAGAAAACTAGGTTACATACTGAACTCAAAATCATGTGCTAAAATTATTTTTTCATGGTTTCCTAAACTTTTGTGATTTTGCTTCTGTTTTCTATGAAATAATGACGTTGATTCTTAACCACCAACAATAATTCATGACAGATAAAATCATTGTTGTAGATAGAAAATATTTGTTCACTGATGTTGATTTTTCAATTGGGGTCAAAAATCATTTTTCTGCATATAAGCTTTTGCTCTATATTTTTGCCCCACTTGATTTTTATGCCCCGGTGGGGCAACAATTTTTTACAGCACTTAGCTTACCACATCCCATGCCAAACTTCAACATTTCTCTTTAAAAACAGTTTATAAAAGCGAAACTGAACTTCTTTACATGAAAACGTATTTCAGCTCTTCCAAATTAACATTTGTGAAACATTTTGACAACAATCAGAATGTGGTTTTGAATTATTCAAAACTCAGTTTTCCTGAGTAAATGCTTTAACTTGCTAACTAGAACTTCACAAAAATTCAGAAAGATCTCACCTATTCAGTAATGAGAAATGCATCTATATATTAGCGTAATAGAAAGACAAATGAAAAGAAAAACAGACTGTTTGCTACATCTTACCCTTCATTAGGAAATAACTGTGTCACTTCAACCTGATGAAAGCTTAGGAGTTCAGCAGTCTTTGCATTGAATACCTGTCACATAATGCAAACATGATTTACCACACAAGTTGGCACATATTTTTCTGATAAATATTCTTTAATAAAATAGCTAGCTTTCCCAAACAGTTAACCCATGGTTTTTCAAACATTGTTTTTCATGACAGAAAGAATTCCCAACACCCAAAAGGTGAATCAGTCTGAATAAGGCTTTTTTTTACTTTGTCNAGGCACTCAATGTTTGCACCTGCTTTGCTTGAAAAAAAGCACCAATCTGACCTATAAAATGTGGTTGCACTTTTTCAAAAATTTGTCTCAGTGANTGCCGAATTTGTTATTTCAGAACAGAATCACGTTGGACCCAGTACCTTACTAACACCTTATCAGTTACAAAGAGGAAATCCTAAATGCTTGATACACTAGAGACCTGGCCAACCACAGCTCGCAAACTGCATGTATCTCTTTGCCTGGTTTCATGCAGCTCTTACAAGGATTGTTCAAGACACGGACTGCCAGAAATCCCCTTAAGTTACATGCATAACAATTAAAGAACTTGTAAATTTCTGTGATTATCATGTTGGTGTGTGATATTTACAATAAATCTAGCTAAGCAAAAGTATGTGTGTACGGAAGAGATGGGGTGATCTTCATGTGTGCCCATGTGTATGATGTGGCTCTTTGTGGTAGCATAGTAAGAAATGTGGCTCTTGGTCTCTGACCGGTTGGCCACCTCTGCACTAGAAAAAAATGATGTTGTCTTAAATAGCTAGTGAAAATATATCACGAAGCAAGATATTGCTAATTGAAAAAATGTAATAAAAGACCATGATCCTATAAAATTTTGGTTTGAGCTGAAACATTTCTTCAACTGATGATCACAAAAGCATTCAATACACACTATGCATTAACTTTGGGAAGTTGTAATTTAAGAGTTTCATAATGGCATGTATGCACCTGTGTTTAAAGCATAAGTTTTTCCTTGTTTGCTTCAAAACATCCAAAATTCTTTAACATTTGAGTGCAGAGCTTACTGTCATTTGTTGTTGTGGTCTTGCACTGCATTCTCATCAAAAGCTGCTCTTTACACATTTGCTGCCAGAATGCGAATATATCGTACTTTGAAATCAGCTTAAAATCAAGCAGTTTTCACTTGTCTTAGCAACAGCATAACACCTCCGCTGATTGTGCTAAAGGGCTGTTTAAACCCTCAAAAGATTCAGCAAGTCTTAGAGTCGGAAATGAAAAATAATTTTGTTTTTGGGTCTTTGTAAGTGATGCCATAAGTGAGGTAGGTCTTTGGCCACTCGTGTTACTTGGCCTATGGCCCAACCACTAGACAGAAGTATTTCGATGAAGTTTTCATGGGATACTAGACTAGAATCCAAGTCTTTTGAGCCTTTGATCAACATTCTACTGTTTCTGGTTCAAATGTTATGATTTAAAAACAACAAATTAATTAATTATCTAATTAGCGGATTAATTTTAATTTTGTTGCTTTTAGGTCAAAGCTCTTGAACCTGAAATCCCAGCACGTCATCCAAAGTATCAAAAGACTCTGATTTTAGCCTAGTTCCCAATAAAAACTTGAGTGAAATACAGTAGAATTTGTTGTAATTCTTCATAGTTAATTCATCAATTCATTACTTTTTCGTCAGTCCTGGCAGAAGTCCTATCTTGTGTGAACATTTCTCTTCATTCAATTTTTCAATTTGCTCAACTCATCACCTTTCTATCCCTGAGAAGCAGGGTTGTGGAATCAGAGGTTTTTGGGTGGAGTCAGAGTAAGATTCCTAACAACACTGGGAGTTGGAGACAAATTTTTTTGTCCGTCCAACTCTGACTCCGGATGTCCAATTGGATCATTTTTCAGATCACACTCTTAACACTTTGAGAGCTGGTCTACAAATATATCATCCCTGGATTACAAAAAATTTTTTTTCAAGTGCAGACTAGAAGACTTGCCATGTCTTTTGAGCCTTTGAACAGCTCTCTACCGCTTTCGGCGCCAGAGTTGCACATGCGCAAAGCCATGTGCGATCTGGTTGTTCTGGCGCAAAAATCCCCGAATCCTACCAGATGTCAAAGTGTCAACTAGGAATTCCTGTTGAAATGGTAAAAATTTTTTAAAACTTTTGTTCAAACAAATATTTCTTGCTGTGCACCACGATTTCCATTGATTTTAATAGCCAAATTTCATTTCTTTTGTGTTAAGGAGTCGGAGATTTTAGAAAGGCTGGAGTCAGGAGACGGAAACTTTGGAAAGGCTGGAGTCGACAGTCGGAAATTTTGGAAAGGTCGGAGTCAGATATTTTACCTCTGACTCCACAACCCTCCTGAGAAGAGTTTTGTGCAACTAATACGTCATTTGCAGTTTCGCTTTTGATGTTAACACCTTAGCTACCCGTATGGTTTATGCTAAAAAACAGTTTGCACATGTCTTTGTGTGAGAATATCTCCACCGCCATTGCCCTAGAGAGCTGTTCAAACCCTCAAGGCTTGGGAAGTCTTCGCATTGGCAATGAAAAAAAATTTTTTGGTTCTCGGTTTTTTGTGAGTGGCATCATAAGTGGACTAGTTTTAGGCCTTTTTTTTGCAACATTATCAAACCTAATGACAATGCTTCTTATTCATGAAACATGAAAGCAACAACAGTCGAATTAATATCTTTTATAATGTGATAAATTCATAGATGTAACTCTGCTGCAACATTTGCTTCAACCAAAACTGGTGCAGTGACAGTACATAAAGAACACTGACTTACAAGGAAGCGAGTGCTACTTGTACCCTGATCAACAGCACCAATTAAATTGAGATTTTCATCCATGGGTCTTTTTGAAACACTTTTATCTCACCAATGGAATATAGGACTTACAACATATCTACCCCACCTAAATGCAAAAATCCAAATGTGTACAAAAACAACGTTCAGAAATTAGTCTTACGAAAAATGGATAGTCTACCCACACGCCAATTAGTGTGTACTTATATTAACAAATAGGTGGTTACATTTAAAAACAAGAGACAGCACTTCATACATTTTTAGTAAAATGTTTACAACATTATTCAATGACATGTCTTCAAAACATAATACATGATTTTAGTTTACATACGAAAACCTTAACATTTGGTAGCTGAACTAAATAGGTATGTTATTATGATGAGAAAGGTTAATCCAATGAAATGACAAAATACCAGGTATCATGAACAAGACAGACAACTGACATTCACATTTGTATGCTGTCATGCCTAAGCCAGAAAAATAGTCATAAACCCTGGGATTGTAAAATCTGGCAATGTGCAAAATATGAAGCTGGCTAGAAGAAACTGTTGGGTGAAGAAAGAAATAATGCATGTAAATAGATGCAATACAAAAGCATAGAATAATGTACAACAAATATACGCACTTTCTCATGTATTTATACTTGTTTATTCTAACCAAAGTTAGACCTGACACACTGTTATTACAATTTTTTAAGTTGGCTATTATTTCATTACAACATTGCAATTGAAAATGATAAACAAGATATTAACCAGAACTATTTTCTAAACAATGAAAACGTCACTATCACTTCAGTAATATGTACTGAAAAGCACTTGAAGTATCCAAAACAAATCAATAGCACAAGTATGCAACAGCATTTAAAAAGTTTGTCAATTCCACAGGGTTCTCACATCTTCTTATTTGTAACTTTGTACCCACAATCACATTCCATTTTTCTCTGATGCAGGAGTTTTGTTCTGGGATACAAGAGCAGATGGATCAGTACATTGCATGTTTGACAGCTGAGATAGTGGTACTCTAATCTGAGCATTGTTGTGTATTTGCTGATTGAAAGCATTTTGATTATATGGAATAAGAATAATTGGCTGAGATCCAGTCATGGTTGATGCTAAATTTGGTGGAGCATAAAATAGCTGACCCTGAGATGGAAGAAATGGTTGACGAGCTGGTTCATTTAAGATCTGAGAAGCTGAATGAACAACTGGCTCATATATATTTGTTGTCAAATAAATTGGTGATGTTTCACAACATGTTGCTTTGCATGAGAAAACAGCAGCAGTCACGAGCAAGATGAACTCAACAAGACCAAACAAGCCCAAAACGCCATTGATGCAAATGATTGGTATTTTAAATTGCACTGTTCCCACGCTTGGAAGATTTCCAGCATGAACTGCACCCATGACACAAAGTATACACTGAACAACAGCAAAGGCAATGCTTGTGATACTGACTGCCATAAGAGTGACAATCATGCAAGTTGTTTTGCGTCTAGCTGCAAATATTCCCATGATCCCAGAAACAAGAAAAAACACCCCACACCAAATCCCTGAAGCAGCTTTTGAGGCATCTAAGTCCCGATGACAATAGTAGTATCTCATATAATAACCACTGTCATCATGATGATTGTAAGAATATTGATTCCTTTCCCAACCATAGTCATCCCAGTTTGAATCAAGGTTAAACCCAGATGGTGTAACAGGTAGGCTGTCATATGGTGACTGTGTGGTTATTGTCCATACTTTGACATGATTTGGACAATAGTACATCAAAGCCAACACTTCAACACAGACTCCACATGCTATTGATAAACATCCAAGAACAATACTCGTGATAGAAAGCTTCAGAACAACTGAATCTTTAAAATCTTTTCTTGGCATATTGAGTGACACATCTGTATCAATAGGCTGATGGACCACAGAAGCCATAGTCAACAGACATACACTTCAAATCAGTATTTGTAAACATGCAATGCAGCTCTGTGACACATTAGATTGACAATTTTAAGGCGTAACAAGCAGTTACCTTGTAAAGGTATACTTTTAACGTAAATCATACTGTGGTTATAGAAGAACATAGCCATTCTTCACTTATATATATATATATTTATTATACGTATAATATATTTACTATACTTGAAGTGTACATTTAATCAAGTCTGGTGCATCTGTGATTTTCTTAGAAAACATCTTTTCATAGCAAAAATTTCCTGGCTTNCTGATGAGAAAAAAAAAATCTGACTCAAGAGTGAATCAAACTTAATTTTNTTAAAGGTAGGTTTGTTATAAGCTACTGTCTGATAAGGGAATCATTTTAAGAATCATCTTTATTGCACTATTATAGACAATGGCTAGAAATCATCTGTTTGGAGAACATTTGCTTAGAAACTAATTAAAAACAATGGTGAAGGATTGTCTTGAGGAGTTAATTGAGGAAAAAATGCTTTAAGAGAATTATTTGCATTACGGAAAAACAGTTATCCTAAAAACAATCAGCAAGGTGGTAATATCCAAGTAACATTTCCCTAGAATCATTTTACCTCTAACTCTTAAAAAATTGTATTTTGCAACTAAGGCTAATTGTTGGATTTATCACAGCAAAAATGAAACTGGCAATAAAAGTGAAAACAAGCTTATTTCTTAGTAGAATCTATGGACGTAAATATTTACAACAAAAATTATCAGCTTCTTCATAAATTGAAGTTTTTAGCAAAGTCATTCCATTAAAGATTTGAGGTCACCCGCACACAAGCAAGAATTAGACACCAATGATACAGGCGATCAACATAAGACTATCACTCACTGAAGTCGTTTGTTAAAAGCAGTAGTTCTTAAACCTGGGATCAACAAAACCAGGGTAAAGCTAGCCAACAGTCCACTCAGCTCACATTTAAAAAAATCACCCAAACTCAAAAAACTCGCCAATAAAGAATGGGGCAAAATAATGTCCAGGATACAAAAGTAGGCAATAAAATAGCATCTTCAAAACAATAACTCCAAGGTTTTTAAACAATTTAAGGTAAAAACTTTGAATAAACAGTTTGAAACAATGTTAACAACATTTGTTACTTTACCCAGAAAAATAATCCTTCCGGTTGTTACCAGAAAGGTTTAACACAGACTGATTGATTGAATTCATACCAATGCTATGAAACCATTTTCAAAGTTGACAACTAGGGCAGAGCTATGAAAATTCATTACAAACTTTTGCCACTTTTTGCAAGAAATTGAGTGGCATCGCCATAGCAACTTTACAGCATGATATTCATTTCATCCGGCTCCAACCAGAAAGATTTTTCAACACTGACTGATTTATTTTATTCATACCAGTGCAGTGAAACCATTTTCAAAGATGACAATTAGGGCAGAGCTATGAAAAATTCTTACAAACTTTTACCACTTTTTGTGAGAAATTAAGCAGCATCGCCATAGCAACTTTACAGCGTGATATTTATTCTATCCAGCTCCAACCGGAAAGATTTTTCCACACAGGCTGATTGATTTTAGTCATAAGGTCATCTGAATTACAAAAACTCAGCAAACATTTACAGTTATATTTTATAACTATATACTTGTTAAAATAGAAAATAAAGGCAAGGTTTTTTAAGGTGTTTTAGGGACCCGATTCGGGTCCCTAGAATCAGAGAAAATCGGTTCCCAAAAATCAGAGAAAATCGGGTCCCTAGAATCAGAGAAATCGGGTCCCTACAGATCCAAACCGGGTTCCTAACATTTTCCTTTAAAAAAAACCTGATAAAGGTATAGCATAAAAAAAGAAATCTTGGCTGTAACATGATTAAAACTGTGCTTACAATTACAGCAAGCTAAGTATGACACACTTTACTATTAAATCATTCCATTTCTGTGATGCAGGAATTCCACCATAATCTTGTTTGCTTGAAGCGTATCTTCACTGCATGTACTACACTAAACAGAAAATTATCATGGGTAGAGTTATTTCTTTCATCAGCTTAAAGCAAGGGTCTCAAACATGCAACCCATACAACATCTTGTGTGGTTCATGACAGACTTTGAATTATCTATAATGTCTGCTATTGAAATGTCTATTGTATGTCTTTGAATATAGTTATCTCAGATTGGNTTGTGGTCAAGAAAGTAAAAATTGAGCAAAATAACACTGTGCATGGGGACAATATACCTATAGAAAGCATGAACATTTNAAAGCAATAACTATGTGGGCAGTAATACTTTAGTTACTACACTGGAAATAGCTAAAGATCTACTTGCACACAGGATAATATGNNNGCAGCATTCCCTGAGATTAAATTTATACCTAGTATCAAGAACCTTGATGATGCAAAATGCTGCCAGCGAAATAGCCAGAACAAAAAATATTTGTAATGGGATTACATTCACTTTAATCATTGCTTAATTCTGTTGGTAGTGTCTAAACGACCCTCTCCAGTTTTCAGTTTGAAAGGACCAAAAAAACGTATTCTGCATCCGGTTTTCCAACAGATATTAAATTGAGTTGGAGATGTTCATGTTCACACCACTGTCAATATGTTTGAGTGGGAAGTGACTGATGCTACTGTGCGTGGGTTTGCTGGTTTGAATCATACCTTGTTTGTATTGTTTTTTCCGATACTGCACAAAACATGATTTATGTTATCACACAAGACTGTGTGTTGAGGTTGTTTGGGATTGCTCGTGACGTACATTTTTAAAAAGCAGACATGGGTTTACATTTAGGGTTAGTGTGTAGTGTTTAAGGTTAGCATTTAGTGTTGAGTTTCAGGATTATGGCTTAGGGTTTACACTCACAGTTTAGGGTTACAGTTTCGGGTTGGGGTTTCAAAAAAAATAATAGCCATTTTTGTCCCTTACTCTGAGAAGCAACAGACATGTGATACAAGAACTGGTCAGTAAGTTATTCCGCAAAGGTCAGCAATTTTGCTTCATACAGTTTTTCAGTCCTTCCAGACCAAAACCCGGATCAGGTCATTTAGACACTGCCATTTTTGTTTGTTGAAGTCTTAAATGTGTTTCCTTGTTTATTGGTCATGTATTGTGGCCCTTGCTTAATTTGCAATTTCTCATTTGGCCTGCAGAGCACTTTGAGACCTCTGGCTTAGAGGCCTAAAGAAAAAGAAACTCTCAAAGTTATCTAGATATCACATATACTGTAAAGCATACGGACACCATCATCCATGTCAAAACCCTTAGTTTTCTTACACATTGATTTCAAGAGTGATGCTTTACACAACACTTTCACACATGGTATGTTAAACAGACACGCACTTGTATCAAAAATGCTGCTTCCAATAGTCGGGGCATACTATGGTATGGAATGGAAGGGAAAAATCGGTTTGGAATGGCTCAAGTATTGAATGGAATAGAAGATTTGATGTATGAAATGGAACAAATCTTCCATATTCCATACAAATTCCATACTTGCATATTTTGACACATGGTGGCTTTGGTAGGGGGCATCCAATCAAGCAGTCGCGCTGGGCATCAACAGACCTATGCACGCCACTGTTCATAGCCTACAGCTGGCGCAAAATGACTTAGGACCTGCTTCATTTTTCCTTCAAAAACAAACATTTGGTCATAAATAGCACCTTTTATTTAACAAAAACCCAAACATTAATATTTTGTCATGCTGCCCTTATTTTTTGTGACCCTTTGCAAGCGTTTAAGCATGGAAACACTAAACTTCTGAAATAATCCAAGCGCACCTCCTGGCACCAAACTTTTTTCAACTGATTTTTGAGGGTGTCCAGATTTGGGGTTTTCTTTGGTTTCATACGATATTTAATTTTCTGCCAGCAATTTTGCATTCGGTTTAAATCAGGACAGTTGCCAGGCCACTCAAGCATTTTGATCTGCTTTTGTTGGAGGTAATTTTTCACTTTTTTAGATTTTATGTCAAGGAGCATTACTCTGCATAAACACTTCACATCCATGAGTATGAAACAAATCCAGCATATGCTCCTCCAGCACTTTTTAAGTTTCTCCATTCATTTTTTTGTGTTTTGGGCAGGAAGTAAAAGCCAGCCCTAGGCCTACTCATTTCACCAGAAAAAGTTACCCAAACCATGACCGAATCTGAGTGTTCAACAGTTGGAACTTCGAACCTGGGATCAGATCGATCAGATGATGGGTGTCAAATGATGGAGGAACCATCCGAAACACTTGAAAGTTACTTTCATCAGAAAACGTACTGTTTTTCCACTGTTCAGGAGTCCAATGGACATGTTGCTTGGCAATTGCAATTTGCTGCTTTTTCATACTTTCAGTTAGGAGTAGTTTCTTAACAGCTTTACGGCAAAAAAAACCTGAGTCCCTCAGGAGGCGATCCTGCATTGTTCAGATTGAAATGTTTTGAAGCAGCTCTGGACGCAGATTTTTCGCATCCAGTACTGTTAACTGACGTTTCTTCTGGATTTATATCCTCAAAAAGGTGTCTGCAGCACGTAAAGTCTTTCTTCTCCTTCCACCTCCAAATTTATGCTTTCGAACTGCATTGCTTGGTAGTCTTTTGGCTGAAGACAAAAGCTTCATAATAGTTGATCTTGCTCTTTTGCGTTTACAAATTATTTTTATTTTTACTTTTTTTTGACTCGACGGAAGAATATGAGCCTTATCGTCATTATTACTGTATTTTCCAGGCATGTTTACATGGTACTTTCACAAACAAACACCTCACTGATGATCTATACTGAACTGTCTCTTATGTGCAGCAAAATACTCCTTCTTGAATGATGTCTCCTGAAGACTTAAATTCCTCCAATTTTAAGATAATTGTGACGTAACAATATCAATATTGCATCATTTCATTCACAATTAAATAACCCAATGATCATTATGTCATGTGGTTCGCAGTAAATTGATTGAAGTAATAGTCCCAATATGGATTAATGCTTATACATACTACAAAATTTAAAATTTTGGGGCTAGGTCCTAAGTCATTTTGCGCCAGCTGTACCTGAGGTACAAAAGGGTCTGTCATTACAGCCAAACAGACCCCCTGGATGTGCCCCTGATTAGAGGGAAAGCATTTGATTTAATGAAAAGATATCTTACAAATAGGATCCAACAGACAGTTGTGGACAACGTATCTAACTCACATCCATTCAAAACTGGAATACCTCAAGGATCAACGCTAGGCCCTTACTATTTATAGTTTATAGTAATAACTTATCTCAAGCATCTAATTTTATCACAAGGTTTTTTGCAGATGGTACTACAGTAGAACTCATCTAATTCGTCATCGTTTAATTCGTCAATTCACTTAATTTGTCAATTCGCTTAATTCGTCAATTCGCTCAATTCGTCAATTCGCTCAATTCGTCACTTTTTTGTCGGTCGCGACATAATCCCTATCTTTTGTGTACATTTCTGTTTGTCTAATTCGTCACCTCTTTCTGTCCCTGAGAAGCGTTTTGTTCATTTAATTCATCATTTGCAGTTTCGCTTTTGACGTCTAAGCAGCTGGTA
>JGI24159J19872_10005861_pt1 | contig 15903 bp, 13 predicted proteins | sample Ectturendosymbi4_FD_19872 | JGI IMG/M metagenome (IMG submission 19872) | reverse complement strand
TAGTAGTAGAGTGAACTCGTCGAGGGATCTCTGCTGCTGGTTGCTTTCCTGTTAGTTAATGCCCCGAATTGCCATCTTTCTCTTGTGCTTGCCTCAGTAGTTCAAGGCGATGCAATCAACTGCAACACCCGTTTCAACTGGCGGGAATGTACGGTATCTCAAATCGAGACACCCATTTGTACACGCCTCACAACACCTCATCAGTTCATCTGATAAGACACTGTCTATGGAAAGAGATCCTTTCTCAGCAAAGAATCAGACACTTTAAGATCTTACAGAGTATATATTTCGTCTACAATGTAGGCATCATCAGCTCTTATTAAAATAGAACCTTCATCTGACAAGAGCAGAAGTGGGGCGGATCACCAATAGAATGCGGAATGGTTGGTGAACACTACGAAACACGTACTTTTATCCTCATCATAGGCACCCACCATCCTGGCTTGGCCCTATTGAGAACAGCGTGTAGTCCGGCTTAACCACCTCAGCACCGTTGTCGGCAGGCCCGTTGCCAGTTTTTAAGATTTGGGAGGACAAAATACATTTTAGGGGGGAAGATTTGTGTTTTTATTGTATGTTTAATATAAATTATTCTGGGCACAACAAAAGTTGGGAGGCACAAAAAAATTTGGGGAACACGCCCCCGAATACCCCCGTGGCTACGGGCCTGGTTGTCGGACGTTTCCACTCTTGCTTACACAATTGGCGTATGGGCCCGGTGTGGCTTGTGATTGTGGCGCAGAGGAGCAGACCGTTGACCATATTGCCCTTCACTGTCCAATCTATCGATCTCCCCATGAAGCGCATGGCCTGGCAGTTCTGGATGACGAGACAATCGAACGGTTGCCCAAGACCTGACCCGAGATCTAGTTCGGCCTAGCAGTAGATATGAACTCTCTCAGCCCCTCCTGCAGGTGATGATCACAGGCGCTCTGCAGGATGAGTTACCATAAGTCTGTAGGTAAAGCGTTCTCGTACGCCAGTAATTTTAGTTTAACGCACATTTTTTATATTATATTCAGTAAAAGCACAGCTGCCAGCACTTTGGTCATGTCATCATTTTGCAAATCTTTCTTTGCAGGTAATAATAAACCTGAGGATATGGATCCGGACTTATTTGTTCCAATTTTTGACAATCCGTGCTTTCCAAAAAAAGTACGCACTTTTTTTCGTTTCGGAGTCCCCGAAAGCGAAAAAAAATTAGAGTCGGAAGGGAAGTTAATTGAAATAAAAGAAAATGATTTTCCAGCATCTGACCTGGACGGCGAGATGGGGATGAGAACAACGATCAAGTATTCGAGACAATAAAATTAAAACGACAGTCAATCACACCCAAATGGATGTATTCGCAAACTCATAAATGGATAGAATCAGCTGTTGCATGTCCAAGTTTTGCCGAACGACAATTGTTCAAGTTAGGCTCTGCAGGCATGCAACAAGATTTGGTAAACGAGCTGTTAAACACACGCTCTTTTTCAGTTTCGGCTAAGAAATTGTGCACGCTTGTTCACTGAAGCTTTTCTCGAAAATTCATGCCACCGCAGGTTGGGTTATGCGTGCAGTCGTTAAGGACTGCCACCTGTCAATAAAAGCGCTTGTGACGTTTTTCTGCAGTGATAATTTGCAGCGGGAGTTGTAAGCATTTTGTCGTGTCGCTTTCTGTAATGTTTAATTGGAAAAAGTGTTTGCGCGCACCACGCAGACAGGGAAAATTGAATCATGCGCAGGTTGAAATGCTTTGTTTAAGTTATCTTGCGCACGTCGCGTGGTTGATTTTAAAAACTGATCAGTATGAGTCGCTTGGAGCTGTAAGTCGCGTTAATGCAAATGATTGCAAAGTTCAAATTAAGAGTAATTATCGCGCCTTCCTGTAAGCACACACGCGCCTGCAAGCAACGTTCGCGAAGAAAACAAGTGTCAGGCGTTTGCTCGAAATTGTAGATTCGCAGCAATGTCACTTCGGACTAGCAATCTACATATACCTTGGATTATCTTTGCAAACAATGCATCTTGTTAAAATAAAAGAATACACAGGGTGTGGCTCGCTCGCAGTCGCAGCGCGAAGGACACAAGCCTGCGTAATTTGTGGTGTGGCTGAACTTACACAACTTGGGCGTTCTAATAAGCATAGAAGACAAACGGGCGTCAACGCACTTTGCGATAAAGTGATAAGAAAGCACACGAATGAATGAAACCCCCATTTAGCTGTCACGAGAAACAAACAAACAAAGACTTTAGAAATAGCATTTAAAATGTACTAGTGACGTCACATAACTCTTCACCCGTCGCCAAGAAAAAAAGAGGATAACGTTGGATCGCGCCAGTAAGCTGGCCACTCTGGGGAGGGAGTTTTTTGTCACCAGTAAAACTTGCTTGCTCGAGTCGCTAGAGAAAAGAGTCGAAAGGAAAAATATTGAGAGGTGTAATACGCCCAGACGAGATTCGATAGAAAGTAATACAGCTCTTGCAATAAAGCTGAGAACCCAACCTTTGGTCGCTTCTGAGAACGTTGGGCGAATTTCGTGCTTCAAGTTGCGTGCGAGCCAATGCCACAAACTCTTGGTAAAATTTAACTCAAATAGAAACCAAACCAAATTACTTAAAAGACGGGGGTAAAACACAATTAAAACATTTTTAAGATGCGATTGTATTGTGACTGTGTTTTTATTTGTGAACTTGTGATTTGTGTGTTGTTGCTCAAACGTGTAGTGCTATTGTAGTTGGTGCATTTTTTCGTGTTTTCTCTTGAGAATTCTCTGTTACTTTTTCGCGCTTCGTACTAACAGGTTTGTGTTGTGTCTTTATTGACTAGAGCGCGTCATATCATCGCATTTATCAAGTAAAAAGAGATGTACTATTCAGAAATAAAAGTTGGTTCAAGTAAACTGTTTTAGGTCATGTTTCAGGCTTTTCCTAATCAGTTACAACGCATGAACGTAGAAGATGCAAAACGATCAGGTTCTACTCTCCCGACAGACACAGATTGTAGATGCATAGAAATTGCAAGTTTGTTGACACAACACGACCTATTAAAGTTTTCCTCAATAAATTCATAAACTTAACTGCAAACCACAAGGCTTTAGCAACAAGAATAAGCATTGTGACCTCGGCCTTTTTATCAGCCTGTTTGCTGCAAAATCTATTGCATGCTTTTGTTGAAACTTTAACAAGCTATAAGATTGTTTTTTCTATAACGTAGCGTTACAATAGAATTAGTTTCATGTGTTTGTTAAAGAAAAATATGTTTAGAAAAAATAACATTTAACGAGAAAGTGATATTAACTACGAAAGTCGTTAGCAAACATATGTTGTATCCAGTGCTGGCGCTACCTTTAGTCGAACTAGGCGGCTGCCTAGGGCACTAAGCCAAGGGAGGCGTCACAAAAGGGCCAAAAATACAACTGTGTGGTTCTGAAAGTGACGAACGTACACCAAGTAAAAGTGAATAACCATGATGAAAGTGAATGGAACACAGGTTCACGAAGCTTTTCAGGTTTGCTGCATAAGGGATAAATATTTTTCATAAAAAATTTGCTGATCGATTCCTTACGTACTCCCATCGTGGAGAGTACACGGTTGATTGAACAGGATTGTGTCGTCCCATGCCGAACACTTTCTTTTAGCTGTGACTGGGCGCTGAAGATGGATCCTGCATACTTGAATATGGATATGTGCAAGTTTGAATTTGACATACTTGAATATAGACATGCGCAAGGTTGAATCATCGCAAAAATATGAAAGCAGAGCGCAGTCGAAGGCCCGTGGTTTTTTTGAAGGCCCAGTTTCAAACTTATGTTGTATTCAGTTATCTGCAGGTTATATTAATGTAATAAGCCCCCTATAATGACAACATCAATGCCGTGTTAACGTCAAATAATCAATGTTCTATATATCTATATACTGTAGTTGCCACAGTGGCCTATGTTTGATCCCACGCAACCGGTGCAGCAAAACGGTCCATAACAATTAGTGTTGCACAACCCAATAAAAAGTGCTGAACAGCCCATAATTGGGCCGAGTCTCACCACTGGGTACAGTGTTATTCGTTACATAAGTGGATTTCTCATTGGTGCAAAGTTTCGAATTTTCATTGGACAACTCTGATGCAAAGTACCCTGGTTATTACAGGCGCTGGCGACGAATACGATTTCATATGATTTTATACCGATTATTCTATTCTTGCACAGTTAAAGGATACAACACAGGTCTACAACAGTGGTGTGACTAACGGGGGTCCAAGGGTGCGAAACTCCCTCCTGACAAGCTAAATGCGAAAACTGAGACACCATTTTGTTTATATTTCGGCATTCAGTATTCTTTTGGTTTTCAGTAAGTTGTTTTTTGCGTTTTTCTTCTAAGTTTTTTGGACTGATGTTTTCCGTTGATTTCGGATTTTAGTATTTAGAAATCAACATCCGGATACACTTTCATGTCTAAACTTTTTTCTGAATATTGACGAGGGGTCCCCTACGGTGACCAGCGGGCCTTTTTCAGCTACGTTCCCCAAACCTCTAGCTACGCAATTGTTGTACAACTTAATTTATCTTAATATTTTTTACTGTAGGCTGTTGAATCCAACTTGAATGCTTACAATCAACGTGGATTCAGCAAACGTTACCTGCACAACAGCCAGCTTGCCAAGGCAAATGCTGACAACGAAGCTATTCACAACGAATTTCGCAAAGGTTAGCTTTAGGAAGTTAGTGGTCGTGTGAAGATCAATTTCTTTGACTTATTAGATAAATATGAATATTGAAAGGGGAATGTGTGAAATCAGTTCTGGTGCTTCTATAAGCCGTAATAAAGGTAGTCATTCAGATTTGGGGTCCCCTTTTTTCCCGCCCCCGGCCCCGGCCGAGGGGTATGGGGGTTCCTCCGGCTCTGGCTACCGCCATTTGTTAAATTTTATAGCGGCGCTACCGCACCCGTTGCTGAATAAAAATAGTAGCGAGCTGTCGCTACCGCTCCTTTTGTTGCACTTTAAAAAAAGTTTTTGGTGTTATTTTACTGACGTAGGATCTATTTTGAAAATCATAACCTTGAAATGTTTATTTGAAAAAAGTTGTTAAAGAAATACCGCGATGTGAAAAAAATGAGTCATTGAACAGGTATGATGTAGGAAAAGTTACTTTACAGTGCATGCACATATAAATGAAACACAGACTGCAGAAACGTCCACAGAGTGCATTTAGCTTCGTGGGTCGATTGTTGTATGCTAGCAATCGCTGTTGATGCACGTTTCACGCTGTGTGTACCAGAGTTGTAAACGAGCCTGACTTTGAAGCCCGAACCCAATCCGAGTGTTGCAGGTATCTGCATCGCCTTGAAATGCTCAGGCAGGCACAAGAGAGAGATGGTATTTCAGGGCATTAATCTAACAAGACAGCAACCAGCAGCAACAGAGCTCACCCGACGAGATAACACTGCTGATACTAGGTTACACAATCACTGTATTGGGATAAGTGAATTACGATAATTCGCTTGTGGTGACTATCACACTGACTTGTGACTTATGGGCACCATCTGGCAGTGACCATTTATTCACATGTGGCGCCATCTCCAGGACCCCAAAATCACAGGCCCTAACCCGATCCCGACATTTATCTTTTAAGCCCGATTTAGGACCGAAAGCTAAATTTAGTGAGTGAGTCAAGGTATGTGCAACTGCGCGCTATCAAAAAACGCAACGTACGGGTATAGCTGCCAACTGCAAGTACACAGTTTTATCACACGCAAAATAGCAACCACCTTGACCAAATATTGGCTTAAACAAGCACAAACTTAGTTTGTTAGTCAACGATAATACTGCGGATTTGTAATATTTCGCAAGAAAAAAATACCGGTAAACTACCATGAAACTATTCACAATGGCTCTATAGGCATGAAAAGTCAGTTTGTAGGACATCGTTTATTAAAACAAACCATGAATCGCGTTAGTGATTGATCTTTTCAAAGCAGCACCATCGTGTGTTAAATTCCTCACCGCCGTCACCTTCTCAAAATGAGTGCGAGGCTTTTCTGAGCAGAGAACAAAACAACGCAGCTGTGTTTGCAAATAGAATTAGCTGAAGAAAAGTCACAATCACTACACCAACAGAAGTCACCGCGGTGAGCATAACAAATCTACCTCACTAAAGAAAAAAATCGTTACTCTGCATGTTATAAAAAAGTTTTGTATGCAGGCCCAAAAACGGCCCGAAACATTTTGACAAACTTAAAAGCCCGAATCCGACCTGAAAAGACGATTTACAACTCTGGTGTGTACAGAACTCGAGAGAATGGTCGAGCGAGAAAGGATCAAAACTGTATTTCAGATAGTTTAATGCGCGTGCAAATTGAATTAAGCCCACAACCAGGGTGGGGGACAAACCGAGCAATCAAAGCCTCCCACGAAATTTTTATGCATTATTTTATATTTTTAAAAAAATGTTATGCTGATCTATGTTTCATGTGTAGCACCTGAAGAAATTACTAACTACTTGTGTTTTAGGCTGATGTCCTTGTTTCTGTATGGTTCAGTTTATTCGCGATAGTAGTTTTTGTGTAGAACGTAGTTTATATAGCCTGCGTGCAAAGATTGGTTATTTAGATATTCGAGCGCGAATTTACCAACCACCGTTTCCTCATTCCAGCTTTTGAAAGTGAAGCCTAGTGTGGAATGCTTTAGCTTCAAAGGTGTAAAAAATAACCCTTCTAACATCAACATGTGAAAGCTCTCGATTTACTGTAAAAGCTTTCAGGGGATCGGGTCTGCTTTTATCTCTTTGCGATGATTTAAACTTGGATTGCACACATCTGTTGGCCTATTCAAGTTACGGGTCACCACAAAGGAGGCAACAAGCAAACAATCAAGCTAATTAGTTTTATAGGACATCGATTTCACGTACCACTAAGCATCCACAGAACTGAAATCTTATTGATATAAAATGTCCTATCATAAATTTCTTTCATTCCATTATGAAATTATTCGCAATATCTGAAAACGTTTGAATGAAAGTATGAAAAAAACACTAAGAACCGCACATAATTTATTTAACAACTGAAGAAAATCAAAGTCAAACGGTAAGAAAACAGTTCCTTTTCTTATGCGAAGTTGTAGCATCCAAAGTTTGGTGTTACATTCAAGCAACGATCACATGCAAAATCAACATCATGTGATTTGCGGCTAAGCACATGAAGGTGAATAAAATTTTAGCAAGATTGTGATAATAAAAGAAATCAATCACTTGACGTTTGGTATGGTTGTGTCAAGAAACAATGTTAATCAAATAATTTTTTTTTCAAAACCAACTCTGCTTGTTTAGCTCAGGCAATGGCCACTTGCAAAAAATGGCATCATGTAGTTTTACCTAAACACATGAGGGCAAATAAAATTTCAGCGAATTTCAATGATAAAAAAGTTCAACTACCTGACGTTTGGTAGTGTTGTGTCAGGTGTAAACGTAGACCAAACAAAACTTTCGTCAACGTCAACTTTTCAAAACTTTCGTCAACGTTAACGAAAATTAAACATTGAGATTGTTGATTTAAATTATGTTTAAGCAAACTTAACGATAACAAGATTTAGCGAAATGATTTATCCGGCATCTCAAAGAGAAAGCTTTCCCCAGAAGGTTTGGTTTTCAAAACGTGGCGGTAGGAGATTGAGTGGACGCGTTGCAGCATGCTCGGAAACCTAAACCCTCAAGCGACCGGGAATTGTGATTTGTCAACGTCCACAGATTATGCGAACTTTTAGCTAAAATATAATTATGAAGCAATAAACATAGCGATTGTGCGCACAACGCGATTTTTACAATAGAAAAAGCATTGGGTGTTTGGCAAAGTAGCCTTATTTGCTTTTTGCTGAACAGCAAAACGCTGAATGAGTAGCAGAAAACAAAAATAATGCGCTTTCGGTGCCTCCGCTAGTGAAAGTGTAAAATTCTTCAGCGAAAATAGTTTCACACAGCAGACAGATTTTTTGGTAAGTAGGAAAATTACTGATTTGCGATTGGAGTACTGGGGTACAGGCGTGGACCAGGGGGGATGCATCCCCCCACCAGACCTAAAGAGGTATTGACATTGCACTTGATTTCATTGAAAATCATCGCCAAAATATTTTTGTACTGCACATTACTTAATCGCTAAAGATCCTTGCAATTAGTCAAAGACTTTTCTTCGTTTCATCAGTCGTACCGCTGTGCCCTGTCCAATTCGAAAGGCTACACGCTGAAACAGCAGAAACCGTGCCTGGACCGAATTTGACGACTCAGAGCTTGATTCAAAAGAATACAACCTATAATGGCTCTTACTAACAATCTGATCCCGACTTTGCAAACATACAAAACTACCTGCGAGCCATATTATGCTGTTCGCCATCAGCAATGAAAATAACATAAACATTGCGAAAGATCAGCAAACGATCTGCAATACCGCTATACATATTGATTTCTCCAATGCTTTTCAATCAAAACATCTAACTCGGATAAATAGAAAGACGAACTTAGCAAACTGCTGGTCGAAAAACTGTGAAACACACGTTTGCAGACAGGCCTGCAGCAGATACAGGTCAGCCCAAACCAGAGGAGTTGTCGTTCAGCCTCGCCATTTGAAGCGCACTTTAGCATTGTCAAACTCCGTGCACCCCTATGCAAATCGAGCCGCAGTGAAAACTTTAACAGAGCAAAGTCAAGCTTTCTGTTTGATCGAGCTAATTTGTTGAATACTTCTTTTACATGTATTGGCTTGTCTTTGTGTGTATGGAGCAGAGCCAGCCCATTTGATATGTCTTTTGCCATGGTTGACCTTAAACGTGACTTCAAATCTTTATCACACTAAACGTTCTCTCTGACGTGCATGAAGTCACCGGAAGTGTGACAGCGATACTGAAAAGGTGTTGTACATTCGGAAGAGCCGACATCGAAGAATCAAAAAGCAACGTCGCTATGAACGCTTGGCTGCCACAAGCCAGTTATCCCTGTGGTAACTTTTCTGACACCTCCTGCTTGAAACTCCCAAGTTCATAAAGATCGATAGGCAACGTTTTCGCGGTCTGTATTCATACTGAAAATCAAAACCAAGCGAGCTTTTTCCCTATGCGAGGTTTCCGTCCTCGCTGAGCTCGCCTTAGGACACCTGCGTTGCTCTTTGACAGATGTACCGCCCCAGTCAAACTCCCCACCCGACACGGTCTTCAGAGTGGATCGCGCGCCTGCAGCGCTTCAGGATAGAACCGTGGCCCGAAGGCTGCTTTTCGCTTTACTGAACAAGTAAAAGAACGATGCGAGGTCTTGCAGTCTGCACGTTTTTTTTACGATAAACACCTCCACACAACAAATGTTTCAGTTCTTGGATAAGAACATCTTCATCACACTTACGAAAGTACGTGTCGGTAAAACTTGTGCACTTCTTGAAACGATTTAGTACATATTTCGGAACACTGGGGTTTGGAGCATAGTTGTTGTACATTCGGAAATCGGGAATGGCAATCAAAAGTCTGGGCCTCAAAAATTGGGAGTCTCCGCCTCAAAAATTGGAACTTGCTTCGGCCTAAAAAATTGGAACTTGCTTCAGTCTGGCCAAGCGCTCGGCGTAATGACTGTAGCAGGGAAACCCCAATGCGGATGCAATCTTCGTCGGAGTCCGGTCGTGTTGCTTCTTGCCTTCCCCTCGGAACAACTTCGTCGAAGACCAAGTGCGTGCGGTTGAGAAACGAGCGGTTTCTTCAACACCCTAAACAAATATCTGCCCGGGCGATCGTCGAAGGCACTCGAAAGACAATCCTTGTGTTGTGCAGTTACACTGTTGTAATCTTACACTCGCAATTGCGATGTGTAAGAACTTTCCGCACATGTTCTCGTGTCTCCACTGTTCAGTTCGTCGCGTTGCTACAGCATAGGCCTTGTGTGTGTGTGTGTGTGAGGGTTAAGCAAAGCTCAATCCTGGCATTCTATGCTTTTGCTGGACTGTCAGGCTGCACGGTGAATTTCGCATCCTCTTATCACCTTTTATGACAATATCAAAACGACAGGATTCTCTTCTTCAGCAACCTCATTTTCTTTTAATGTGGGCAGATTGCTTGGTAGGGAAGCTTTCAGTGGGTCAGCGATCATACTACTTGCATTTGCAGCTAACTGCTCAAGCTTCGCTGTTTCTTCATTTTCTCTTGCGGACTTAGATGAGCTGGCCTTGTTTGTAGAACCTGATATAAAATAGTCAATGATCGTGCTTTCTCGCTTTCGTTTTCTCGTTACTTTCGTGCTTTCACTCACTACGAATTGTTTCTTTCCTTCCGTTCTCTTAATTTCGGTTGCAAAATAAACAGAATCAGCCCGCTTCTTGTTATTATTTCATCACAATTACCTGCAATAACAAATATTATACACAAATTACTATGGGTTTTGCAGACTATTCCAAACCAAAATTAAAAACTGTAAGGTTCCCCATTTGACGAGCACTGATCTAACCTCATCGAAGTGACTACGCTCACTTGCCGCAACATACAAGTCAAACAGCACTACTGCACTATGCTGGTTACTGCCACTGGTAATTGTGCTGCAACAAACGTAACCTACAATGAGAATGGGCGTCGGGAGGATTTTTTCTACGGGAGGCACTAGGTGATTTTTCCTAAATTTTTCTACGAAGGGCTATAAGTGGTAAAATCTGGTGTTTCCCACTCAAAACTAAGAAAACACTTTTTTTGCTAAATTTTTCAAAAACCCCGACGCCCATGATGTCGTCCGCACATGTTCTCGTGAACTGCTTTATCTCGAGTCCTCGATGTACCTGCGCCGACGCCAGTGACTACGTCAGATCGCTGCTATGTGCTACATTGCTTGTTGGTTCCGTAGCGATCCAGTGTTAACATTTGACCAGTTTTATCACTCAAGATTCTTCTAAACCTAGCTTAGACTTGTTTCCTAGTAAATGTACATGTGCGAAAGTGATTGGTTTACGCAATATGGTCCTGTGAAGCATTGGGTTCATTGCAAATCGATATCGCATCCCCCCTACCAAATTTGCCTGTGTCCGCCACTGCTAGGGAATGTAACAAATTACGTCCGATGTTCAACAGTATACCTTTTACAACACAAAGTAACGGAGATGCTTCAAAATGTTTCAAGTGAAGAAAGAAGGGAGCACACTAATTAGGGTTCACGACTATTCCGTCTGGCCGTTTCGATCTGGCCGTTTCGGTCTGGCCGTTTCGGTCTGGCCGTTTCGGTCTGAGCCGTTTCGGTCTGAGCCGTTTCGGTCACGGGACATTTCGGTCACGACATTTTTGTACATAAGGAACTGATGAAATTTGTTGACCCTGGAAGAGGTAACCTCTTCCCAATTTGGGCAAACGATTCTTCTACTTAAATTAAAACTTAGTTAACGTTCATGTAGAAAGCTGGTTCTTTCAGTAGCTGCATTTTTAGACGCTCTTTCGGGCAGTCCTATCGAAATTTGCACAAGTTTTGCTCATTTCGATGGGGAACAAAAATTTGCCCAAATTGACCCATGGTTAAAATGCCCAAATTGACCCTTCGGTGAAAGGAATAAGAGATGGTGCAATGTAGTGAACCAAGCCACGCCAGCAACCTTTCACCGAAGCCAGCGCGGGAGTAAATCACGCGAGTGCAAGCACTGACGAAACAATTCAATTTGGCGTAAATGGCTCCTGCTCAGCTCGTGGTTTTCACTGAGAAACAGGCAGGCGTATGTATGACGCCTTCACCGTCAAAGGAAAGAAATTAGAGCCAGATAGGGCCCGCACCGTGTGCACTTGTGGTGAAGTCAAAGCATTTTATTTTATTAATTTTTTTTTGTTAATTTTTGGTGACGGAAATTGGTGGCAGACCGAAGCCTGACTTCTTGCCGGGGCGGTTGAGGTGAACGCTCTTGCCTAAGGAGCGCTACGGCAATTCACTCAGTGGCAGTGGATCGAGCACCCAACCTTCCACTTGAGAGGCTGACACTTTACCACTGAGCTATTGCCATGAAAGTCAAATAGCAGTGCCGCGATCAATCTAATTGCCCAACGATTGTCGTAAAGCATTTGCCCATTTTGGGCAAGTTTACCTTATGTGCCTGATTTTCGTAAGAAGTTTGCCCATATCGTGCAAGGTTGAATAATGTGGCTGAAAATTGCAATGAAAATAGAAAAATCTCATGTCTCAACCTAATTTACTTTCGTTACAAATAGAACCACAAGTTTGAAATGAGGTTCTGTTTAAACCTTAAACCGACCAATAATGACGTCTACTGGCGGAATTTTGGGATTTTTTTCTACTTTTTCGTTCATTTCTTAAGAGCACTTACCACATTTTTGTTAGGAAAATTGCTTTTGTTCTTCAGCATATACAAAGTTACCCAAAATCAACACGTTGTTTTTTTCTGATCGGATGAGTTTGAGAAGACTTGCTAAGTTGTACAAAAACCCGCGCGCGCGTCTGAACCTGTCAGCTAGTCCAGTATATAAGCGAATCAACAAAATATGACCATTTTGGGCAAGGACAACAACGGTGTTTGTGTTTAGAGGTTACCTGAGCAGGGTTAATGTAAATGAATATCTAGGCAGGATAATGATTTATCCACATAATACAAGACAAATCAAAACTCGACAATGTGCTTTCGCACTAGCAAGTTCAAACTCGTGTGTTGAAATAATGAAATACAGTGCAATGGAAATCAGGTCAAAAATTCCTTCAGAAATTAAAAATAAAACGTGTTTGGCACTTTTTGCCACAGAGTACAAGTTTATTATTACCGACTGGTCGATCGCGAGTTATCAAGAAATTTTCTAGTCCATCTCAGTCGAAGACAAGTTGGCCACCCCTTCACTATGCAATCGCAAGGTGAACTGTCACGCTACAGAACTCCCTTTAATATTGCAGCGAAGTGGCAAAACAGTCTGACAGCTGAAATGTCACGCTACAGGTGTTATACCAACTCCATTTCAACTGATTTTGATGTTGCGACCCTCTGTATATAAGCCTGAACAGCACATCCTCAAGTAGGTGTAGGGGAGTGCATACTTTTGGGGATGCAGAAAATTTTTGCCCAAGTTTGATCTTGTTTTTCCCAAATAACGTATGAGCAGCAAGCCTTAATATTAAGAATAAACTGTACCATTGTAAGCAAATCAAGGTTTCTGCATGCCTGATTAGGCCTACCAATTACCGGGGTTCAAAGCCGTACAACCTCAACTAGCAATCAATATTCTGCATAGCTACATGTGAATAATATTCACTGTGTTGAAAATTGTTAGCTAATTACGATAAAATCCCCCCAGAAATTGCTGTTCATGCCACCACGCGTGTAAGCTGTTGTTCAGAATCTTCATTTTCAAGTTTTTGTATATGATCTAAACTTATTCTTCCAACACGAACACGATTATTCCTAATAGCTAAGATCTGTTCTTCTCTAGCATAGATGCGTGCATCTGTGTTGGCCACAATGGCAGTCAATCTGGAAAAGGAGTAAAATATCGGGTTACGATCTAAAGTATTACATTGCTGCAAATAGGTCAAGTCTCAAGTAAGTAGAAGGAAAGGAGCATAGCCGGATTAAAGGGTAGGGAGGCCCGGGGCAATTTTCACTGGAGGGCCCCTATGTCGTATTTCATGACGTCATCATTTGTATAATTTATGTTTGCGCTGATTCGCAACGTTCTCATTTCCTTTTTCCAGTAGTCGATTACGTGCCTGCCGCATTAACTCGAATGTTAGGCGCCTTTGATTGTAAACTGCACGAAATGGTGTTGAAAATTAATGTAAGCTGCCCTTGATTGTAAACCGAACTTGAACATAGGTTACCTAAGCCTCTGAGATGCATTTGCGACGTTCGCGTACTCGTGCGTTTCCTGTGTTAATGATGCTTACACCACTACAACTGCCTTTTATTTACCATAATCCCTCCTGTGACGGATGTGCACGTGATGCTGAAGAAAATCGAATGCGAAAAAAGAATTTGGTCGAAAAAACGTAGCCAAGGAAAGACTGAGCGTCATCAATACCTTTCGATAAAGTAAAAGAATAAAACGTAAGCCACCCTTGATTGTAAGCCGCATGAAATGATGAAAAAACTATAAGCCGCGGCTTACAATCGAATAATTACGGTGCTCAACTGCACATATAGTTAGTTGCGAGAAGAGAGTTTATGATATAAACACTGCAGTGTATCTTACCAGAAAAAATATTTCCACAGGCTAGAGAGTGACTCGGCAAGAAACAACATTCACCCGAACAATAAGCAGAAACCAGAGATTACAAACGAAAATACCAGAAAAATAGCGTGTCAACATGGCCAGCCAGCCTGAGCATAGGTGTTGGAGCAGGCAAATTTTTGGGGGTGCGAAGGATTTTAGCCCAATTTTCCACAAACTTGCCCGAAAAATACTCCAAAGAAATGACCTCCAAAAAATAAATAAATAAAAATTTAAAAAGACGAGTGCATTTCTTTTCATGTCGGGAGCATTTTTTCAAATCGAAGCACTTCAAACACCATTTTTGCCCAAATATCTTCCAAACTTGAACAAATTTCCCCTAACTTGGCCTAAAAGAACTAATTAAAAATATGACCTCCAATAAAAGAAGAAGGTCTGCACTTTTTTGCAAAATCAAAACATATACAGCGATTTTGCGAAGGTAATCACACATTTTGCATAAATTTCCACATATTTTGCCCGGATTTTCATCAAATCAAAAGTTTTGGGGATGTGCTTTCACCCCCTGCACCCCGTCCTCCTACACCAGTGAGTCTGAGTGTGAGAGGTGCTTCGAAACTTATGTCGTGATTTTCACCTACATTTTCAGGTGCTCTGGTTAACGCCACTTTATTAGCGTGCTGCTTAAAAGCTTTGCTAAAAAAACGTTTTAGTCACAGCGTTTTAGCTAAAACCCCCAGATTCTTGCACTTTTTCTCCTCAGAAACTTCGCCATTTTTAGCTCCTGATGGCTGGGGCCATTATAACGGAAAAGTTTAGTTGTTAGGCCAAACTTCGCCATATTTAGCTACATCCGAAGTTCCTGCGTGAGTTCGACCATAGACGTAGCAAGGACGGTATTCACAAATCTAAGTTTGCTTGACCCCCCTATTAAAGACTTCTAATCCTGGTTATTTCAATAAGAGAGACATAATTAATTTATTGTCGTTTATTATAAAAGTCCAAGTAATACAACAATCATAACTCACCGAATAAAGTGATTTTCCAATACGTTGACTCTCAGACTGGAATTGACCACAGCAATACATTCACGTAAATCACAAACGCTGACTAAATGTTATTACATTAAGATACTTTGATACACATAGAAGTTACGCTAGCTCTGCATGCTCTACTATTTCTGAGTCGTGACCACCATTGCCAAACGCATGTTAACCAACGCCTTTTTTTCTTTTGTCGTATTTATCAAGAAAAGGTTCACGCCATTTTCAACACGTGACCATATTTCCGAGAATCAATATGGTGAAATTACTTCAGAGTATCATTTTGGTATGGAAAGCTTAGTCACTGTGACTTTTCTACTTTCTCTGTGTATTGAGTCACATAAGATGACAAGAGTCCCTTCTCCAACCATCTCCATGATCAAGAGAACGGCGCTCTGCCTCCTAGTTGACTCTTTACGTAAACAAGTCACCAGTATCCGTCTGAGGGACAAACATATTCCTGGGTTGTGTACGTAACGACTTGGATCGTTCCTTTTAAGAGATCAAACCCAGAGGTATTTCACCTGAGCGACCTCTTACTCTGGAAAGAGTACTACCGGACTGCACAAGACATCGGTCTTTTGACAATAGCAGCCGGGTAGTGGCGGCCAGTTTGGATTTAACCAAACTTGCACTGTACAAAGACAGTATCTCTCCCAGACAAGCCGTGATTTTACTAGTCAAGTTTTTAGCACGATCTGGACTGGTCGCTCTTAGCCGAGA
>JGI24159J19872_10005857_pt1 | contig 15909 bp, 11 predicted proteins | sample Ectturendosymbi4_FD_19872 | JGI IMG/M metagenome (IMG submission 19872) | reverse complement strand
AAGAAGTTGTCTGTTAAAAGAAACCCTTAAATTTTTCAAATGTTCGTTGTCTGTTTGCAAGGTTCGCGGTGACTCGCGATAGCGTAGGAATTGCATTTGTCAATTCTAACTCTTGTGCTTGTAATTTTGTCACTTGTTCTTCAACTTGATTTAGTTGTAACGTGAATCGGTTTTCTAAATCCTCTAAGTTATCATTTACCACATCATTTTATATTTTCATTTGAACTTGAATTATGCTGGTGACTAAAGCGCCTACTAGGAGGGAAATTAGTGCGACTACTGCCTAAGTCACTTCTCTTTTTTTCTTAGGTATTTCTTGAATTTGTGTGTAATTTCCATATCTTTTATAATTTCTCGGTATGAAACATGCATTAGCATATGCGATAGAGGGCTGATTATTTTTTAAATCTGGTAAAATTCCAGGTCTTTGCATTGCTAATTCCAGTGATCCTACAGCATATTTGCACTGTGGTTCATGTGTTATCGTGCATATGTTAGTGTTATTATGATATCTATAGCATTGTTCGTACTCTTTGGNTTAATATNTCTTACATTGTGCATATCCACCTTCGCTGCTTTTATTCACTCGCAGTATCGGTTGCCCTTGTGGTTATGCCATGATCGTATTGCAGGGTAGGAGAGAGTTAATCAACATAAGGTCTGGCATNGCTGTCAAATAAGACATCTGGTTTTTCCNGAACAAAGTGAATTTCTGTTCTTTTCGTTCTTAATGGCCCATTTTTAATCGTAAGTATGTACAATGTTGATATTGTTAGCGAACCATGTAATTGCCAAGTTTCCCACTGAAAGGCATTTGTCTGTCCCGTGCCAAGCTGTATCAATGATCTAGAACGTCTGATGGCAATTGGCCTGAAAATTCCACCTGATATAATTATTTTGGTGGTAACCGAGTTTACTATTTCTACCTTGACAAATTCAGTTTTGTTGCAATACGGTATTTTTCTGATGCGATTGATCTGTTTCATGTGTTTTATTTGGGGACTGAAGTCAATTTATTTTTCTCGTAGAGATATTTGGCATGGTTTCATCTCTTTGATTTGCATTGGACCATGAGAATTAATGTTTGAGTCGTTTTTGCCACTGAAGTGTGTGACATTTAGATTCCATTTTACCCAGAAGAAATTCTCGGAAGAATCCTGCAATGATGTGTGCAATTATTTAAAAAGCATCTTTCATGTAAATGCTTTCAATAGCATTTATTCTTATTCGCTTCTGAGAGTTTTTGATATAATCGTTTTGAATTTGATATCTCCTTTCTTTGTTTGTTTCGAAATTAATTACTTCAATTCTGCTGTTTTTGTTTAGTGCCTCGCGTGATTGTAATGTTGTGCAATTATGTTCGGGATTCCAAAAGATTTCTCTGGTGTATGGACACGTGCAATGCTGGTCACATTCTCGCATTGATTTATAGTATCTCCCGTTCTGGAAGTACCTCTGCGTGTAGGTTTCAGTCTGAAAGCCTACCACTCCATACTGTTTGAATCGAAAGCACTATCGATTTTTGAAAAGTTGCCTGTGTATGGCATTAGTGTATGGATCGTAATTGGCTGCTCACCTGTTATAATATGAAGGTGGTTGCCTATCCCAAAAGTTGATGATTTGTATTACTGTGGCTTTATCAGTGCCATGTAACATTTGGTATTGGAAAGAACTTGAATGTGTGGCCACGGTGATGAGAATAGAAATGAAAAGTTATCCAAAAACGTGATTTTTTCGTTTCAATATATTCCGTGGCAAAAAGACATGTGCATGTTCAAGATCAGTGCTGAATTACGTGCCTGAAGCGGAAATAAGTATTGTGTTCAGCCTGAATAACGCGATAATAAGAATTTACGTGAAAGTCGGTCTGTACATGTAAACGACCGAGATAAACGCCTTCAGGAAAAATGGCATTTGGGTCATTGCCAGACGCGATAAGCGTATTTTGATTCCGTTTTTCACAAGTACACTTCCTTCTACTAATACATGGCAGTACATGTGTGCTGGTGTGAAGCGAAATTTTACACCGGTTGTTTGAATTACGTTAAGGCCTGGTATGTGCAAAAAATTTGCATGATCTCTAGCCCCCGCTGGTGGCTGTTTTATTTGACCACGCGAATTGCGCCAGTCTGATCTGGCCACATACCTCCTTTGGGTTTTGACTATTATACTTTGATCCATGTGTGGCCATTGGATGAACACTGCGTCAAGAATACGAAATAGTACTCGTGCAGCGCTTGGTATTAGCGCATAAGTAAGTGCATGTTTGCGTGGAGGCTGACTCCATGCGAGTTGTCTTGAATTGCTAAATGTTTCACTCGTCTGTTGTGCTCTGCTGACTTGAGCTAAATCTTGTTGTATTCTGTCAAGCTTGCGATCCAGTTATCGTAAAGTTTGATGTGTATTGCTCTTTGTTTTTCTTGTCGTATCCTCGTGTAACTCTTGTACTGACTGCGTTGTTTGAGTCATTTCTTCTTCATGACTATTGATTTGATTATGTATCCATTCTGCTGGTGCAGTATTTTGTTCAGAGTGGTTTTACATGAATACTCCGTTTGTGCTATCAATTAAGTCTAGAAGTTCTGAATCTGAGATTTGTTTTGGCATAATTTGTTTCCTAAATTGCTGTTTTTGCGAAAAAAGAATGTAGGATACTGTGTTAAAATGCATGAATATACAAAAAGTATAACGAATCATATATATAGCGTGCTATGGTAGCTGGTGAATAAAGTATCCTTATTCACATGCTTATGGTACTGAATATCAGTTCATGAACTTGACCGTCCGACTGGAAGGTTGTGATTTTCCCGGTTGTTCGAATGGTTGCCAGTGTAGTGTTCCAATTCGTTGTCCAACATTGATGGGGTTTTTTCATAACTTGAAAATAGAAGATGGCGCCGTTCAAAGTCTAGTCTAGATTTGTTGTCAAAACATTAGGTCCTTGAGTGAATCGGACGCAGAGTCTGTTGTTCAGTTTAACGAGACCTTCAAGATGTATTCCAATTTGTCCTTTGGCATGTCGTGAAATAAACAGAGGCGAGATGATTGTAATTGAATCATCAAGTTTGGTCATGTAAGACGAAAATTATTCTCACAACTTTAGTCCACCCATTGCTATTTTTGAAAAAAATTGCTGTTTTTGTCATAAAACAGAGATGATTTGCGTAACGGCTGCACGGCAAACTGGGCATTCGTTGTGAAAGCGTAATGTACATTCCCTACAAGCAACGAAGTGTCTATACGGGATTAACAAGGTATCGCAGACTCGGTCATTGCAAATGTTGCGCTGTATGCGTTGCTGAAGGCTATTTATTCGTTCGTTTTTTTGCTGTTGTGTATCGATTATCTGTGCCTTTGAAAAATATTGGAGTATCTTGCAGAGAGTTTCATGGTTGGGAAATATATGTTGAAGCAGGACTAGGGTGTTGTCTTCCCTTTATCATATGTCCTAGTTCTGTTCGAAGTCGTTCAATGTCTAAGCAACGAAGTTGCTGCTTTAAGAATCTGACATATTTTGTACACTATTGTGGCGGTGAAGCCTCCTGTTTCAAGTAAATGAATGATGAAGCTGGGGTGCTGGAGGGGAATTTTGTATAAATTACACCGCCTTAGAAACACTGGACGTGGTTATTATAATCTGTGTTGTTTATCTGTGATGTCAAAGGTGGTTATGTCATTCGGGTGTTGCATGAATGGTTGTATTAAACGTGTGTACCCTGTTGTGTCCGCAATTATTCGTGCCTTGTTGAGGTGGTATTGTGTAACCTGTTGTATTTGCAAAGCACTTCTGCGGACTTGTGAAATATCGAACATTTTTGTGTATGTTATGCTGTGAACAAATACGACTGTTGCAAATAACGTATGCTGTAAAAAAAGGTTAGGAGTGTAAGATGCGGCTATGTTTTAATGCTACAACTGAAACTAAATGTCAAGTTAAGCTAGACCACATTCAAACAACATAAAACTCAATGTCACAGGAAGTAATTGTTCGTTTTGCTGCTGTTTGTTTTTCGAATCTCGTAAGTACTGTGTTTGAGATACTATATATCCTTATAAATATTGCTTCTATTGCTGGAGGGAGATTATCAGTTCCCTGTGTTGCCGAAAATGCTGCCACATACATTGCGACTATTCAGATCATTTTACCATCTTTTAATGTTGCTAGTAATCCTAAAGCTGATATAAAAATATGTATAAAGTTAATTTACGGTGAAAAAGAAATTACAGGATTTATAACTATGACAAACGAGTGAAATGAGTTTAATAACAAAACAAGTAACTAGAGAAGTTAGGCTTCACTCTGCGACCCGTTCGTGTGATCACGAACGTTGGTGAAGATTGTTTCCTAACAGTGGCAGAAGCTTCGTTTTGGGAGTATGACGGAGATATTTCTTTGTTGTTTGATATTTCAAATCGTCCATCTATCTTTTGATTTTCCGTAGTATGTGAAGAGGATCTGATTTTGTTAGATCGTTTTGTTTGACGCAGTTCGTTTGAAGAAGTCGCTGAGCGTTTTATCTCCCTGTGTGGCGGTTGTCAATTTTCTACGTCATCCTGTATTTAATTCAGATTTGATGTTTTCGATGACGATTGTAGTTCCTGAAAAATTAACAAATAATTGACGGTTTGTCAGACACAGACAGTCGTGTCCCAAATGAGTGTAGTGAATTGAATTACAGAAAACATGCGATGAAAATTACACAGATAAAACATGCGATGAAAATAACACAAAAGTTGCTGTAAATACTGAATTTCTGTCAGCAATACTAGCAAAGCCACTGCAGTGACCACACATCATACGAATCAGTCGCAATATTTTATTTGCACAAGGAAACTAGTTTCGTGTTCGACACATCTTCAGTCCATATTCAAATAGAAGCTTGAATGGTTGCAAACGGGTGGAAGACCAGGTTGAAGATTTCCTCAAACAGGTGGCTGAAAAGCTAGAACTTGTTTTGTTGATTCCGATGAGTGGGGTCAAATCCCGTCCATTGGAGATTTCCACCAATGTTGACACCAATAGAAAAACTTTGAGAAGCAAAGGAAAGGCTTACGGAATGTTGCGTTAAACTTTTGGCTTGTAAAAACTGGACATTATTACTTCCATTTATTTGTGCCCTAGCAGCCTATGCGAAAGTTGACGAAAGTTAAGTCCTATGCGAAAGTTGATAATGAAACAAAGTTAGAAAAACTACCTACTGTGCTAAGAACAAAAGCTAAATAATAAAGACAAAGAACGACTCCCTAATTCACTAGATCGATTACAAACTGCTGACACCGATCGTAAACGGTGATACAGCACTCTGATTGACAATGATTCTCAACGCTTTACGCGCAGTCTTGTCTCAGACGATCGTGTGACTTCAACAGGCCGTAACGGGCAGTGAAAATATCGAGAAAAAAAATTTGCGATTACTCAGGACTCAGTTTCGGCGGCAGTTTAAAGTGAAATCAACAAGGAGGATCAAACGGATTGGTTTAGTAAGAAGTAAAAAGTGTACACTGCCGTTAGGGCACAAATAAACAGATGTAATAATGTCCAGTTTTCACAAGCCAAAAGTTTAATGCAACATTCTGTAGGCTTTTCCTTTGCTTCTCAAAGTTTTTCAATTGCTGTCAACATTGGTGGAAAACTCCAATGGACGGGATTTGCTTCCACTTATCGGAATCAACAAAACAAGTTCTAGCTTTGCAGCCAGCTGTTAGAGGAAATCTCCAACCTGGTCTTCCATAGCTTTGCAACGATTCAAGCTTGCACTTATCATTTACCAATAATAGCAAAGCCACAGCAGTGACCACACATCATACGAATCAGTCGCAATAATTTGTTTGCACAAGGAAACTAGTTTCCTGTTCGACACATCTTCAGTCCATATTCAAATAGAAGCTTGAATCGTTGCAAAGGAATGGTAGACCAGATTAGAAAATTCTTCAAACAGCTGGCTGCAAAGCTAGAACGTGTTTTGTTGATTCCGATAAGTGGAGGCAAATCCCGTCCACTGGAGTTTTCCACCAATGTTGACACCAATTGAAAAACTTTGAGAAGCAAAGCAAAGGCTTACGGAATGTTGCATTAAACTTTTGGCTCGTAAAAACTGGACATTATTACTTCCATTTATTTGTGCCCGAGCGGCAGTGCACACTTTTTACTTCTAACTAAACCAATCCATTTGATTCACCTTGTTGATCTCACTTTAAACTGCCGCCGAAACTGAGTCCTGAGTAATCGCAAAAATTTCGCAAAAATTTAAATCGCAAAAAAATTTTTTTTCTCGGCTTTTCCACTGCCCGTTACGGCCTGTTGAAGCCACATGATCGTCTGAGACAAGACCGCGCGTGAAGCGTAGAGTATCGTTGTCAATCAGAGTGCTGTATAGCCGTTTACGATCGGTGTCAGCAGTTTTGTAATCGGTCTAGCGAGTAGGAGTCGTTGTTGGGCTTGTTATTTAGCTTTTGTTCTTAGCACAGTACGTGGTTTTTCTAACTTTGTTTCATTGTCAACATTCGCAAAGGACTGAAGTTGTGTCGAACACGAAACTAGTTTTCTTGTGCAAATAAATTATTGCGACTCATTCGCTTGATGTTTGGTCACTGCTGTGGCTTTGCTATTATTGCTAAATGATAAGTGCACGCTTGAATCGTTCAAAGGGATGGAAGACCAGGTTGGAGATTTCCTCAAACAACAGCTGGCTGCAAAGCTAGAACTTGTTTTTTGAATTTCTATTAGTTAATATCTGTTCGATTTGTGGGAATGGCATTTCTTCAGACATCTCACTTGTAGATTATGCATTAAAATGCAGTCAGTCCACTAAGATACATTTCGTTCACATAGCTACAATCTGTCCACATAGATACTGTCTGTCCACATAGATTCAGTCTGTCCACATAGATTCAGTCTCCACATAGGTACAGCCTGTCCGCATAGTTACAGTCTGTCCACTTAGGTACATTATGAAAGGGAGTGTCTCAGGAATGTCTCCCCGCACTAAGTGTAGTAGTAGCTTGCACTGCTTTCGTGTTAATTCCACTTTATTGTAATCTAGTATCTAGCTTCCCCGTCTGGGACTTTTTACGTCCAAAGGGGATATTAGTTGATAACCTTTGCACAAAAATTTTCGTTTTCCTCATCTAGTAACTCATAACCAAAAGGCCGATTAGCGAAAACTAACACAATGAAGCTCACTAGAAAGGAAGAAAAGGAGGAGATAAAGAAAAAGATAAGATGAAAGTGGATAGAATAATGTGCCGGCATGAGGGTTATTGAGTCAAATCAACGCTTCGTGTGATAAAAGTGCGAAAAATAACAAACAATGCAATTTTGACGAAAAAAATTTAAGTGCACGAACTTAATCGTAGGACCACTACTGACAACTGTCTTCTTAACTGACGTTGGAACGTGCTATCTTCGTCAGGGTTGAAGTTAATTGGATACAGGTGCAAATAAGAGACACGCTTCATTACGCTATCAATGTCTCGTGTCACGGACCTTGTGTTCCTTTCATGAATTTTGAACGATTCGCTGTTTAAAGGAAAAGTTTGTATGTATGCGTATTTGTGCGTGTGTAGCCGAGTTACAGCTCGGAGAAACGTCTTCTTCGCGGTTCGTCTGGTTGTACGTTTTATCTCAAAGAGAGGGGTTTGTATATCAACCTAATTTAGGAGTCTGGGAGTTCATTAGTTGACTCCATGTGCTCTGTAAGCAAATGTGGCTTGTAGATCCTGGCCATAATNTGTATTGGCGGCTAAANTGACTTGAGCCAAATGGAGGAGCCAAAGTGTTGGTGTAACTGTTTTTGCATGGTCAGTTGTGCAGCTGACGTCGTGGAGGGTCAACTTTGTGAAAAATTTGCTATCGGATGTTTAACCTGATTAACTAATGAGAGAAACCATCGGTAATCACAGTGCTCAGGTTGTAGCAGATTGGATAGTTTCAGAAGAAACGGTAAAAAATGCTGCTGAATAACCTGAACAGCATGAGGTTCTAATTTAAAGCTTTTGGCGACATGACATCGAAAAGAATTGTAGGCGATTAATTTTTAGCATAAATTTGTACATAAACTTGTCCCAGTGAATATATGATGGGACTGTTTCTATTGAAACCTGTAATGTGAATAATTGTTTTTGTGTCAATCCGCTTTTGTTCTTGTATCGTGAGTTGATCTGAGTCAATCAAATTTCGATTGTATCCAGTGTCCAATAAATATTTACGTAGATGTTTGGTGTCATGAAGGAAAATGAAGCCTAAACCGGCCTCGCATCTGTGCTGAGTTGTAGAAATCACGTGGGATGGGCGGGTGTGGGGGGCTGTTGTTCTGAAAAATGATCGTCTGGCGAGCGAGATGGACTATAATTAGGCGATATTTCGAAGTGCTGAGCAGATGCTTTTTCGGCCATTGCCTGTGAAAGTGCGAAGACTGGGCGTTTGTTTTCCGCGTCTTCTGTTTCAGCTGAAGTTGAATTTGGTGAAAAATCGCGTTCAGCGTGTTCTGCTGGTGTGCTGTCTCTCTGTACGTTGTTCGGTGACTTGTTTTTAAAAGAGTCGTGCGAAGAGTTTGATTCTTTAGTCTGGGTTTCTGCGGTCTGAAGTCCTGTTGCTGTCGAGAGTTATGTCGCTGTTTCTTCGTTCGGTTCGAAGTATTTGGAAATTGTCGGTTGTTTTGAAATGGGGGGTGAGTGTTCCAAAATGGGGAACGCTGATTATTGTCTGGTCGTCGCTGTTGCCCATCGTTGCGTCTGGTATTGTTTTGTGATGATGAATTGTTATATTTTGATTGGTTAAATGTGGGGTTCGGGTTAAATCTCTGTTGAGTGTTAAAGCGCAGATTTTGCGTGTTTCGCTGATTCTGGTTGAAAGAAGTTTTGTTTGCTCTGCAGTCGCGCGCGATATGCCCTGGTTTTCTGCAAGTGTAGCAATGTGCGCTTTTCTGCATGATCGAGAGTTCAAGTTTGCCATCGATTTTGTGAGGATATGTGTTTGCTGACTTTTGCCATAAGCTGGTGAATGTTATTGAGCCTTCGGTCCAGTTTGCTTAACATCTCTTTGGTTGCGTGTAGTTCCTCGCATATTGACCGTGAATGATTATCTTGCTGTTGCTGGTTGTTTAACGCTTCTGTTTTTGGTGATGCCTCCGTCTGTGTCTGGTCAGTGCTATTGTCCTGTACCCATGTCGGGTCTGCCGTTGAGGATGTGAGATCCGCCATGGATTGTTCAGTGGAACTTTTTCGAAAGTTTCGAAAGCTCAGTATCAAATATTTGTTTAGTCATATCATGTCAGGGCCATCTTCTGAAATATAGGAAAAGTAAGATTTGCACATATGTAAGCAATTTCAAGGAAATATGTAGGTGTCTTAAAGTTTTATTAAAATTGAAGGGAATGAGTCGCTGAGCTTTTACTATTGTGTAAATAGTCGGCATATGTAGCTATGTTAAGTGGGTGTAGCTTGTGGTTGAAGTCAGCAAAATTACAGTCTTCAAACAAAATAATGTAGAGATGCTTGTTGATTGTTCTCCCTGGAGATTTAGCTGACAGCTCGTGAAGATGGAGGTGTAAATGCGAAATACGTTTGATGCTTCTTTCAATGTCTGAGGTTATGGAATGTTAGCTTCTGTCAAAATTTGAGAATGTCCCCTTGTAAGACTAAGACATTGCATTTTATCTCTAGTGAAATCTTGCAGAAGCGTGTGTGCTGTATTCCAATTAGTGGACATATATATTTTTGGTTTCATTTTGCACTTGTTTACATCAAACGGTTTGTCGACACAGATTCCGATTGTACACTTAGAAACAGATTGCTCACATAGAAACAAATTGTCCGCATAGAAACAGGTTATTCACATGGGAACCGTTTTAAAGTGCTTCCCCAAATGTATTGCCGTACGATCTCCTTAACTCGTAGTTAATTTTTGTTGGATCGTTGTTCTTCTCTGTGATTCTCGGACAATTTTTTATGAAATGACCCGTTTGTCTGCGTTTACAACAAAGACGAAGTTGATGATGCCATTGCTTTGTATAAGTGTGGTATCCAGTTTCTGGTCGTCGCTGTCGACGACTGACCTGTTCAGTGGTGATTTCATTGACTTCACCAACTGTTGAGTGGTTTGATATATATTGTATATCTTGCGATTGACGAGATGTGTATTCTGTCTGTGAAACCTTTGGAATTTGTTTCCTTTGTGCCGCTGAATTTGAAATTATGTGCTTGTGTGTTATTCCAACTTCCTGTTCCAACGTTTGTGTAGCTTTTGTTGCTTTTGGAAAGTGGCTTTGTATGCGTTGTGTCGGTGTCTGTGTGTCAATTGCACTTGCTTGTTTTTGTTCGACCAATGGATTTATTTCTTCTGATAATGGAGGAGACGGTGGAGACAAAAATTTTACAACCTTTCTTTGTTTAAAAATTGTTTGAAGGGTTGTGGTTGCGGCATTTTGTTTATTTCCTAGCTGTAATGCAGCTGTAAGGTAAATAAAAACTGCAATGCATGAAAAGATGTGTCTTGGGCTTAATGTCGAGGTTTTAGTAGAATAGTTTACAGATTAAACAGATTATTTAGATATGTCAAACGATTTGGATGGATGTTGCAAATGTTGGATAGTTAGTGTGGGTGATTTATAAGAAAAATATTTCAAGAAGTGAGACTGGATTGGAGCCTTGTTGAAATTTCCCTTGCTTGTTTCTGGTATACGTAGATTGACAATAAAAAAAGTTGCAATAGTTGTTAAAGAATAGAACGAATGTGGAAATAATAATATAGAGAGTTACAAACATTGTGATTTGTAATTTAAAAAATATATTAATTAATTAATATAAGTAATTGTTTAATTATTTTTACAGTAATAGCAGATGTATAAAAAGGCATAACTGCGTTTCCTTCCAAGTAAGGTGTATGGACTTGTTTTGGTTTAATTTCTCTGTTCGTCTAAGACGGGCATGTGGTGAAAAAGAGTATTCGCTACACCTTTTGGTAACGTTGCGGACGTGTCTGGTGGCTTGTGGTCGTTTGGAAGAGGCAACCTAGCTATGACTTTGTCATAAGCTCGGTCAGGAGACCTGCAAGACCACCATGGACAGATCTACCTCAGCGCGTTTCCCTCGTGCCGAATTTGCTACAACATAAATTAAGAAACCAGTGGAAAACGTATGCTAAACCATTGTTTGGATAGTGAAATGCACTGAAATTTTTAGACTAGTAGCAAAATTAAAATTAAAGTCATAAAAATGGAAAAGCGTCTTCTCAAATGTGCTGTACTCTCAATGTCAATCTCAAAAAATGCAAACTTTGCACCTGAGCAAGTGATCAAATAACACAGCACTCAAATTTAGAACTAACCTTCTCAGCATTTAATGTGTTCTGACTAAGGGTACTTAGCCACTGTGCTGGCAAAATTAGTTAACTATGTGCCTATGCTAATGCGAGTACTATTTAAAGCGTGAAATGAAGAAATGTGTCTGCTCTGCCTCTACGCATGGCCTTACTGAAGCGACTCGGCCATTAGCTACTCTACACTGCCAACATAAAAAATTTTCGAAAGAATGAAAAAATTATTGCCGCATGCACGCCACAACACTGTGGCACTAAAGCAATAAGTTATTTAACTTGCAATCGCGAACATTTGACGACTGTCTGCGAATTGTCTACATTTGTGTTCATAGCATAGCTATTGTTTTCTTTAAAAAACTAGTATAGGCGGTGGTGATTTCGTCTATCATGAAGTTGGTGGGTGGTTGAAAAAGGCATGCGTGTGTTGAAAAACGCATCAAAATAATGAGTAAAGTTGAAAAACAATTTTCCCGACAACTCATAAAAGTCGGAAAGAAAATGAATTTGTCTCCTAGAGAAAGTCTTTCCGAAAATATCCGAACCAAAATTGGGTTTCTACGTGGCACTAACCAGACGTTGAAGCTCCCGTTGTATAAGCTTCCAAATTGTAAGTTTGCTCTTGGCAAGTAAAAAGTAGTGTTATTTGTGGCGCATTACGTACTGATTATATGCTCGTACCTATATTTGTGTGAAGGAGCTCAAAGGAAGTAGTTTGAAAAAAAATTTTATAGTGCAAGAAGTGAAAATTTGGTCCCAAAAATCAAAAACATGACACTACGAACGTTGGGATGTCAGTGCCCTTTTGATAGAGGAAGGTAAATGTCAACGCAGATTTAGCAGATGATTTTCAGAAAACCTGTGGTAGGTGACGTACGCATATTGTTACTATATGTGGCTACAACTAAAAAATTGCTACACACTCTTGGTGGATGGTTGAAGGAACTAATTGTTGCAGAGCATATGGCTGGTCCAAAAACGTTAAAGGAAATAAGGTGCTTTGACTACATATAAGATTTAGAGGTGGCTGGATCATGCATACTATGGGGTGATATCCTGTTATTCCGTACTAAATAGTATGTGTCTGTTCCGTCAAATCTGTCATGTTATTTCAGAGTATTTAGTTTCGAAGGAGAAACGTTCGATTCAGATTGGTGGGTTTAAAGCAGGTGGCACTAGCGAGAAGAAACGTGTGAGAAAAGACTGCACTTTGTTATGAGTCCAGTGCATTGCGCGTAAAGTGGTCTGAATTTAAATGAAAAGGAAGTCACTTTTGAAATCTGGCTTGATCTGCTTTGCAGAGCACTGTTACCGTGGTAGAAGGTCTTTATAGAAAAATATAGTAGCAATGCTATTTTAAATTTTTTATGTGTTATTTAAAATTTGCAATTAATATAAACCTNAAAAATTTATTCGCCAGAAAGCTGTAGTGAGGGACCTTCTGCAAATAAGTNGATTAGGTTGTAGGTATTGTGCTTTTTTGTAAACTCGCTTGTGCTTGGCTATCAGCTTGGTATTGTTTTGAAATGCTAAGGAACGAGGGATCACGTTTTGTTTTGGCTTATTTCCGGCTTTTTCTGGCTGCAGTGTGCATGCTTGGTTCATCAACGTTTTTGTATCAGAAAACTGCGTTAACGTCTGAAGGTTGTTATCTGTGCTGTTGAACACTGTTCGCCACTAAGGAGGCAAGAATCTTGTCAGGCGTGTATAACCAAGTCGTGATAAATTTTCCGACAACTCGCTGTCGCACTAGCGGATAAACATTGCGTGACTGAATCGTAGGAAGTATATCGTCGTATTTAGCTTAGACTGGAAGTGTGAGGGCTGTGGACCGTACAAGGGGCTATCAGCGCGATAACTGTTGGGAAATTAAATGTGGTTAGCATAAAATGATATAGTAGCCTCATATCTGTATTTTGATTGAAAGCACAAAACATTGCAATAATGGAAGTATTCTGGTTTGAGCGCATGCGAGCGGTATTAAAAATCATATTACAATCTGAAAAATTCATTCAGTAAAGTGATGTAAACTAAGCTCTGACAAAGGAGATTGTCTGTGTAAATGCCAAGCTGTTGGTCTTGACGGTCTTTGCGAGCTCCAATGAGGCGACGTCTATAAAAGCTTATATTTTCTGGGGACACCGTCTTGCGTTATGGCCCAAATATAAAGAGACGGGACGCAATGCAGATATATCTGAAGTAAAGTTTGCAGCTATGTGATCTAAGTAGGCGTTTCTAGCCAAACAGAGAAAAAAAGTGGACGATTGCCATTTGATTAACTGGAGTGTGAAGAGTATCCATAAGGGATGGGCGTACCATACTTTGTTTCTTCCATAGTCTTGTAGATATTACGTCAAAAAGTATTTATCTGTGAGACAGTTGTCAAACTATGTTTTATAAAAGTCTGAAAAAAAGATGTTAGGTTAATTAAGAAGTTAGTTTTAAAAAGCATGTTATTTTCTAGAAAGTGAATACTGTGAAAGTGGGTCAACTGTCACCTGTTCAGCGGCAGAAGCATGTTGGTTGTTTGTTCTGTTCATTGTACTGGGTGAGCGTTTTCTGGAGAAGGACGGGACGTCGCAGCTTCTGTAGCTAATTCTGCCCTTATGAAGTTGCGTATCTGGGGCGGTATGTGTTGAACTCGTGCGAGTATGAAATTCCAGATACAGCGTCGAAGTTAGGTTAAAGATTCATTGTTGAAGAAACAGTGGTGACAGCGTAAGGGATCTATTGCTATTCCTACTGCACAGATTGGGAAATGGTGTAAACTGGCTATCATAACTTCTGCTCTTGAGACAGCGTTTTGGCAGGTATCCATGGTTCTTACAAATAAACGCTGATAAGGGATTTCGGTGATCTGACAATCCAAAATGGTATCTGGTGAAGGATTTATTGCTACTAACTTGCATCCCTCTAAATTGATAATCACCAAGTCAGTGTCAACTCTTTGATAGAGTGGATAAGATATTGGGTTGCTTTCCGCTTTTGCGATGTGCAGCACAGTTCGGATTCTGCACAGGACATGTTCTTCTGCCGATTTACTAAGGGCAAAGGCTTTAGCTAAAGTAGGTAATGGAAATGCTTCAGGCATTGCCGGTCGCTCCATGGGTGCATAGGAGACCTCAGCCTTTGCTTGTTTGTTATCACTAAGCGACATGGCGTAACTATTTTGAAGTTGAAAAGAAATGCGGAAAAAGTCATGTATATGTAAGTATATTGGAACGTGTAAATTGCATGAAGTCTGCAGTCGAAGTATGACTTTCCTAAGTAAAAATTGTTGCGTGAGCGTGGCAAGAATTGGTGATGTTTCGCTGAATGTTAGCTTGAGGCGTAGCCTAAGCTTTCGCGGAGAGAGAGAGAGAGCCAGTTTCCGGTTCGTGTTGTCCTGTCGTGGAGCGTTGCATCACAACGGTTTATCGTTCTGACAAGTAGGTTCTCGAAGGCGCCGGAAAATAGTAAATGTTTTTGAAGCACATTGCTTGTCACGGTCCACTTTTGCGAAAAAAAAGTCACGCATATATTTTTGTAATTTGTTTTCAAAGGTATCTGTATGATTTGAAGTATATAATAATTACAATATTAGTGCTATTATTGCGATTTGTGAAATACCTTGCGAATATAGCGTTTGCTCTGCGGCATTTATTAATGACACTCTCTCTTCTGCAAAACGTCCATTTTTCCCTAGAGTGATTTGCGCACGTTGGGGGGAATTGAAAGGTTCATTGACAACAGGAATTGTAAAATCGTGGGCTGAACTTGTCGCAATGAGTTGGCCTGAGTCGAGCCCTTAGTGGCGTTGATATAAAGCTTGAAAAACGCATGGTGTTTAATCTTAAAGTCCAGCAGTGCTCGCAGTGATCCTTAAAAGCAACTCATTTGGATCAAGGAAGGTTTTCGCTATCATCATTTCCATGAAAGTTTGTGTAGAGTGAAAAATCATTGCTTGTGCTGTGGTGATACGGATAAGGACGAGCTGATTTCTTGGTTGCTTTATCAGATACGTTGTCATTCAGTTCCCATACGATATCATGGGCTCGGAAATCCGTTCTGATTCTCGTTATTGTAGTCTCGGGCGCGCCTTGAATAGTCCCTGTTGTGCTCTTGGGGTACTTTTCTAAAAGCAGGTATCCCCTCAGGGACCTGTAACAGTAGGGACTGAGTTAGTGGTTTCGGATTTGGTATCCCCTCAGGGACCTGTAACAGTAGGGACTGAGTTAGTGGTTTCGGATGCGCAACTGAGTTAGTGGTTTCGGATTCGGATTGGATATCAACGTCTATAATTTTCACTTTTCGGATATGGTTTGGATATGAAGTTCATGAAAAAATTTCGGATTGGATTAGGATTACAAAATTTTCACATCCGTACACCACTGGTTCAGACTCCGGTTACCAATTATTAAACAATATGCGACCCTATAGAGTGGCATCGTAATGTGCTTTAGATCCAGTAGATATCGTTTATGCATGGGTTCTCATTACTGAATCTGGGACCGATCTCGCAGAAACTATGTCTGGTTAACAGCCCCTATTAATTGCCCGAATATTAATTATTTCTCAACGGTTCACACTAGAAAATACACACACCAAAGAGACAT
>JGI24159J19872_10005855_pt1 | contig 15911 bp, 9 predicted proteins | sample Ectturendosymbi4_FD_19872 | JGI IMG/M metagenome (IMG submission 19872) | reverse complement strand
TTACGTAAAACGCTGTGTGAACATGTGAACGGTTTGTGCCCAGCCGGATGGCTCAATGAGCAGTCTATTACAAAGCACTGGTTCCAGTCCGTACGTACTTGCCCATATAGTTGGGCCACTGGCCGCAACACTGCCTTACTCTCCAGCCGACTTTTGTAATTGCGATTAAAAATGAGGAATGTTGCTTTGAGGTACCGGTCTTAAGTGTGTAGGAAGAAATAGGTAAAAGATGTTATTGTGACACCTCTAAACTTTTAGTTTCCATTTTCCAGCACATCTTGCCACGCAAATTTCAAATATTCGATAGCAGTGAGGCAAACCTTTTTTAAAGGTGCGGGAAAGCTAGAAACTGTCTTAACGAAGAGCTATTGCCGTGCTGTGGTATCGACCATCAACACGTGGCTTGGTGAGAGTTGTAAATGCTAAGACAAACATCGCTATGAGAAATATCGTGTGGTTTTTGTGCGCACGTGAAAGTTTAGGTGACTACACAACGCAATCGCAAACAGCTCACCCTAACAGTTAACCCCAAACAACTCAACTTGGATCCAACCTCACGGAACTCAACTATAAAAAAATTAACGCCACACAAGTCCAGCTCACGCAGTTTAGCCTCATACAATCTAACCTCACACAAATCAACCACACGCAACTCTCCCCAATTCTGTTCAGCCTAACGTAAGAATTTTCTTGGCCATTGTCACTCATTCTGACATAAGCATGTGTTTTTAATCGCGAGCATTTTTGCACGTGTACACTTACTATATTTAGCATTTGTCCTAATGGGCAATGGTAGGAACCGTTAGTCTAAAATAAACAAACCGATAAACTATAGACATATAACGAATTAAGCACAAACCACAAATACTGGCCAGGTGCAGGTATAAAAAGTTTCATTATTTCAAGAGAAAGGTAGTTTGTTGGCCTTTCTCTGCTTCTATACTCGTACAGTTGCGCCAAGAATTTGTGGCTATCAACCATCTTCTTGTCAATTAATTCCATCTTTTTTTGTTATAAAAAACTTCCATCCTATTTACCAGCATTGCGAAGCTTTTGATAATATTTTTCTGTTGCTGGCGTTACTTGTCGCTGCCTTCCACCAAATTTAAATTTTTGGTGTACCAGGGCCAATTTCAGGAAACCTTCAATTGCCATCACTTTTGCCCCTGAGCTGGCCACTTGGTCCCGATTTGCCCATCACCGTATTGATCTCAAACAGGATGGTCAAACATTTTCTACGGAAGGACAAATTGAAAACTTTATTGCTACCGGGGGATGCTTATATTAAATATATTACACCTGTAATCGCTTACAAACTTTAACAAAAACCTTTTACATTAGCTAGCGCAAAATGAAGGTAACAATAGTTACTTGCGGTTGAGTAAATATACGGTGTCGAGTGAAACGTGTGGAATAATTATTCGAGAATTCTAATCTAATCGGTAAAATTACTTTAACGTAGACTCGAAACATGTATGTGTGCCTGCCTTGCGTGCTGTAGTTCGCCTGCCCCTGATCTAAAAGATTTTAACCCGCCCGCAGGCAATGTTAAAAACTATTGGTCTCATAAAACATGCTTTTTTACGAAAACATGCTTTTTTATTTGAATCTGTATGCAGAAAGCTGAGCAGATCTACTATGAAGTATTTTCCAATAATTTTTGTATGGATATGTATCTAGCGCAAAATCAAAATTGACCTTCAAATTTTTCTTTCAGCAAGATCAAGACTTGAATTTACAGTGGAACCAAGATTTTGTGTTTAACGCCCTCATCAGACACTGACGCATGCAGCAGAACATAAACATAAACTGAGCGGCAACACAGCAGCAATGGTTAGAATGCATCAGTGGCCAGAACGAGACGACGTTCTGACTCGCTGCTCAGTACTTTACGCTCGTCTGAGTTCACTACAAAGCCTTTGCTTTGGTTGATTTCCATCTTTGAAGTAGCTTGGCTAAAGTTCAATTTGACTCTGTCGCTTTTCCCTGCTTTTAAATGCTAGTCAGCTTAAATTGAACTTTTACCACATAAACTTTGCCAAGGTTTTCGAAAGTTTACTTAATGCTGAAGTAGCCAAAAACCTTTTTGGTGGTTTTTAAACGTACTTCAGTCGCAAATGGAATATAAATTTAAGCACGTAGCTTTGCATTTGATAAACAGAACGTCTTGTTGCTGGGAAAGTGATTTTTAGTTGTGTCTTCCTTCTGTGGTGCATGGTCACTGTAAAAAATGAAACGTTGTGGTGATAAGATGTGTTCCTGCCATGAAAAGTAAAAGCGTGTGTCTGTTCGGAGTCTGCCAGTGACCAGCTTTGTCTCAGTAACGTTGAAAGAATGTAGACTGTGAGCTGCGCGCATTCAAACCTACTACGCAGTACGTCATGCAGCAACAACAGGTGCCATACTGTCACCACGCTTCATCCAGTCGACCACTGCAACAGTCACCGGTAAACCGCGTATCTCAAAGTCTAAGCAACCCTCCTAACTACATTTACTCTCCCTAATCCACGGGAAGTTCACTTCCCGCCCAGCAACCTCACTTGAAAAACTCAAAAAACAAACGAGGTGCAAAATCCTGCAAGCTTGTCTCGTTATAATGTAGGTTTGAGCAACCGTAAGGCACGATACGCATTTTACAGTATCTAAAAATGCAAATTTACAAAGGTCGGCAAGCAAACAGTTTGTTCGCCGCATAGCAATGAAAATCAGTTTTCTGTTCTGATCATTCAATCAACTCACACTCAAAATACTGTTTTTCTAAAAAAAAACAGAAAACTCCACCACCTAAAGAATATAGCTAGCTATTGAGGTAATATTCTCCCGGGTATTCTCCAAGTTTCTCAGTAATACTTTTTCTAAGATCCGCATAGCCTGCGAACAAGAAGCTTAACGGAAGGAGATGTTGCCCGAGCATTGTTCAGGTGATGGCAACTAGATGTGACAGTACCTGAAGTTGAGGATATTTAGTAACTTTATGTGGTAAAAGCAATGAAAAATGTACCGAAAAATCCCGTAAAAACTTGTTTGCAGCTTTGTATTTCAAATTAAAAAAAACAAACATAAAAAGCACAAAGTTATCGTTAGATCACAGGGGTTTGAGTTGTCTCGATCACGAAGTCAAGTGGTGCTTATTGCTTTGATGTTGCATCGGATCTCGTGAAAAGGGACACTTCAACAAAATGTACTACGCGTCGACTTTGATGTGGGTATGGCAGTGTGGACCTGCCGAGGTTTCTTGCCTTTTACTAAGACGGCCTTCAGTCAAGCCAAAAAGAAACGTTTGTATCATGTGACTGAATATGCGGAAAACTTGTTCCTATGTGGTTCTTCATCGCAAGTTGTTTTACGTTGAATAGATGGTTTGTTTTGGTGCTTAAACCGTGGTTGCCTTATTTTAAAATCCGAATAATGCAGGTTTTAGGTTTTAGGCAGCACTGCTCACCGCAGTAACTGTCGTTTTACCAAGAGGTAGATAAAGCAGGTAGACATGTAGGTATAATGCTCAGACGGCGCGTTGCAGCTGGGTTCGCCTTTGTTTCTCTTCTGTCTGTCGGTGGACTTATATACGCTTCGCAATGGGCAGCAAGGCAACGAGGAGCTCGCGTTCAGGTGAACTTTCGTCGAACACTCGGCGTGTCTAGCTTTGATCGCGACCAGACCACCGGCGATCGAAGCGACAGCACTTTTTCGTTGAAATCGAAATACTCGCCCATGAACCAGACCGAAAATTTCGACCTTGAATCCTGGCCAGAGGAGGACCAGATGCCAGAAATGGACTCCTACTCCGATTATTTGCCGCCCAAACAGCAACTGCTTTTGAAAACGGTCGTCGAATCATTTGTGCCTCGCCACAGTAAGGAACCAACCAAACTGGATGAATATTACGAATCGCTGTTAAGTAGAGACAACAGAGACTTTGCTTCATTCTACCAACCACCTTCATCTTCAGTCTCGTTCAAGGACATATCACGTTACCGCACCCTGTGGAAGAACGAGTGGCTCACTCTGTCCGAAAAAGGAACAGAAGCTTTTGGTAAGAATAGTTTAATCTTGCATAACCTTTGTAAGCTCCGCAAAGAACAAACACGTGCGCAAAACATTAAAATATCAAAAGCTTTCGGTACTTTTTTGTCAGTTTGTTCCATGAGCTTCGCTGTGTTATGATAACCTGTTTGTCGCACAAAAAAAGATTATATTGTCTGAAACGGTCCACTTGCCCGCAGCATTGCTTTACAGCATTATTTGAATGAGACTATACATTGCTTTCATGTACCATGCACAAACTCACAGGTGGTGCGGTCATTCCACTTGGTGTATAACCAGATATTTCTTAGCACACACTGCAAGACGCGTCTGGCTTTGCTTGAGCGTTTGCACGTAATGCCCTGCCGTGCAGCAGAGCTTGTTAGTTGATTGCGGGGTTCGGAGCCGTGGATGGTTGTTCTATACTGCAGCTATGTTTGGAGTAAAGACGTGGTTGGGTATGTGTCTTTACTGCGATAAAGTTTGTATGCTACACACTTTTGTCGCTTTCAGCACGTGTGCAGGCATGCTTTACTTTTATTACATGCTTTAATACCCACAAATTTTTAAACCTTTTTTTGCTTTAAACGTTCATCTGTTGAAATGATTGATCCTGACTTGAAAGCATACAAAAACGGTTCGTTTCTGCCTTTGGCTAGGTAAAACTAGTTGATTGTGGTTTTGTGCATGAACTTGAAAAATCTGGGCTTTACTTCAGCCATGGTCAGGGGCGTAACGAGGTTAGATGGCGCCCGGGTCAAGAAGCAAGATTGGCGCCCTCATGTTCGAACCTGGAGGTCTTTTGGAAGCAAATGTACTGTGATGAAGAAAGTGCATGTGACATTGTTGGGACTTTTCGGCGCTCAGGGAATTGTTCCCCCCTTTCCCTCCCTCGTTGCGCACCTGGCCATGGCGACAATTTGTGTAAGCTGCTAGGTTCAAATAACAAAACGTTCCAGCAAAATTAAGATATACAAAGCGTATTCAAGGCGTAACGTCGTTTTCAGCAAAACGTCCTCTTCATGAACTTTCCTCGATCGAGCCATATCGAACGCGTCGTGAAACGGTCAGAAAAAACTGCCAGCGTCTTTCGCGAAGCCGTCATATCAACCTTTCGCGTATGGTGTATGATGATGTGCACAAGATGATTATGTGCGTTATACCAAAGGTGGGCTATCATAGCCAAGTTGTTGCAAACAAGTTTTTCGCGGTGTTATCTGTGCCTGTTAAGACAGCTAGAAAGAGTGATTGAAAGGCAACTTTTGACAAATGTGCCAACTCTCTGAAAGTGTTTGATTTTTTCTTTTGAAAACTGACTTTGGTTATTCCGAGTTTCGCATTTTCTCAATGTTTTTGTCAAAAAAATAGTCTAAGTCATGTATGGGTTGAATTTGCATTGCATAACACCTGCGCGAAAAAAATTGCCCTGGTCGGTGCAAAGAAATGCGTTGAAACGGCACTTGAAGTTGGTTTCCCGTTGAATCGAATCTTTAAAATCAGCTTGTTAGCATGAAAACTATTTATAATCATACGCAAATTGAATTGCTTTTGTTTGTCACAAACGTTGTTTGCCTAAGAAAATGTTTTCGTGCAATGGGTGGTTAACTTCCATGATAAAATGTGTAATGCATCAGTTTTGCCTCAGCTAACATGCGGAGCACGCCCTTGCCTGTTATGCATCGCAAGCACGACGGTTTGCATTTCCCTGGCGGTGGATTATTACAGGATTTACAGGCAAAGCGTTTTTGCAGAACGCCTGCAGTTCTTGGAAGCGCTTTTTGTTTTATTTGACTGGCAAAGAAAAAAACGCGAAAAACATTCCCAGCATTCCTCGCCAACAGTTGGTGCTCGGTGCCGGACCTCTGCCTACTCTGAACAGGTAAGACCGGCTTCAAATCGGTGTTAAGCGATGCGTGACCAGAGCAATGACTAACTGTCGACATGCTGTTCGGCCCAGACTGGACAAAGTCGAAGCAGTGAGAAGGCTTGCAACTTACACTACCTTCGTTGTGACACGTCACCCCTATGAAAGACTAGTCTCTGCCCACTCGAGCAAATTTACGGACCGATCGCCCAAATCCTCCTACAAACTGCGCATTGGCCGCTGGATTGCCGCCCGTCAAGCCCCGATATACATGCGCGGTATTTCGATCAATGGCGGTTATGGCCGCAATGGCAGGTAAGTGACAGAACAAAGAACGAAGCGGTTTTCCTTCGGCAGGTCATGAGCTATATCTATGTTTTGAGAATAAAATGGTTCTATTTTTATGAAACGTCAAATTGAATTCGCTTTTGTGTTACGCCGGCGCTGCGATCCGTAAAATAGTGAGATAAGCCGAAGTTTCCCATCTGTGCGCCCCCCCCCCAGNTTAAAACCTACAGTTTGCAGCGTCCTCCCTGGTTTGTAAGAAATGAACTCTAGATTCTTTTAAACGAAGTTGTACGAAATTATTCTTGTCACTAGTTGCTTTGATTTGCCTGTGCCTATTTGTCTCGTTTTCTATTTGATCAAAGCAAAATCTTTGCGTTAGAATCAATATTAAAAAATTCGAACTTTTTTCGGAACGTTTGGCCTATGTTCTGCAAAGTCTGTGGTTTTTGTTGTTAAAATTGCATTTTTAATGGTACCTTGAATACGTTTTCCTATCCTTGTTTTGTTTTATTCGAATAAGTGGCGATGGAATAGACTAACACGTTGATGCTTACCAGGTTTTGTTACCTTGCAGTTGACAGTAATTCAAAGCGAGAAATTGATGAAGGCTATTTTGAATGAACAGATAGCTACGTCTATATGTAACGTTTGCAATGATGTGAAAGCCCCAGGAAGTATTTTAAGACATCTGTATAGCAAAAAACGAGGTTGTGCGTTTTCAGCGCAAGGGAGAGCAGGTGGGGGGTTTACCAAAATGCTTTAAAGCGAACGAAGAAAGTTTGAGTTCTTCAAAAAAGTTGAAGACTGAGGAAAAAAATAGATTTTTCAGGTTTGCCAAATTCACGGAAATGGCAAAGCGTTTTGAATTCTCACCGCATATTGTTTGTACCAACCGCGTACGATGGTAATAGAGCTTCACATCAACAAAACTCCACTGCAGAATCCGCAGAAGCCTTGAATACGTTGCAGACTTAGTCTAGAAAAAAATTCGGACCGGGTCATGGGCTGTTGATTCTGTCCCTTTGTAGCGGATTTTTCAGTTTAAATGTCGAACAATTTGACTTGCGCTGCAAGCGGTGTATTCAAGTCTTTTCTTGTCATTAGCATAGTGATGAAGTAGCAGTGTGATTTGTCCCGTAAAAGCTTTCTTGCGAGAACCATAAAATGAGATAAACGGTTAGCTGGTATAGCTAAGTTATTTATTGTGTGCAGTGCACGAAATCCCAGAACTTGTTTTTTCAGATTTGGTCTGCTGTACATTTTGAAATTGTCATCACACGCGTTTTATTAATTCACGATGAAGTTCACAGAAACTTAAAGGGGCAAAATCAAATCATTCTAGAAAATAAAGTGAATAGATTGAAAATCGCGGTAGCAAGAAACAACTTGAAGTTTACATTGTTGGTTCTACAAAGCAACAACTAATTCGAAACCAATGATTAACTCGTTTGAAGCAGTTTTTGATAAACCCTGAAACCGCTGTTGCATTATCTCTACCCACTTTTGATATTAGTCTATTTCGGGGCCAAGCACCAGAGAATGATTTATCAAACTGTGCAAAGCGATTGATCTGCGAATGCGCGGCCTGTCGGTAAATCGTTCTCTCGTGGAAAATCTTTAGGCCAACTTTGAACATCATGGTTTCCATGCGATGCGCAGCATGCAAGCACTTGGTCGAATAACGGCTGATTGTTTCATCTATCTAGCTAGCAGGTCAATGGCTTGACGCAGACAGCGGGAAGTGTGGATTTGTTGAAAGGATTCCATCAGGAACGAAAGCATAACGTTGCAGAGTAGAGGAAGCGCAGAAAAAAATTGACTAATGAAAAAAACAAGTTAGTTGATTTCAACTTTCTACCCCACCTTTGATTATTTTTGTATCTTTTCACTGAATACTCCTTTCTCAATCCACAACGCATGCAAAGACCACCCGCGTACTTCATGCTTGTTTGAGTATGAAAGGTGTTGCTTCTCGCAAGTTTTGTTTCCCAACAACATTAACCGGTGGAATCGAAATATCAGATGCTTTCAAAACATACCCTCTACGCTTTCAAACATGGCTGCACTGTGGTCATTAAGTGGATGAAAGATCGACATCTCGTTGCGGCTTTACGCAGTTACTGGAAAAAACGCAGACGTTTCTCGAACATAGCGACTTACGAATAATGGTATTTACAATTTTGTGCGAAATAAGAAACGTTCGCTCGAAAATCGAGATTTTCCAGTCTACGGAAGCTTCGGAGGTTATGGACAGGTGTTTAAAACATTGCAGGTGAAACTTTAAGGATAGATAATCTATTTGCGGACAGATAATGTATTTGCGGATGATGTGTATTTGCGTAAATGTATTTACAGATAATGTAAATGTATTTGCGGACAGATAATGTATATACTTTAAGGACAGATAATGCATTTGCAATGGTATCATATGTCTTTAAAGTTTTGTCTTTTATTTTTACTTTCAAAAGTCTTCCTTATAGTTTTTCCTCCGCGCTTTCTCTTTTAATTCGGTTGGGATTTTTAGTTTGTAAATCTCTCCTGATGTCACTTAATAAAATCTGCAAAAAAGCAAAGCGCGATCAGTTTTGCACCGTTTCTAAACAGAACCTCCGACACAAAATAAAACAAACCAACTGGAACCTCACGAACGTCGATTGCTATACAACTGAATCCCATCAACATTTGTACATGTTAACATCCCTTCGCTGGAGAAGAATGCCCACAACGCCAAGAGCAATTACTGAACATTTGCGAAAATACCCTGTAAAACCTAAACAGCAGCATCATGTCGACTACCACATCATGCATCACAAGATAACGCTGAACTACAACACCGATCACCAATGAAATTAGCAACAGGCGCTTTAAGGTTTCGCAACGATGTTGCGGATTCGTCAGTCCTGGCGCAATTTCCTCCATGAACCCGCGATGCTGTGGGGTTGCTGCTTTGGACTCAGGTCTGCACGAACGCATGGAGCGACTTCACTCTAAATGCTCACATCCTTCGTCCTAAGTGGATCTTTTCATCAAGCCAGCCTGGCCGGCTGGGAATTTGTGGTTATTTCCACTCCAACCGGGACTGTCACTGTTGGATCAACACCAGAGTATATGAATTTTGATCCAGCGTCAAACTTCACAGTACAGTAAAAACAGCAGCGACATTTGGTTGAGGAAATAACGCTTGGGAAGCACGGCACGGGTGTTACGGCTTCCCGATAAGCTCGTATTTTTCTGCTTTTGGCGAGGCGCTATTTCAGTTTCCCGTAATCAGTTTTCGAACAGCCTCCATCCAAGTTTGATTTTCAATTCGCGGAAGAAAAAAACACCTAAGATAGGAAAAAGTTGCAATGCCTTGTCACCTTTCTGAGATTGGTGTTCGATTTTTTGAACCCCTTTCCTTTAGGAACCATTTTTAAATTACTCTTCCCGTCATCTTTAAAACGCCCCAAAGCTTTTACTTTTCTTCTTAGCATAAAATGGTCTTCACGGGAAATGGCTATCAAGTTTTGCTGCAATTGTTTTTCTATGTGTTACAACCCGAGACGGATTGGCCGTAGTAAAGAGATAGTGATTATGCGGTATCGACTTGGCAGCCACGTTGATAACAGCAACCTGTTTTGAAGTAGACCCTAATCATAAATCACAAGGATTGGAAACTTTTCCCAGATTTCTCAACGCGTCGGTTGTTGCCAGTGACCCCATCTTCAAGCAACTCAAGGAGGAAGAGCAGCGGAAAGTTTTGGACTACGTTAAAATTCTCAGAAGTGGCAAGATAACTTTTCTGCAATTCCTCAGGTACGCTTGCTGCTTAGTAAGTTCTGGGATGAGGTTATGCCTCCAGTGCACCAGTCACCACGGATAGTCAGGCCGCGAAAGATGCAAGCTGCGCTTGGTATTCCTGTGTGAAAATTTATACCTTTATTCAGTCACATTTGAAATCAATTGCATTTTGATGGAAGCAGCACTGCTGGTTGCATGACCCCGGATTGAAATGAAAATAACCGTTGTCAAAATTTTTTATAAAAAAAGTAATAGAAAAGAAGAAAGGTTTCAATTTTGGAAAGTTGTCAATTAAATGTACTTCTATATGTCTCTTTCTGGTGCCTGTTTTGTGAGCATTCGCCAATCAAATAGGGTGGAATTTGTTAGAATCACAGCGTTTCGAAACCGACGAAAACGAAGTGGTATTTTGCATTTGTACCTTCTGTGTTTTTGAATAAATGGTTCCGAATGACAAGATTAGGTCTTAAGTATAAATGCACTGCATAAACATGCTCGACGTTCGGGGATTCCATGACAAAAAGATAAAAAATAACTGTTGCAGCCCTGGAAATGTTTCACCCCCCTTTGTGTTTTCCACGTGGATTGTCGTTGTTGTTCTGCGCCTTTTCTGCTGCTTTTTTCTAGAGGTCAGGACTTAACATGCGTTTATTTTGTAGATTTATAACAGCGTTTCTGAGGAGGGAGCCTGAATTCATGATGGACGTTCATTGGCGCCCCCAAGTGTCACTATGCAATCCATGTGCTGTTAATTACGATTACGTCATCAACTTCGATGACCTGGCGAAAGATTCGAATCGTTTGCTGGAGTTTGTGCAGCGCAACGAGCCCGAGCAAAACCAGATCCGGTTCGACAACAGCACCTCCCCGGTCGTCACAAACGACAAAGCAATGAATCTTTTCCGCAACCTTTCGCAGGAGGTGCTCTCGTACATCAAGAAGATATACAGCGGCGATTTCAGTACTTTCGGTTTTCAGACGTGACTTTCTTTGACGTAGGAAGCCCCAGTTGCGTCTGTCACAATTGTGACGTTGGGTGGAATATATATAATGTATCTCATCTGCGTCCTTCCGATCATAGGCGTAGCCGGGAGTGCCCAGGGAGCCATTCACCCCAAACTTTTAGAATATCTGGTCAGTTCATTTTGTGCTTTGAGAGGCGCTGTCGCAAACAAAATACTGTTGCTAGCGTAAAATCAACCCCCCCCCCTTCCAATTTTTGGTTGTCTATGCCAGTAATTCCGATTGTGACGTCGGATGTGATTGTTTATGCTTCGTTTAACCGCGTTTCTGCAGCGTGGAAATGCGAGGCGCTCGTTACACAACAAGCTCTTTCATCTTCGCGCTTAAATCAACCACAAAGTGTGGCTGATATGTTCTAGTTTTTTTGCTTGCATTTCTTTCTGCGAAATGCATTCTTTCACTGCTGCATCTCTGTTCGCACACGGTGCCTGGCAACGTTATAGTTGTCCCATTCCTTCCACGTAAGGAACACTACCTCAACGTTGCGGCATTTTAGCCCCACGTTTTAGAAATGGCCCATTTGAAATGAAGTTCATTTGTGCTACTCAGGTGAGGCTGACGTGGTCGATGCGTACTAATCCATTGATTTTCTTAACTTTATGTCTTTGAAACTTCAATATTCGCACTTCGTTTCTAGCACATTTTTGTTTGAAAACGTCTGTTTAATAGACGTTCCAAGTATATTTATGTGGCGGAAGTCTTTTTAGACCAAGTTTATACAATATTCATCACGCTGATGTTTTTTTTAACTTATTTTATTTTTTGATTGATATAAATGTCTTTCTGCGGTTATACGCTTTTCGTGCAAACGCTGTCATACTGTGGGCTTGTTCCTTTGCTGTGTTAAAGTCTTTGTTGTAAAAGACGCTGTAAAACATTCCTGTTGCTTGATTTAAAGTTGCAAATGCAAGTTTTAGTAACGACCACAATACACTGGTTTCGTTGGAGATCAGTTTTTACATGTCACCGAAGATTCACTCGTTGTACTAGCGGAAAAATCAATTGCCTGAAACAGGTAATTGCAAATAAATGGGAATATTAAAGAGGAATTATTTTCTCCCTTGCCTTGCCGGCGTTTTGTCTCTGTTAATTTTAATTGCGTGAACGTAGCTCGAAGGAAATTAGGCCCATTTAGAAAAGTTGTTAGTAAAGGTTGATAGCGTGAAATACTTGATGAGAATGACAAACCAGTGGAAAACAGTCTGTCAGGAAAGGATTGTTTAACTTTACATGACGAACTATTGTGAACCGCTTAAGTGCACGTGTGAATATAACAACTGGTAATCGCAATGTGAAAAATGGCTTGTCCTTCCCATCGGATTGCAAGCTGCATTTTTAAATTTTAAAAGCGCCGAAGATAAATTGACCAATTCAGTTTCAAGTTGCTGGTCAGCTAACTTTCAAAATAGTTCCATTGCAGCTGCGTTTAACTTGTCCAGTTATTATCACCCACGCAAATCTGTGCAATTGCAAATTTAACTTTTTTGAAAGCAAGAACGTTTTTGACTAAGCACAAAAACACAAAATTTACAACACATTTACACATGTTGGAAATTTTGTTCAACTTGAAACCATCTGAGCGATATTACACAAAGAAATTCAAAATAACTTTCTGAAGCGCATAAGATAATCTCAATACGGCAAGAGGAAAGCCAGTTGGTTGACTGTTTTCAGTTGTCCACTAGAATACAGAAACTACCGAGTTGGTGTTTCTTCCATGTGCTCTCATAATCACCACCGTCATGCAGCACATGTATGAATAGAAAGAATTTTACATTTTTCAAATGTCCGTAATGAGCCAAAGAGACTTTAACATGAGAACCTTGTTTCAATTTTTCGCGTATATAATTGGCTGAGGCCGTGTGTACTGTGGATAAAAATACCATCGCAGAAAAAAATTTTGAAGAGGTTAAAAGATATAAAGACGAAGCTTAGGACGAAAACAAATTCCTTTTTCACTTTAGTTTCTTTCACGACGCTGAAATGCCGGTTCGTCACAGTTGTAAACTAATTGATCTGAGTGAATAGCTATTCGTACATTATTTTGTTGTGAATCTCCTTGTTTGAGACTTTGTAGCGTTAAAGAAAACACAGAAAACAATAAATTTCTTATTAGCCAGACAATAAAATGCAAGTTCTTTGTGTAAATGGTGCAGATGTCCATTGCGTTTCAAGGCGTTAAAAAGCATTTTCAGTAAATGTTGTGAGACCATTTGGTCGTTGGTTTGATATTTAAGGGCGATTTTACTATCAAAGCAAATTTTCGAAGTCTTGCAGAAAGACATGATGGCAAACATTTGTTTCTTTCAGACTGTAATGCCACGAAAAATCAGTTAGAAATAAAGGAATAACCACTTTTTACAAGCTTTTATGCAAAACGTATTTGTTCACTATTCGAAGTTGAAATAAATTATGCAACACTTGCCTTGAAATTTTTGAAGCTGTGTTTTCACTGATTTTTTACTTTATATTTGTTGAACGACTATAGTCGGCAAAAATGTTTATCGAAACTCTTAAGCTTTTTCTCTCTTCTCTGCAGTCATCCTAACAATATCTCGACAACCATGGGCGTACCGATGTTAGATGGCGCGCGCGTGGAAAGAAACAACTTTAGCGCACCCATGGTCTTTCGGGAGCAAATGGACTGTGCTGAAGAAATTACTTGCAACATTGCTGGGAATTTTCGATGCCCGGGGCATTGTTCTCCCCTTGCCCCCTTCGGTAGGCACCTGTCGATAACACAAGACTAGTAATGATTTTCAGTGGCGTCGAAGCAAACAAAAGCATTACCGCCACCGGGATGGCAGAACTTCTTTTGATATGCACTAGGGGTATCCAACTTACGGCGCGGGCCATGTCCGGCCCGCGAAGCTATTTCATCCGGCTGCAAAGACTTTGTGTCCATAACGACAAAATAATATATTTACAAAACATTTGTTGGTTTGACAGCATATATATAAAATATCACGAAACAACCACATTACGTAAGATGTCCGGGCCTCGAACTGTTGTGTAATAGCTTATGTGCAGTGGTGGACTTAGGGTTGGGGGGCCCGAGGCAAGGCTGAAAAGGGGGCCCTCTGATAACGTCATCAAACTGAACCAACTGTAATAAGACCTTTTGAATCAAGTCTCGGAAGATGATATGTGGGTCACCCAAGGATACGTTCCTGAGACTACGGCATGACTGATATTACAGAAAATGCAAAGGACCTTTCGGGACCGAGTTTCAGTGGGGACGGGACATGTCCCCCCATTTTTGGACCCTGGGGAACAAAATATATTTTCCTCCCCATTATTGCGTGAAAAAATATAATGTAGTTGTACACGTTTCGCGGTTACATTACTGTTAAAATCTCCAGCATAAAGTCGGGGAATAAATAGGAAAACTGGACATTATCACCATGGGCGTAGCCAGGGGCACTTGGGCCATGGTCTCCAAAAATATCATTTCCACTAACTGTCTCCCATTTTGCCAATTTTACAAGGCGACGTCGTCGAAACGCAAAAAATGATATTATAATTTGTGTGATATGCACAATGACATGCATGTCACACAAAGTTTGTCCCTCCCAAAGTTTTCTAGCAAATGCGATCGCTGCAAAAGAGTATTTATGCCGCACAACTTTAAAAACACTGAAAGTTGGGAAAACAAAACTAGCAACACATAAAATAAAAGTCAAGCGATAGCAAGCTGACATCGTCTCTCACTTCTCTAGTTTTGTAATTGCTGTTAGGGGCTCCTTTTGAAAGCACAGTACTTACACATTGCAGTTGCTGTTGGGGCCCCTTTAAAAACAGAATACTTACACATTACAGATACTCTTTTGGACCCCTTCAAAGCAGAGTGCTTATTTTACGCGTTACAGTTGCTGTTTTACGCATTACAGTACTTATGCATTACAACTGCTGTTTAAGGGGGGGTTGAAAGAAGAGTGCTTACTTATAAACTGCTTCAGAGTATATTATATACGTGGATAATACGTTTTTCATCAACACTAAGGAACATTTACGCGCGAAACATCTCGAGGGGTCGCCTAAAAAGTGGGGGCCGAGGCAAATGCCTCGCTCACCTCCCCTTTTAAACACACCACTGATTATGTAGCCCTCTGGCAAAACAGTTTGGAGACCTCTGATCTTCACTGATGAAACATAGTGTTCTTGTCGCTGAACGCGATAGTTAGTTGCTCAGAGATTAAGTGCCAGCGAATATATTGCACTGTTTACCTGTTCAACAACCAACCTATGGTCTCGGGCAAGCGATCGCCAAACTTTCGAGTAGACCTTCTGATACCTCCTAAGTACTACGCGAAGAAATGACTATATTTCAAAAATAGTGCACAGTTAATTTTAATTTAAATTAAATTATTTGTTTATGTCCAGACACAAAGTCCATAGTATGAACACACACACCGTGCAGAACGCAGGTCGATAAAAACAGAGAAAACAGAACGTAGTACAAGGCATTGAAGCCGGCGGAATCACAGGGTTACAGACACGTTTTGCAACTGCATTGAAGACAGAACCACAGGGTTACAGACACATTCTTAACACTATTGTTGACTAGCACGTAACACTTGTTACAGCACTACTGCGGAGTAGGGCGCCAATTCCTAAATTGGTCGAGTCTAGGTAAAATGCGAAAGCCGTGTGCCATGACACACCATCAATCAAACAGGCACTGCAAAGTTCGTTCACTCATTCACAGAGTAAAATGCGATTATAGTGTTCTAAGAATAGGGACGAATACAAACAATCTGACTGCATCAAAGCACGTAACCATATGTTGTTAGATATTCTGCATCTTTCGAGAAACAGATACGTGTATTTTCGTAATAGAGCCTAGAGCCTCAAAGGTAGGAATGTTACATTGAACCTGGTGGCTACTAACACTCGCTCTCCAGGGCAGGTTGTATAGAGCTCTGCATCCAAA
>JGI24159J19872_10005854_pt1 | contig 15913 bp, 7 predicted proteins | sample Ectturendosymbi4_FD_19872 | JGI IMG/M metagenome (IMG submission 19872) | reverse complement strand
TTTAATTCCAAACTTGGCAGGATGCTTTGTAACAGCTATAGCAACCGTTTGTGATTTTTACATTTTTCCCATTGTTGGAATAGGCGCAATAAACTTTCAAATTAAAAAACAGGCAATCCACCCTTGTTTTCGGGTGTTTTTATCTCCAAAAGTAGTGGAAAAATTATTTGATTTCGATTTTCATAAACTACACAATATGACTAACGTTTGTGTGCAGAATTTGTGTTTCTATCGTGCAAGGTTTTCCATCCAGAGCCTTTTAAAAACAACGCCTTGCCCACTCAAGCGCCAGCGCGAAAACCATCCGGTGTTCTAGCATCAGACAGCAGCCACGAAAATACCGTGGACCGGCGGTCAATTAACGAAATCTGTGTAAAGGTTATAAGACATTTACTCCGGTTTTTGAAGATATCAATCTTGGGACGTTTGACCCTTGCAGTCAGTGGCTCGATTCTGAGTGCTGTTCAACAAAAGGATCTATTTTTCTGGATGGCAGCTTCTGAAGTGACTTGTGGGTTTTTTCTACAAGGAATCTTAAGGTTCCATCGGCTTGTTTGCCTGTTTTTGACCGAGGTCAACAAGACAGTGGAAGGAAGACTTACTGGCAGGACAACTAGGATACAACACACTTTGCACCAATCCAGCAACTGTTCTACGCTGTTCAAACCACGTGCAGCAAGCTGACATTCTTACAGATCACAATGTAAGCAAGATGACGTTGACATCCGAAGGTTTGCTCCTTGCTCAGTTTTTTTGACTGCTCTCACTTGGTGGTGGTGCTTCTAGCAATGCATTCACAGGTGCTCGTTCGTGTTGCAGAAAAGATGTTATTGCAAGTGTTCGAATCTAAATTTCGAGTTTAGCAGTTTTGATATTTATCGATTTAGAGTTCACCGGCAAGAGAAGTTANCCAAGCCGTTCCAACACAAGCATAAGATTCTAGGAATTGCCAAAGTTACCTTCTGATGACGTGGGCATAAGAGGAAAAGCAAAGTGACTGTTGTTAACGAACAAGATTGCGAGACAGCACTCAAACGGAAAACTGTTTGAATAAGACCATTTTTAGAATACACGCAGGACCCCACAAGAATTTTTTCCCCATGAGAAAGTCCAAGCCACATCTGTAGAATCATGTTGTTATTCACCTAAAACATCCACCAATCGTTTCATTCGTTGGTCATCCAAATAGATAGATGTCAAGAGAAACTTGTCAGTTTCTGGATTATCCGGATGCGTAGTACAAACCAAGCAGTCGAATGAAAGACGAAGAACGTTTGGTGCCGTTCGAATGTGTGTTGTTGTTTATCAACATCATCGAAACCAGAGCAGAATAAGGAAAAGTAAATTTAATGAAAAGTAGTTTAAGGATTTAATTACCTCAGATATGTATGAAGAGTGGATATCTGTATCAAACTGAATGCGTACTTAAACGTTAACGACTTGACAACTCCTTCAATATTTTAGAAGGTCAAGGAACCGAGAATTTATTACGGAATTCATTATTCCAAGAATGTTATGTGTTAAGAGGATTTTGATCACTGCCTTCCTTGAATGCTGTTGATGCATTGGAATTTTAGGCAAAAGATGATAAAATTGATCGTTAACTTGTCTTCATGCATGGCAGTGCAAGACTGGTCGGTCAAGACAACTTCGTTTCTTGCTTATAAAATCAGAGGGAACGACATATGCAGTTTCGAACAAAATCCCTCCCGGGCATTCCTCCATCACAGATGGTCAGTCGTGAAAACGGGCATATACCGGGACGAGTGGTGGTTGTAAAGTTGGCCGTGGAGAAGCTCGCCTATACTTCCACGATATTTAATTTGACTTGCCTGACAGTGGCACTATCTTTTGCCGGGAAAGCAAAACGTTTGTGTTTTAGCCATATTATAAATTATAAAATACAGTATTGTAAAATCATGCACTGTATTGTGTAACGTCTTCACTCCCACACGCAAGGCGCTAGACTTTAAACATGCATCGCAATGAGGAGGAATTCACAAATGCATGGATATATACATGGCGGTAGTGGAGTGTATACGCTTGATTGCGCTAATACATTGTCTTTGAAGCTTTTAAGATACACGCATGAATGACGCCATTATCATTAATATAATATGGTACTGCGATGATTTCCCAAGTACATCTATTTATAAAACGCATGAGTGGGAGGCTGCGAAGGACCAAGTGTCATTTAGGTTGCAGATCTCCCAAGGACAATACAGCTCTAGCTGCGGGGCTGGTCTTATTGTACAACACAGTATCTAACATTTGTGTTAAATGAGCTGGTGCCAAGACGACCGTTTATAGCTTGAAGAAATTGATGAGCAAGGTAATGGTCCGAGGACAGATGTTCCAGACTTCCTAGTGTGTCTTCAACAAAAGCGTCACAGTGGTGCTTTACATTAAGCGGACTTTTACGACAGTGAAAAGATAAAACCTTGTAAAGATACACCAAACCGATATGCAAGTTTCAGTCATGGTTAAGATTTTGTTTTCATTGGATTTGATTTTGCCTCATGACCACCATGTTATTTCACACTTGCTTTGTTTACTCAAGCTGTTACTTTTCCAGATAACAATGCGCTGAGTAAGTTGGGAACGTAATTTTAACCACAGCAATTATATAAACGTTTTTTAAAACTTTGTTTTAAAACTTTAGCGCTTCAAGCGGGAAACACTCACATGGTCAATATTTGTTGTATCAGTCCAATGTCGGGACCCGATGCTGGTGGTGGTAGTTGAACCGTAGTGTCTGTATAAAAGATCGATTTTACTAATCTTATGTGTAAAACCAGGTCATTCCGCAGACTACACTATACAGTAGTACATGTCGTAATTCCCCTTTTAACGTCTCGCGTGCGCCACGTATCTTGCAGAACTTTGCACAACCATAACTCGCCACGTCGCCAACTTATTGAGCTAGAGAGCTGTTCAAACCCACTGAAGATGCAGAAGTTTGTAGTTAAGATTTAAAATTTGAAAAAATTGGAAAGTTTTAATTTTGTTTTGTGGGTGACGTCATAATGGGGGTAGGTTTACGCATTTTTAGCCATGGTCGGAGGGGCCTTCGGGCGCCAACGCCAAGAGCCAATTTCTTTACTCAGTTTATTGGAAACTAGGCTATAATACGAGTCTTAGAGCTTTGGTTGGTTTTCTAGCGTTTCTGGTTCAAAAATTATGGCAAAAAAACTGTTTTTTGGCCAAGTTTTTTTAACAAGATTTTTTTTGGCCAGGAGTTACTCAGACAGAAGTTCCAAATATACAAAATTTGACAGAGCCTAGATTCCTATAGCTGGCACAGCATTTTCTTCTAGCTTGCCGTTGGTATCTTCAAAAATTGACTCACATTACTGGATTACAGTGAAAGTTGGAATTCTTGCAATGCCGTATAAGAAACCACAACACAACCACCAATGACCTCTTAACAATTAATCATTTAAAATGAAATTACGATAACACGCACCAACAGCTATAACCACATATAGCGTTTTTCCCGAAATTGTAAGATAAGTGTGAAACAGAATAAGGTACCCGAAAACACATTCTAAAAGTCGAGTCGCTCATGGGTGCTGATTTTCACTCGTGTAACCTGTTGCAAACGAGATGATTGATAGCTGAAATTAAAACACACAAAACTCGACGTGGTTATAGCTGTTGAAACCTGGAGTTCGTCTACATAAGGAAATTCAAAAATTAGAGCACTCCCTGTATAAAGAAATTTAATAATGATCTTAGAATCCTCAGTCGTGAAACCACCGACAGTCTTTATACTAGGCGTGTGTTGCGTTCAAGGCGTCAGACGTTTCTCAATTACTTGTGGAATTTTCGATCATTCCGGTTACTAAAGTTGCATTTGCAGGCATCTTTGTGGCATACGTTGGCAACTGAGTTGAGATCATGGAAGCAACTGCGTCGCGAGCGATGACGGTGCTGTGAACAGAGGTCTGCTCGAAACTAATGGAGGTTGAGACGTCATCCAGTGCAAAAGCTCCATCTGTGTTTGCTTCAACAGTAGTAAAATCCATTGTATCGGCGTGCAGAATTAAACGAAATCAAATTCTACGGGCGCTGAAAAAGCACGAACACTCGGTTGCCAACCACGTGCAGCCAAACGGTTGAAGTTTTAGACACTTAGTCAAATAGCACTGAATTAAAAAGAGCTGAAAGAGCAATGCTTTTTCCTGGCTGATGTGCATTCATAAGAAGTTCTTCTACACTACAGCATCGAACAAGTAAAACTATTGTCACATGTGTGAAAATTGTTCAAAAGTATCGCAAAACGAGATCTTCAATTCTGAAGTGTTTCTCTGCAGCTGCCTTCCAGGCTCTTGGCAAACCTGAATTTGTGGCAGATGCTTAAATCTGCAATGAGTCAACGTTAAAGCACGTTGTTGGTAAGAAATGCCGAAAACTGAGGTTTAACTTTCGTGCAAAGATTTAATTTACTCAGTGATACAGAGGGTATGACGCTTTCTCTTGCATCCAAAAAGCTACCGCGAATGGTGACTTGAAAATGAATTTGTTCAAATTGGGCTGACACTAGCAGCAAAAATCTATAGCTGCTTGAACCAGTAAAACTTGCACCCACGGCGACGATATTTCGCGGTAGCTTTTGATGCAAGAGAAAGCGTCACGCGCGATGCTGTCATACATAGCCTGCCATCATGCACAGCATTCACTGCGAAATCAGCCGCTTGCCGCAGAGTAAGCGGCGATGGGTGCTCGCAGATGAGCTAAATCTAAAAAATAGGAAGTCCAAGAACCACCAGTTTCACAAGAACATGTATAATTGAATAGATAAAATCAAATTTTATCAGTTTTGGTACATTCCAGTTTAGGGGCGTTACGGAGTTCGAATAACAGCGGCATCTCTGCTTGCTGCATGTTTAGCTTATCTGATCTTATCTTGCCTGAGCAACCTGCACAAGTTTATAGGTTTAAGAAATAAGCGTCTCTTTTCTAACGGATCCTCACATGATTCTTGTTCACGAATCTATGAACCAGTGTTTCCAAACCTTTAAGCCACGGAGTCTTTTCGGACCAGTATAAATCTTTGCTGTCGTAAGATAAGACCAGTCTAACTTCGCCCACATTCACAAATTTAAATGAGAACCTTGTCCCGAGTTGTTTCACAAGTTTCCGACAGTGTATATGGTCGTCAGTGCACATCTGATGTCGTCTTCTGATTAAAGTTGGTTTCGGCACCTGGCCTTAACCATAGTTAATGAAATGTAGTAGGATGTTCACGAAAGATTGGGCGTGGACGATCAAAGCGTCCTCCTTACCTGATGCTTTCGTCAATGCATTTCATGTTTTGACACAATATGCCTGACTTACAGTAGCTTAGCCCCTTGAGGAAGCTGTGAGTTAAAAGGCTTACGCACTGACCGGACTTCACCGTTTACCTCGACTAAAGTAAACCGAAATTAAGTAGCGTGTTTGAAGGTATTATAATCAAATTGTTTGCAATAGTCAATGTGCTTGCGGACTCACCCAGAGTCCTCCGCGGACTCATTTTAGTCCGCGCACTCGGGTTGGGGGAAACACTGCTATAAACCATAAGTTTTTTTATGCATGTGTTTGTCTTATGACATTCTGAATAATGTAGCACGGGTGATCTTGATGCTACTGATATTGACATTTTTATTATAACATGCGGGGTACCTGCAGGGAAGCCGGAAAGCGGGGGCATTTTAAAAAGGGGGGCAACGGGGGCGGAGGTGCCTCCCTCACAGAAGTATCGTATGGTAATTGCATTGTTATCGCAGGATCGACTTGAAACAAATTTATAGCAGCTATTCGCGTATCCAGAAAGTATAATTTGAAAGCATTGATAACGATTTTCGCATAGAAGTTGCCAGTGCCCTCCGTTCTTTTGCCCCCCTTGCCCTGACGCTGCTCAGGCGTCCCTGAGGACTTCTTCGTAAAGCCTTGCAGAAATGGACACTAGTATTGGGCACAGCACTAGGCACCGCAAATTAAGACATAATTAAATTCAAACCAGACATTTCTTCCTTTTCTTTGCAAGCTTAAGACATTTAGGATCCGCTCTCAAAACACTGACAAGCAACATGTTTCTAAACATAGTATGCGCACACACATATTGGTGCAGGACAATTGCGTCCACTCTGAAATTTGTGGAATGCAACGCCAAATAATCATCTTGAACCACAAAGGAAAAATCTTCAGAGCGAGGAATGACAGTGCTCTCCTTTCAAAAGGTTGCCTGGGCTTTAATCCCAAGACTCACCCCTGTTATACTGGGGTCTATTGCGCTGAACGTAAATGTTGGAGGGTTCATGCAGAGGTCCCCTTAGTAACTTGCGCTTTTCATAGGGTTCCGGATAAAATTTATCCAAGGTCAAGATTTAACCCTTTGTTAATTCTAGTTAACGCACCTTCACTTGAAGCTCTTCGTTAAGATTCGAAAATTTCAGAGTTTATGAACTTGCAAGATTGAGGCAAACAGCTGCGACACGGAAAATTCAGCACTATACGTACGTGAATGGCAACTTTCGCACATGCGCACTGAATTGAAGCTGAACACGTCCGACTGACGTTGAGCAGCTTCAGGTTTTGAAACTTGGTTAAGCCATCGTCACATTACGCTATTTTCAACGCTGTGTTGTATATGAAATAGAAGCCAAGCAAACACGTGTTACGATTTTTTGCCGAAATACCGTGCTGTAACCAGCGTAGTAAAGCTTTGAAACAGAGAACGACGAGTTTTCAGTAAATAGAGGTTTGAGTTAAGGGGTGAAAACTTTGCTGAAGGGTGCCAATTGGCCACCATTTGTGCATACAATAATTAGTTCCCAAAAACTCACATACGTTACATATATGGGCGCAAGTCTTCGGCTTGTTCACGTCACATGCATATGGGTGTAAGCAGGGTGTAGTGGGGCGGGGAACGCATGGGAACGGCGTTCCTACACCTTTTCACGTTTCACGTTTCACTTTAAGTTTAAGCTGCTTTAAAACAGCTATTTTTTTTTGGTGCCTTCCCACACCTTTTGTTAGCACTACATCCCCTGGTGTTGGTGTAAGTCTTCGGGCACACTCCGTTCGTGGTGAGTTGCACATTCAACGACACGCTAACCGACCGAAAGGGTACTGGAATAATACAAAATGGTTATTCATGGCGCAGTGCCAAACAGATGTTAAGATTATAAACACAGAACACAGGCATGAGCGTATGTAGAAATTTTTCCAGGGGTGGGCAAAGTCGAAAAAATTGCTTGTCGTTTTCAGGTTGCTGACGATACAAGGCAAATGGACGTTCCCTTTCTATTCCACAAAAAATGCCCCATGTTACGGCAACACTCCCAAAAATGCGCTTGGTTGGCAGCAATGCTTCTTTTCACACCGTATAAAACTACGTGACTTACTGCTATCAGCAGTCATTGTCTCGCTGCATTATACCTGCTACAGATGTCTGCGTTCAACAGCCACACGAGGCAAAACGCCTACTGCCGTAACTTCAAGTGAACCTTTGTTGCCATGGTATAATTACGCAATAATAAAGGCCAATTTTGGAACTATCCACTCCCAAGTTTCGCAACCACCTCCCCCTACAGGCAGTGTAGCGGATTTAGTTGACTGCAAGCAAACTCGTCACTGCATGATACCAGAACAGTGAACCTGGCTCTTGTGCAGTGTGAGTGTTATCGGCAAATAAAACTGTCATTGCAAGAATTAAATCAATTAAGCTGCTGACTTTCAAATAGGAATCTGGCAGTTGAAACAAAATGAAGACATCTTAATATCGGGCTCTGGGCTAAAAACGTCGGATGGGGATGCTCAGTGGCACACAAAAGCATGTGAATTGTCTTGATCAAGGTGTCAAATGTTCTTGCGAGATATTTTTAGCTTGAGGCGGATAACCATTTGTTTTCAGTAAAATTAAAGCACTATTTGACGGTTGACATTTCTCATTTTATAAAATTGATTTAATTACGTATTTGGCTTGCACACATCATCAACATGGCTGAGGTGAAAGAGGAATCCCAAGAAAATGCAATTAAAAGCTGACTACCTCGAGGTAGTTATGATTGAAACTGTGCAATAGCGTTGAGTACATTGCTGTTAGGTGTGACGGAAGCAGCAAAAAGTTGTTGCTGTTGTGCTTTCTCTTACGTTTCTGAGCACCAGATTTCATCCATACTCCTACTTGGTATAATTGTGCCGCACCTGTTTGTATTTCGTTGTCAAAACTACAATTTGTACTGCATAATCCATCCGCAAAGATCACAAAGCAAAGAGATGGGATACACATCAAAACTTTGGATTGATAACATTAGTGCCATGTAGAGGGTGCGCAATATTCAGAGAAAAAGTTGAGAAATGGTAGTGAATGTTTATCAGACGACACCTGATAATAAAATTAACCAGAGGTTCCAAAACTTATCGATCGTTACTGAAAATCTTGCGACAAGTTAGTAGTCTACTCTTTTCTAATTATCTACGCTACACTACAGACACAGCCAAGCATACAAGTTTAAAAAATACATCAGGTTTAGGTTTTGATCGCCTCTGCGCGACCTATTTTCTTACCCTTTACGAAATCGCAACCCTTGTTTGGGTCGCGACTCCTACTGTGGGAACAACTGGCTTAAATGCATAAACCTGGTTTTGCTTTGTATCACCTATCGCATATTTCATTTCAAAGAGGCGTAAAGTGCGCTGCGCAGACGGTATTACAAGCCTCGGTACCGGCTGGGATGGCCAGAAAAATAAGTTACCACCATCGGCAGAGATGCTAAAAGCAACACAGCTGGTTCAACGTCCAGCATAGGCATAGCCGGGGGGGGGCAAATGTGGCCATGCCTCCCAAAATTTTTGGAAAGTCTTTTCGTACTTTGAGAGGCGGTATACCAAACAAGTGTTTTTCGCCTAAATCAAACATTGTGGCCCCCAAAATTTGCGCTGGCTACGCTACTGACTTCCAGCGGTGAATTGCAGACATCGTTGTAATTTAATTGGCTTTGCAAAACAAAAGGAAGTTGTAAACAACTGTATTCCTGTATTATACTCAAGGTCACTGTCAAATCTCGAGAAGTAGCTACACGACAACTTCAGACATAAACGTATTCAGGAACTACGTTACGCAGTCCAAACCGTTACTTGGTATTACAGTGGCGGTTCGGGGCCCATTTGAAAGCGAAGTACCTACACATTGCAGTTGCTGTTGCTGTTGCTGTTGTGAGCCCCTTTGAAAGCAAAGTAAATATACATTACAATTGTTGTTGGGCCCCTTTGAAAGCAAGATACTCGCACATTAAGAGTTACTCTTGAGGGACCCTCCTTGAAAGTGTAGTACTTACGCATTATAGTTGCTATTGGTGGCCCCTTTGAAAGCAAAATACCTACACATTGCAGTTGCTGTTTGGGCCCTTTTGAAAGCAGAGTACTTACACATTACTGTTGCGGTTGGGGGTCTTTGAAAGCATAATACTTAATTACGTTAAAAATATTATGAGGATAAGCTTTTCTCCAAAAATGAGGAACATTTAGGGGCAAAACACATCGAAAAGGAGCTCGCCTCCCCTTAAAACACACCACTGGCTGCAACAACATTGAAATTACGATTCATTTGATGACTGTTGGTTTGCTAAACACTGCAGTATTTCAGTATTTCAAATGTCAAGACAAACGGATTTCCAAAATTTGTAGAAGCACTTTCATATTCCGCAGTTCAAGACCTCCAAGAGGGGGCCAATTTTTTGCATTTAGCTTGCCAGGGGGAGCGGCGCGCACCCCTTTCCCCTGTTAGTTGCGCCACTGGTCATAGTCGCTAACACAGCGACAGAATCATAAGGTGTGCATCGCCATACAATTGCTTCCATTAAATTTCCAGGCGTTGCTCGTGAATTAATTTAAACCAAAGATAAAAGCTCAAACCAGAACTAGTTTCACGCAAGAATGTATTGAAGAATGCGCTTGAAAAATGACTGCCGATATGAAACATCTTTAACAGTTTTAACTGCGACAAAAAACTGACACTGAAGACCACAAGCCGCAACATCAACAGCTATTTAAGAGCATTCTGAAGAAACACCAAAAGAAAGCAGACAACCCCAGACAAGTACCTCAGATTTACTTCCACTGAAGCAATGGAAGACCTGTGGTGACGTAGTTGCTGTCCAGCTGCTTTCATGCAATAGTACACGACGAAGAAATAAAACCGTGAAAAGCGTTGCGCTACGATGGTTCTTTCCACAAACTTGCGTAAACACTGCAAGACCTCTTGAAACTAAACTAACATCCTCCACCGTAACAACTTAACATACTGTATGTATATTTCAAAGTATTGACTCAACGGTATAATATTTTGTTCGTTACTTGGAATTAATTCTCTCCGTACTTGCTAGTCCGTCGTATTGGAAACTGAACGGTGATTACAACCTTCGAGGCCTAGCGCTATGTAACTTCAAAATAAACCATCACCCATTGCCACTCAGTAGAAATACGGCAACCTGACACAGAAAAAAACTTGCCAATAGGTTTTAATTCTAATAAACCCCACTTTTAGAGCGAGCAGCAAGTGCCTCGGTTGGTTGCTTTGAAATCCGCTCTTTCAACGATGCGAAAAGCAGTTTTTCGGCATTGCTCCACCCTTGCAAATTCTGCAACCACCAAAGCCTCGAAAACACGCGGATCTCAGGTTTATAGCTTTGGACGAAAACAAGCTAAGGGAGCGTCCATGCCGCTGGCAGCAGATTCGACCTGGTTTGTGCGGCATTAGGTGCATTTCGCTGAAGCGTAACCAGACAAGACAGAGGAGTTTGAGAAATGGTGCTCCTTCGTGAATAACAACTTTGCAACAACGTATTTGAAAATTTGGTAGTCTCTTTAAAATTGAAGTCAGTTGGCTGACCGCACACATTTTGGTAGGCAAATTTAAGTAATGCACGTGGACTCAAGTTGAAACGAAATTGTTTTGAATGCTTGAACTTGGTTCTCAGCGTTTACAGGCAGTAAAACTAAGATACTGAAAACAATCATTTGTTTAGTTGATCTTTACTAACCCCTAAGTGTCTGTCAGACGAACAGAAACTCAACTTTAAAGCCGTTTTGTACCGCCTGTGCAACTGCAGCTGTTACAAAGTCGCTCGAGCATTTCACATACTTACGCACCCGGCGATGAATCGCTCTCGATCAGAAGATCTGCGTTTGGCAGCGCCGTGGAAAATAACATGTTCGAGGTTTGTCTAAGCTTGCACTTTTCTTAACAATACCCAACGAAAACTGTAGCTGCGTAATTCTTTGGTCTAAAAGACTAAGGAAAGAGCACTTTGGTATCATCGCTTTTGCCCTACTTCCACTACGCAAGTACCTCTGCTAAAAACAATGTAACAAACTACCTCCGGCTTGTCTTGTCTAACACGTCAGTAATCTAAGTGAATTACGCAGCATCTCGAGCTGAGATTGAGGTCAGGAATCATGCTGCCAGGCAGAGACTTTGGGCACAAACAATGTTTAATTTAAAAAAAATAGCTATTTAAGAACAGAAGCAAGCTTTGCCTTCAGGGACAAAATAAGTAATCAGTGCGACAAAACAAGTAATCAGTTGAGAAAGACCTGTGACACTTTCTGTGTCACCATATCGCTACGTAGTTCTAAATTCCAAAAAACGAAAGATTGAACGTCACAGAAGCTTTGCAATAAGCAACAGGACAACATCTGATCGAGTCGTAGAAAAACATGCGATCTCGTGTATCTAAAAGTACATTTCAAGAAGGTCGTTAACGTCTTACTCAAACAACGAGTTGCGACCAAAAAGAAGCCGAAGTTGTTAGATGATTTCTCACGCTCAGTTTCTTTAAACGGCTCTTCGTCTTTCTTCCACTTGATTGAAGTTGGTTTCGGATCAACTAGCGATGTAATAAGCAATTATTCATCTACCTTGAGTTAAACAATCGCATCAGGGAATCTTTTCGTAAACGAAGCATGCAAATCAAACAGCCAGAATAGTAAATGATCTATTTTGAGTATTACTGAAACTTCCTTAACCAAAGTATCTTGTCCTGCCACAACTTGTGACGATAACGCACGATAGAGCAGTGTGTTCTTCAGATTTGCGAAAGAGCAAAACGATAACGCTGGTTACGAGTGGAAGAACCGCTTGTAGCTGCTTATTAATCAAGCTTAACACTATTGTGAATCAAGCCGTGCATTGTAGGTATAGACTGACTCATGCTGACAAAAAATAACACGGACGAACGATTTTCTCACTGGTGAAGAAGATCAACGTGAATCAATATCTTCGTTTGTTTATTGCGCGAACGTGTCGCTGCGTCATCGCTCATCTTCTGCAAACGTGTACAGTCACTATACCGCTCTTGTCACCAAAACAACGCTTTATGTCTGAGTACAGACTTTATCCAATTTAATCCACTGTTGTACGAGTTCGGCTAAAACGGTAGCTATTCTTGGAACAAGCTGGAATTACTGGCGAAATTAATTTAATTACAGAGCTTGCGGCTTCCGACATGTAATCGCGACTTACGCAAATACTTCCTATTACATATGAGCACGTGTATCCGATACCGGTTCCACAGTGCCATAAGCTGAAAGCACGGTGGGATTGGAAGAGAAGAGCACTTTCTTCATGTGCAGTGCGTACAGTTTTTGTAAGGTGGATATATAGTTCCTGCTGCAAATTCTACTTTTACCAAATTGCACGTACTCAACGAGTTATCAAGTCGCCCATCATCACTTACTACACCACTATAGAACAGGGTCTTGATTTAGAACTTAATTATCTTGTATTATCGGTATTTGAGCTTGGTATTGACGTGAAACACACTGTACAACGTACAAACAAGTTTGAATTTAATTTTCTTGAGTAGGCATTTCAAAAGGCATTTTGTACATTTCAGTGCTAATATCTTAATTTTTGAGAAGTAACACTTATTTGAAAAAACCGGTGTTGGAAAAGCTGAAACAAAAACGTAATCAATCATTTTGCCTGGGCACGCCTGCTTTTCAGGACATCCGTCGTTCGATATGAACAATCTCTCGGACACTGGTTCCTTCCTGCGTTTGCTCCAAATGTGCATCCTTGCAAGTTGCAACTGTCGTTCCTCGACAGCAGCGTATAGCAATATAATCGCGTTTCTCAATAAATCCAAACAGCAGACCGGCGAATTTTGTCACTGCTGCAAACAGGTTGCGGAAAAGTCTTAGTTCATTTCTGAGCAAAAACATGGTCTTGCATCTACGTACTGTTAATTTTTCCGATAGACGCTAGGTTGTTGTTTTTCTAGTCTCAAAATTAGGCAGAAAAACAACATATCATCGGATCTTTTTTCCACTGCTTGGATTAATTTCCTGAATGGCGATTGGATAAGAGTCAAGGCCATGAAGCGTGAAGCCACACCATGAAGAATCATGTAAATACTTTTTGTTAAGGTGTAGTCCAGTGGTTCTAAACCTTTTTTACGTGTCTTACTCTTTTATCGAACAAGATCACCAGATTTACCCCCAATACGCTCAAAGTTTCTTATTTCTTAAAAATGAATGCGAAGTCAAAAGAATCTTTCAATTAAAATAATTTATAAAAACTTACATTTGCTAGAATTTATGGTTCAGTAAATTCACCCCTTGGAAGATATAATTTACCCCCAAGGGTAAATTTACCCCAGGTTAAGAACCACTGGTGTAGACGCTTTTGCCTTATTTGAAGCGTACATGTCTGGCACGTAATATCTGAGGTTTCGATCAACAAGATATTTTATGACTGCCACTTGAATGAAGCAGCATAAAAATGGCGCTTATAAAAAGTAGACCTTCGTGAGGACGTTCATTTCGGCGCGAAAAAGAAAACCTGTGGAAACACATGAGCATACTATTAAATTTATTGCAATAAATAAGGCAAGTTGTCAAATCACTTCGCCTAATTTGATTTCATTTTCACTGCCACGTGTTTCATGTTTAATTTTGGGACTTAATTTTCGTGTTACAGACATGGGTCTTCGATAGATGGGTTATGTAGACGGTGCGTGGCAAGGATGCGCACTCCACCTTTTTTAGCATTGTCGGATAAAGAATTGATGATCTGGATCTAGTAAACAGATGTAATAATTCCTTCCGCTACTCTCTCAGAATTTTGGAGGTGCGGCTTTTTAAACAGCATGACAGGCTTTACCTGATTCAAATAGTTGCTGCTTAATTTTACAGAAATTGCAGTTGACAGATTTGAGAGGAGTTGAAGATGAACAATCATCTGAAAAAGCTTAAATTGAAATCAAGCATCCATCTCGGGTATTTCGCAGATAGACCATGCATCCAGCAGTTTACAGAAAATTTTTGGTTTGGAATGTCCAAATCGATCAAGACCTGACAACATCCTTCTCAAAATTTACCTGAGCCGACACTGATCACAATGAAAATAGTCAGGGCAGAATATTTTAGTCACAATACTCTACGTCCAATCACCTGCTTCAACAAAAAAAAGGGCTCCAGAGAGATCAAATATTAAAAAGAAATCTCAAAGACTTCGGAAAACTCTTCAGTTTCGGAGTTTAAATTATTAAGTTTGGTATCACACAAAGTTTTATTTTCTGTAGCATGTACAGTACACAAATATATATAGACTTGCAACCAAATTAAAAATTTTCACCAGACTTCGGCAGCCAAAGTTTGTGTTGCAGCCTCAACTCTAAAACTCGCAATACAACTCTGAGGTTCAGCTCATCAATCAAAAAGCCGCCGATGTTCAGTGATCACTGCTCGTAAAGAATGTTAACAAAGCGTAAATGATTGAAGCGACTGCTTGCTCGGTTGGTCACAAACATTGAAGCATTCGGCGTGAACTTGTTTCATGATTCTCAATCGCTGTCTTTTTTGAGATTGGCTTCCTCCGTTACCACCCAGCAATAAAGTTTAAAAACGAAGAAAATATCTTAATAGCATTTAGTCTAATTTTATGGTTGCGTTTGCATAATATATCAATCAGAAGCCAGTCGGAATGGAACGTGAGATTCAAGAGTGAAAAGGTTAAAATGTTAGGGTTTAGCGCTTCCAGTGGAAACACATTTTTGATAAATGCCTGACTTGTTTTTGATCTTATTAGGCTGATTTTATTTACCGGATTCCTTGAAATTATACAAAACTTAATTGGTACCCTCCTAACAGTTGGTTGTAACCATTTGTAAAAATTTATTATGGCCAACGATTGATGGAAAGGTTGTTTCAAATGTTTTGTTCGATGCTTTTTTCAAGGGATTCTGTGCAATTAAAAAGGTTAACCAGTGAGGAGCAAATACAAAAAATCCAGAATTAAAACCATAAAAAACACTTCCATGAAAAATGCTGTTTTCTTTTTTTGAAACACTACCGTTTCTCAAATTTTGTTTTGATGCGGTGTGCCTTCGTTTTTGAATGGACGGTCTGGAAATCAAATTTTTAATTTTGTAGAGAGTTCTTTGAGGTATTTTGAACAGATCCAACAACTTTTGATGCACTTTTCAGTGATTTGCACAGAAACAAGGTTTGTCCCAACTTGCAAAGAAAAATTTCGTTTGGTTCATAGTGAAACTTTACCAGAAAAAAGTTTCTCGTGTTTCAAACGTTCATAGGTTGAAAACAGCAGAAATACTTTTAGCTTATTCAGCAATATTTGATTCGAAGTTGATGCTTTATTACTATAAAACACCCAAGGTTAATCAAGTTTTTGCGGAGTTTTACATCAATCGTTTTCTTAAAACTTTGACGTAAAATCCATTGCAGTGAGCTCTGCAAAACTCGAACGCGGAATCACAGAGATATTATGAACCTGGACAGAGCTTTGACTAAATTTAATTAAGTACCAATATGCCCAGAAACCACAAACACCGAACTCGTTCAACTGAAAATCCACTGACTGTGTCAGAACCTGACAGTCTTGTAAATACCTTCTAGAGCAGGG
>JGI24159J19872_10005853_pt1 | contig 15913 bp, 11 predicted proteins | sample Ectturendosymbi4_FD_19872 | JGI IMG/M metagenome (IMG submission 19872) | reverse complement strand
AATACTGCAGACATCCTCCGCAACCCAGGAGCATCGTGTCATGTTCAACACTTTGTCGACGCGACAAATCGAACCCTCTGAACAGATTAACCAGCAGTAAGACGTGGCGCTAAAAGACCGGTGATGTCGAAGCGCCAACCTCCCCCCCCATAATAATAATAAAGAACAACACTGGGTGCGGGTGCCCGATGGCGCCCCAAGAGTTTTGAAGGACCAGTTCGGAATTTTGTGTTGTGAGGTCGTGAAGTGAGGTTGTTGTCAAAAGGTTGTAGAAAAGTTGGCGAAAAGAAAATGGTGAAAAGAACAGCGTTGAGAGCTCATTGCCGTGTGACTTGTCTCGGCGTCCCTTTTTCTAGTTTCCATTTTCGAAATGTTACTGCAACGCTCCCCCTTTCTTTAAACAGCGCAGTTTTCTCGTGTTGGTGACAAACTTTGAATAATGCACATCCTTTTAGATTTGCGACTATTCAAACCGACGTCGTTCGAAACCATACGCAAGATGTCAGTTGTTTTGTTGCTCTGTTCACTGCTGGCATGTGCAGCACATTGCTATCTGGACCATTCGTAATTTAGTGCATTTTTAGTATTGAAAACTTCGAATCCCACAAGTTGTGGTGGCACCTATCCTTTCTGTAGTATCTCATCGCATGAAAATAAGTCTAAAACAGCTTTTTGTTTCATCTTTGCGTTCCTACGATCAGTTATTTTAAACAAATATAGAAAGTTACTGTACTACCAGGCGTTTTATAAGGAAAATGTTAGGTACCCAGTATGGACCTGTAGGGACCCGATTTTCTCTTATTCTAGGGACCCGATGACAATTTTCGCTGATTCTAGGGACCCGAATCGGGTCCCTAAAACGCCTTAAAAAACCCTGGCACTATATTAAGTTTCTTTGGTATTAACAATCAGTTTGTCATCTCACTTGTTGGCTCATCATGCAAACACTTTTAGACCAAAACTTGCATCATTTTTTTCTAAAAGAACAGCAACATGCACACCCAGAAAGAAACCATTATGCCTCTGTTGCATATAATATATGCAAAGAGCTCGGTACAGACACGCTGAGACAAGTGATTAATATATTTCTATTTTCAAATTTGGAAAATTGCAAATGAGATCGAACAAAGAAAAATGAAAAGCACATTTTCTTTGGAAATTTCAAAGCTATACAAACTTGTATAATATGGAACAAATAAGGTAAAACTGGGAAAAATTTAATCCTCTGTAAGCAGAGTTTAAACCGGTTGGCACCAAAGCGTTTGATTGCAGTGGTGACGACTATTTACCAATCTTGAAAGGAAGATGTTGCAATCATTTCACGTTGTGTGAACCTTGCAAGCACCCTTGCTACTATCTAATATCCAAGTAAGATAAAACGTGCATGCCTCAATGTCCAATTTCCTATCAACTGACATTATTTCAATCAATCTGCTGATCAAGGTCTGAGTTTGGTGGTTCTTGCAATTTCAAACGCACTCCATAATTTTTCACGTTGTTTGTGCGGATGTTTCCAATCTGGATATTGGCGAGTCTTCTCTTCATTTTTTTCAACGTGTAACGATGGAAATCTACTGTGGAAATTACAAAATCATGATATGATGATACCTGTTTTTGAAGAGATCATCATGGCAGAACTCGATACTTTTGGTAGGTCGCAATGGGTGAATAGAAAAAATGAAGCAATTTTATCCAAGTTTTCGATAAGCTTGAGAACACTTTCACTAGAGCTTTGGACGTACATTCCATCTGAACGTTGACCGCAGCAGCTCATTTGCAAATAACCATTGTGCTTGTCGCAAGAACGATGGGCTACAACACAAAAATCAAACGCGATGTCGTTGCGGACGTCTTACACCGACCAAACACCAAATGGAACAAGATACAAACTACCCGCAAACAAACAAATCTGCAAGAAAATATAACTGAGATCACTCAATTCGGTGAAACAACTGTCAAGTGTACAAACGCGTCCGAATTAGTCAGTGAAATTCATGCATATCGATTAAACTAAGCCCAAGAACAAAAGAGATACTCAATAAGGTGCAGCTTTGTGCATATTGGAAGTATATTGGAAAAAATCCAATTTGGATTTGTTGTAAAGTAATCTCTTGTGAAAACTATTAGTGAAAACGTATTCCATGTAAAAGATATATATTCGAAAATCATTTTCCGAAACCAAAATGCGGGATTCGGACAGGTTGAAAGAACGTTCTGCATCCAAGCTGTGTTTTGAATGTTGTTCTTCCATTTTCGGCACGAGGGGATGGGATTTAAATTTTCATTCCAATATCGCACTGCATCCTAATCATCACTTCAGTTGCGATCAGCACTTCAGTGAACGCAGCACCTCGCAACTTGTTTTGCTCAATCGACATGCCTCTTTGCACATAGCTTAGAGAGATTGTGAGAATCTATTTCAGCTCATTCAGGTGTTGGCGTATAGAAAGCATTGTGCGTGACCCGAGACAGTTATTCGAGCTCCCCGTCATGCTTGGAGGTTTTGAAAAAAAAGAACCCTCAGTTTGATTTCCTTCGTTCCTACTCGTCCGTTTGCAGCTTGTTGAACGCCCGATTTGTAAAAGGGCCTATATTTTCATTTGTTTGTATCTTTAATTTGTCCTTTTCTTTCATGTCGCGGCAGGGAGTTTATTGAAATTAGCTTGAATTTCTGAAATCATTACATCACCTCGTTTAGGCTTCGAGATGATTCGAAGGAACGCTCAGTTGCTGGTCAGTGTCTGTCGATAACCTGCATGGTTTCGAGATCATGTTCAAGATCTTTTAAATTTGAGAAGGCAACGAATACAACCTTATTCAAATTCATGTTGAATTTTGATGATGGTCAAGTATTCTTGAAAACATAAAAGAAATCTGTTCACCCCTTCAAACATCAAAATAAAGATCTTGTCAGGACATAGCCAAAACTTCTTTATGATTAAAAATTTCAAAGATGTCATCTCCAATCCACATTTTATTTGCCTGTTGTTTTTTTTGGATGCCTCGAAAGCGTTCGACCGAGTACTATACATGAAATTATTTGGGAAATTGATTCAGCGGTATGTACCAATGTGTTTTGTGCGGTTACTGAAACATTGGTACAATGAACAAACGATGCAAATAAAACGGGGCAAGCATTTGTCTGAACCGTTTCATGTTACTAATGGGGTTAGATAAGGGGGAGTATTGAGTCCATACTTGTTTGCTGTATATTTAGACGATTTATCTCTTGAACTATGCAAAATTAAACCTGGGTATTATTATTGGTGAAGTCCTATTGAACCACTTGATGTTTGCTAATGATATTTGTGTGTTTTGTCCAAGTGTACGTGGGTTGCAAAGTGTGCTAGATGTGTGTCAGGCTTCTGCAGAATCGCATGAAATTGTTTTCAACTGCAGCAAAACTGTTTGTTTGACGTTTAAGACTACGAGAGCACAAAGCACGATCATCCCGTTGCTGACACTAGGTGGACAAAGCGTAAAATCTGATTCCCACTACAAATATTTGGGGATTGTACTCGATACTGAACTTTCACATGACAACAACATTCAGAGAAAACTGCGATATCAATATTGTGCAGCAAACAAGCTGCGAGCTTCTTTTTCCGATGTTCGAACGCAATGAAAAACGTACGTTTTCGTTCCTTGCATCCATGTACGCATCACAGTTATGGTGTGATTTCAGTAAGGCATACATCCAGAGATTGCGCGTGACCTATCATTTTGGTTGCAGGGTTCTGTACAACCTGCCGTTGCGAGCGAGTGATAGCAGTCATCAGGCTCAATGTAACATTCCTACCTTTGAGGCCTTATCGAGAAAAAATGTGTACCTGTTTCTTGAACGGTGCAAAAGTCTAACAACGTTTGGTTGCGCGCTTTAATGCAGTCAGATTGTTTATGTTCGTCCTTATTCTTTGAACACTACAACCACATTTTACTTTGTCACTGAATGCCTGGACGTTGCAGTGTTCGTTTGAGGACGTGTGCAGGCCACATCGCATTCGTACTTCACCTGCCTTTGGCCAAGGTTGTTGGACTCTAATTCTTACCATGCGATTTTCGTGTCCTACTCTGGATGTAGTTTTGTACCATTGGCGGATACAGCGGGGCAGTTTGGGGTAACTGCTCCACCAAAACATCTGTGACGCCCCTTTGAATGGCGCCCATTTGATATAAATGCGCCCTTTTTTGGTGCCTATCCAAAAGGAAACAGATATATAAAAAATACTCTAAACTAAACAATGCTTTACACTGCGTTGAACCTCAAAATGTGCGTGCCGGACATTTTGCCAGCCTTTATTATCGATTAGTATCAACAAAGCTATTCTGTTGCGATAATACTACTGTTCCATTATTTCTTTCCCGCGTGAGAATGCCCTGACTTACTCATATGAAGTAATCACAAATGCGGTCGCTTTCGCTTCAGCACAGTTCTCGGCTTTGCGCTGAGCTGTGCAATTGTTCTGTTTTTGTTAATTGTTTACATTTTGATGCCTGGTGGCATGTAGCCTTGAAAGGAAAGGGAGTAGTGAAACTAGGAATGCAATATGGAAAACTTCTAACTGACACAAGATTTTAGAAGTCTCCAAAACGATCAACCAGGTTCAAGACTATTGCCAGTGCAGTCTGTGAGTCCGCAGTATGTTTGCATCAAAGTTTTGCACCATAAAGGTGAGTGGATGCGTTTCTTGACGGAACTAACGCCCTTGATTGAATTATAAAGCAGAGTGTAAAAAGCTATAGAACAGTGGTTCTTAACCTTTTCTCTCCCACGCCTCCTTTTAAGTACTGTAATAGTCCTTTGTGTCAAGCCCCCGACTTTGAATAGGCTACAAAAGGATTTATTGGTGAATTCATTGATCACACTTTCCATGTTGCAGAGCGCATAAGGTCTCGCGCACCCTGAAAATTTATTGACGCTCCCGTTGGAGGCGTGCCCCCGGTTAAGAACCACTGCTATACAAGATTGATGTACGTTAGCAAATAATTTGCCCCTATATGGCAAGAATGCATTGGGTGTGCTCTATTAACTCAAGGAATTATGACCCAACAATGTAATTGTGCAACATCTCACTCCAACAACGAGGACAATGCAGCGTAACATTGAATTACTTGGTGGTGCAACACGATGCGCCTCAACAAGCTATATACTCAACTCTAACGCAGAAACTTTGGCAAAATACCAGCTAGCCATAGCTTGGTGGAATGAATAATTGGATTTACGCCGTCATGACAATTTTTACTCATTGGTTCAATATTTGTAGTTCAAAATTTGAGGGATGACGGCGCCTTTCGCCCACGTCTGGCTACACGCCTGGCAGCAGTGACTCATGGCTTTGCGATTTTGATTCTTTATTGCATTTGCAAAAGCGTAGGCATCTCACGCCGGCCACGAAAAGACTAATTTGGCATGGTTAGCGAAATCTTCAACCCAGAGCAAAATACTAAGCTCATTGGCTGTTAGATCATCCCGGTTACATCACATAAAATTAAGCAGAAAAGCAATCTTCTGGTGCAAATTTTAACATTTTTTACTGGTGGCTGTGGTGTTGGCGGAGATTAATGGTTTGAAATTGGTTATAATCTGATTCTCACCTGTGTTTGCTGACCTGGATAGAAGCAGATCCATCACCGCAGATCAACAGCATTGTAGGTGTCTTGTTTGGGGGTTCTTCGTAGTACTGTAGTGTTCAATGAATTGGAAAATTACTTTATCATGGAGACTAGAGCTTGAGTTTGGAGATATTGATTGTAAATTTGTAGGGCTCAGTCCGCCTTCTCCCACGTCTGTTGAAAAGTGTCACAACTTTTTTCATAACCTGAACTAGTGGCATTGATGCTTTTTTCTTCAAATCAGCAGCCCAATATATGTGAAACGTATTCATCACTTGATTGAAATTCGACCTTTATTAGTGGCGTTAAACGTATTCTAAGGCATTTTGCTTTTAGGCCTAGTGTGACTTTATCATGCGATTATGAGATCGTTTTTCACGATAGTCAGCAGAGTTGCCTATACTAAAATGGGAGTAATGTCATAGCAAATGCCTTTCATTTATATTTTGTTTTTGAATTGTCGCTTCAGCAATAAATATGTTTTCTATGTACATGCACAAGCTTCGTCTGGAAACGTGATTGTCATTTACAGCAGTGCTCTTCATCCGGTGTGCATGGTTCTCCCTAGGGTGCACCAAAATATGCGCGGGGTGCACCACTAAGAAAGGGTTCACAAAGATGCATCACAAACTTGTCACACTGAACAGATAATTTTTACAAAACTTTTTGTTAGGCCTAGCAAAAATGAACCATTAAATCAACCAATGACTTTCAGGATATAACCGCGACTGTGCACATTCTAAAGTGTGGTGCATAAGCATCAGATCATTTCAAGCTAATTTTTGTAATTAGATGATTATTTGTGCTTCATAAGNAACGGAAAATGAGCCATTATCAACTGAATTATGTAGCTAAGTTACTGAATTAGGGAACTTGCTTATTTAGACCCGGGTACTCNCAGGCATGGGTGCAATTAGGGGGGGACACGGTGGAAGCGTCAGTAAATAGGGTGCATGAGTTTAAGCATTTAAGTAAATAGGGTGCATGAGTTCGTCAAAATATCTTTAAGGGTGCACCACAACAAAAAAGGTTGAAGAGCACTTATTTACAGTACCTATATGTACTTGACTCCGATCGTGGGACTTGAGTTGTCACTTTTTAGTGTAAGAAGAACCGTTATACTTCTAACCGGTTCGGGAATACGTTTCAGACATTGCTTTTTCTGATCTGCTGATAGCCAAAACAGTGTCAAACACGAGCGAGCCGCCAAGGCCTCTGAGAGAAATTTTACCAGGGGGTGCGAAAATCCATACTGGCACCCTAGCTCTTTGGGCCCTCGCAGAAACTTGCATAGCTTGTTTGTGTTGCAATCAGAATATAGATAAAACAGCTACCATGCTATCAATTAGAAATACAGCAGATTAATTGTTATTCTCGCAACTGGCTCACACAAGTAGTTTTGGGCGTGATCACAGAAAAACTTAGCGTGCGTACTTACATTCTCCCAGGCCCGGGCACGATGTACCTTTTTCAAACCCTCTCGTAGCCCTGCGTGCAGCACGCTTTAGGTAAGGTCTCCAAACATTTTGCCAGAGGGCCACATCAGCTATTAAAGCTGTGACACAACAGTTCGAGGACCGGACATCTGACGTAATGTGATTGTTTCGGGATATGTTACATTCTACCTAACCAACCAGATTTTCGTAAATATATTAACTTTTCATTATTGACGAAATGTCTTTGCGGCCGGATGAAAATAGTTTCGCGGGTCGGATGGGGNTNCAAGTGAAATCGCCCCCTTTTCCCTTCAAAATCGCCTCCAAGGGGGCGATTCCACCCACANTGAGAATCACTGTTCTACGCATATTTTCGATGGTCTTGAAATGAAGCTTACAGTACATCACCATTAGGTGGGATACAGCAAGCTGGTTCACCGGAAACAACTGTGCAAAGCGTTACTTCTCTTTTTACGTGCGGTTAGTGATTAAAGCGGTTAGATACAAGTTTTTAAATCACAATTGCCAACTTCCACACGGAGCTTAAGCCACAGGTAAAGGTCAGTCATGATGTGAATTCCCTAACACTTACACTGTCTACAACGTTTGGTACATCATGGAAAATTTGGTAAGCCATATTGCTTTGATCAGATTCAACTAAAGGTTGAAGTAGTACAGTTTCGTTGATTTGCGCTGAAGTATTACTTTGTCTTATACATAGGCGTAGCCAGAGGGTCACTGGGAGCCATGAACCCCCAACATTTTTAGCATATCTAGTCATTTTATGCTTTGAGGGGTGGTGCCCCAAACGATACACTATTGCTCGCCTAAAGTCAAAAGTNTGCTCACCCAAAAATTTTGGGNTGGCTACGNCACTCGTCGTATAAATCAAGGCTTGAACCTGGAAACTTTTAATATAATTTTTGTAATTGGGCGCCAACTGGCCNATGGCCACCAGTTGGGCGGCAACTGGCCCATGGCAACGCGCCTGAACTAGACGAAGATGAGACTCCACTCAAAAGCACATATGTGAGGACATTACCTATCCTTGTAAATGCCAACACAGCAAAATCTCTAGATATGCTTTTCGCTGAAGTGAAACAAACCTTACTACAAGAAAATCTTGGGTTTTCGGAGATAGGTCGGCTGAATCGCCAAATTTCTGTCGTGATCTTTGGTTGCCTCATGAAAATGATCAACACGAGCTCATCAGCAGCATGTTCTACATGGACGCGCCAAACCGCTGCTTCTCAATTTTACACTTTGATCATAACTGAGGTATCCTTTTTATGTCACGATCGACTTTATGCTTGTATCTCTAGTGTAGGTCCCAGAATGCAGACCACCAGTGCAAATTTCCGATGTACCAATTGAAGTAACAAATCAAAACTGATAAATATTTGCGATCAATGCAGAATGAAATGCCTTTGCAGCAAAACGGTTGCTGAAACGCCTTTACAGGTGAACCCAGTCGCAGTGACGCAGCCAGCCCAAAATTTTGTGGAGGGCAAACAATTTGGGGGGGATTTTTGGTTTTAGGCCAGCAACAGTTTTTTGTTTGAAATACCGCCTCTTAAGGCACAGAATGTCTAGATATTCTAAATATTTGGGGGGGCATGGTCGCCCGCCCCCTGGCTACGCCTATGCCCAGTCGAACAGGTTTCCAACATGTAACAGACTTAGTTTCATTGTAACGTCTCTTTAGAAGTTTTTCAATTTTTAACGTAGCCATTGCATGGTATTTGAGCTGCCTGCGATGGAAACATTTCGTCAGAATCTGCAAATTCCGCCAAGAGCAATTTTTATGCAAATGAATGTGGTTCTGTTAATCTGTGTGTGGCTGAAACTAGTAGCAAATAAATGCCATTTATGAAGCATTTGAACTTTTTCGGGGATTTGGCTTTTGGGAAACAAATTGGATTTGAAATTTTTAGGGCACTGTGACGTTGCGAAGTGGTAAGAGTTATGAAAAATTCATATGCCAATTTACCCGTTCTCCAAAAGAAANAATTCAAAAACAAGCATGTTATGATGTCTAGATTGACTCTCTAGCGCNAACTGTTGCCGAGTTATTGTCGAAAATGCCCTCAAGAGCCGTTTACGTGGTTTCACTGTGGGGTTAAATCAAGCAGTTCGCACGTAAGTCAAGCTGTTTGCACGTGTTTTGCAAGTCCATAGCTCCTGCGCCGATTGCTCTAGACTAGAGAGCTGTTCACACCCTCAAACGACCAGGCAAATCTTCGAGTCTGCAATGAAAAAATTTTTTGGTTTTAGGTTTCGGAATTTTTGTGAGTGACGTCGTAAGTGGAGTAGTTTTAGGTCTTTTTGGTCCTCTTCATCTGGTCTAAGGCCCAAACGGCTAGATGGTGGTATTTCGCTCAAGTTTTTATTAGAAACTAAGCTAAAATCCGAGTCTTTTGATATTTTGGATGACTTACTGGGGTTTCGTGTTCAAAAGTTATGACCTAAAAAACAAAATAATGAATTAATCCCTCAATTAAATAATTGATTAATTTTTTGTGGTTAGATCAAAACTTTTGAACCAGAAACGCTAGAAAGTCGATCAAAGGCTCAAAAACTCGGATTCTAGCCTAGTTTCCAATGAAAACTTCAGCAAAATACTAACCTAGGCCAGGTACCATGAGCCAAAATGGCCAAAATCTACCTCAGTTATGACGTCACTCATGAAAAGAAACGAAACCCAAAACCAAAATTTTTTTTCGTTGCGCACTCGAAGACTTGCCGAGCCTGTTGAGGGTTTGAATTGAACAGCTCTCTAGCGCAATCGGCCGAGGACTTATGCCGTTGTTAAGATACGTGAAAACTGCTTGTTTTTCGTCGATTTCAAAGTATGATATATACGTTCGTACCCTGGAAGCGAACGTGTGGTTTCGGTGCCACATTGCAGCGCCTTCCCACGTGAACGCATGCAATCACATACTGTGACATGATGATGTGGTAATGCCTGTGTTCAAGACTCCTTCAAAGCCACTTTACAGCTTTCGCAATGTGCTTAGACCGGTTATGATATAATATTTAGTCGCGCATCGGTGGTATAGTCTCTCCACTGTTCCGTTAGATAATCTTCCACACATTCCCCTCAGGGATCCGCTTTTTTTGTTTTCTGTCGTTAGCAGTAGATTTCTCGCTCATGTGTTGAAAGTTACATCGGGGTCCCTTTTGCTTTCAACCCAATGATCAGACGATTGTTACAAAAAAACTATAGTGTAGTGTCATGGGCAATCCCGTGACCTGCAACCTATTGAGCTTTAGAATATTTGGGCGATGCAGATGGCCGTTGCGGACTACGTCGCTGCAAGTACAGAAGCAGCTTCACTTCTCTGTCAATCTTTTGCAAAAAACGTGGTGAAGTCTCTCGCAAAAATTTCATCGAAGCAGGTTAACATGTAAAGAAGTAAAAGTCATTTCAATGCTGGGCAGGATCCAGGTGAAATCGACTAGGTCAGGATTTCCTAAACATTTTGGGCCAGGTACCCCCATTTGTGAATCTTTTTTTGATCGGATCCCAATCTTATATCGAATACATTTTTCGGCCAAGGCAGCGGGGAAGCATAACACTGGTCAACAGCAAAATGTTAGGCCGCAGAAAAAAAACAATCATTTCCCAATGCTTCAGGTGTGTTGTGCCCAAATCTGCAGTCAGATTTTTTCTATCACGTCTATAAATTGAGATATCTGCATTTTATTCCACTTACTTCCATTCCAATCTAGGTCTAATTTAAAATCCAGTAGCAACAATGAGGTCTATTGTTGATAAACAATTGAAACTTATTACTTCACACTACTCTCTTTGTGATGCAACAATTGATGTAATGCTTCATAACATGATGCTTAAATAGGAGTAGTGTAGTAGTGACATAACAATATGCTTAAATGGTGTCAGTAGTGATTCTACAGTATTTGAATAAGAGCTGATGATGCCTACATCGGAGGCGAAATATATACTCTGTAAGATCTTAGTGTCTGGTTCTTTACTGAGAAAGGATTTCTTTCCATAGACAGTGTCAGCAGTGTTTTTAACTTAGCAAGGTACTTTTAGCTACAGGGTTTAAGTGAAATTCGCGGCAGTTAGGAATTTTAGAGAAAATGTTCACCGTAATTGTCGGACCATAAGGCGCACCAAAATCCTTTAATTTTCTCAATAATCGAAAGTGCGCCTTTTAATGCAGTGGGTCTAATGTATGAATCTGATTGTGCTTTCTCATCTTCAACCAATTTTATGTGGTAAACGGTGCTATGTTTTAATTGCTAGTTACGATTTTTATGTGAACAGACCATCGTGTTGCGTATTAAACCAACAACAATTGCAATGAGCAAAGTCCCAGAGTAGCTGGCACATACCACATGTCATATTACTCTGTGGGGCTCCGAACTGCATTGTCATACACCGAATCAAGCAATCGTACAACTTTTATTTTGTTCTATTCTTGTCTAACGAATCAGGCCCGTAGCCACGGGGGGCATTCGGGGGCAGTGCCTCCCCAAATTCTTTTTGTGCCCCCCCAAATATATCAAACTTGAAACACTAACAAATTTTGCAAATTCTCGTTTTCAATCTGTGTAATTGCTACGGCAACTCGCAACACCACCGCACGTTGCATAAAAAGTCAACCTCATTGTTACAAAATAAATTGTACTAAGGAACGTCCCTGGTAACAATTTCTATTTGTGACGTCACAGTCACTAAAGAGCGTCTTTCGTAACCATTTGCGCAGTCTCTCTGTTAGCGCGAACAACGCCATGGCACTATGAAGCGGACTATGGTAATGTCACAATATAAAGTCTTAGCCAACGTTCTCTCTAAGAAAATTTTAGTAAATGTTGGTTTTATAGTGAGCATCAGAATTCTAAATGAATTGCCAATTTGGTAAACTATTAGAATTTAGAATAAGCATAAAGTCGCATATTTATTTTAAATAGCTTCTCCTTGTTTTCCCCCTTTTCCAAATTTTTGTAATGTTGCAAGTGCACGAGAACCAGATTTCACTGCGCAAATGTATTGGTGGTACTGCGCAGTTCGCGCACCGAATTGGTCTTAGCCTTGCTTTAATTGTAGATAAAGATGATATCCCTCAAGAAAAATTCCTCGGAATATATGAATTTCAAAAATTCGATGCAAAGTCCATTTCAGAAAGAATGCTTTCGATCTTGTATGAATTGATTTGCGGAAACTTCTAGCATAATACTACGATGGAGCGTCGGTGATGTCGGGAAAGCACGGTGGAGTGCAAGCTTTAATTAAACATGACGTTCCCCACATTCAATATTTTAATCACCAACTTCATTTAGTGGTTGTTCATGTGTGCGACGGTTCACCTGTTCGCGGGTACTTTGACATTTGGAACATACTAAGCAAATTTTTGTCCAATTCCAAAGTTTCTGTCATTTATAAAAAGTTTGGCGGTGACGCCATGGCACAACTAATGGACCAAAGGTGGTCTGGTCATTATAAACCACCCAGTCTCCGGTGAAAAACTTCGCTGAAGTTATAACAACGCTGGAGTGTTTTATCTCTTCTGAAGCAATCGATGCGGAAATAAGCATTAAAGTAGCTGGTTTGCTTGCAGCAATAAGCAAGCCGCAATTCATTTTCGCAAACGAAGTGATGAACTTGATTTTTAAATCTTCTCGCACCAGCAGACAAAATCTTGCAACAGCAATCTAGCAGTTTAGTTGCATGTTACGATGTAATTAACTCTACTATCATAGATTAGAAAATTAAGAAAAGATGCAGAGTTTGAAAAAATACTGCAAAAATTAAAGCATCCACTAAAGTTATCCCACCCTCCAAACAAGCGCAAAAAGTCAGTGTAGTGTCCATTCAGAAAGGACGTCATTCATAACAAAACATATCGGAATTCACAATGAAAGTGAGAGTTTGTATTTGAAAAGCACTTTGCTTTGAAATCATTGATAATATTCAGAGTGAATTCAGCCACCGGTTGTCGAAGTTTGATATGTCTCTCATTAAATCTTTGCGTGCTCTTTCACCAACATCGAAATGCTTTCTCGACAAGGAAAAATTACAACCTCTTTGCTTTTCAGTCAATTCAACTAACAAACGTACTACTGTGAAAAGCATTGTCTCATCAAAGCTTCCTGATGTGCTTTTGAATGAAAACACCCGTATGAATTTGGACCAGTTTTTGAAATGGTTTTGGAAGTACAAAGTAACTTTTCCCACCATCGTTGCTGCTGAGCGCGGGTTTCATTGTGGGAGTTTCGACAGCCACATGCGAAGCAAGCTTCTCTGGTGTGGTGAGGATACCCACACTTTATCGCATAGGTGCATGACACACGACCGTAAACGTCAGCTGGTTTCGTTACGTTTTTTAAAAAATGAAGCAAAGACATAATTTCTGAATTTTCGACCAAAACTCGAAGACTGCATGTTTAAAGTATTCTCTTAAATTGGTACTGCCAGTGCCTCCATGCAGCAGGTGTCAAAACTGCAGCTTNTGTGACAGTTTGTGGTCAAATTTCTTTTGGTACTTTCATGTTTACGTTTTTCGTTGTACCCAGGGGCGTAACGAAGGGGGGCGCTATTCCCCAGGCGCCGAATCCCTATGGGGACGCCGATGACTGCGGGGGGCGCCAAAAAGTCCCAAGAATGTCACACGTACTTTCTTCAATACAGCACATTTGCTTCCTAAAGACCTCAGGTTCGAATATGGGGGCGCCAAACTTCTTGTCCCGGGCGCCATGTAACCTCGTTACGCCCCTGGTTGTACCAAAAGACGTTTTAGAAACTNCGGGTGTTGATAAAATGTAGAATGTCTACATGCTAGAGTGCATATTTCGACTTCTAACTGTTAATGGGAACGATTGATTGATTGCTTCAGTGACTAGTAAAATGTGTGTATACTGCATTTATCATATATAATTTCGTGCATTGTTGTGACTCTTGGGAGAAATAGTCTTTTTCGTATCAGTGTCTTCACTTCAAATACTGATACGAACACAATTGGTTCAGTTTGTTTGTTTATGCCAAAATATTGCTATGTTTTTCAAAAAAGCGCAGTGCATTAGGCAAACATTAAACAAACTGTTCCTGAATCAAATGCAGCAAACAGTCCGCAAGCACTGGCGCGCATTCAGAAAAATATCTTGAAGCATAAGCGAAATTTTTTTCACGTTGGTTTTCTTTGTTGTTTCCAGAGAAAAGCGCATAACTAAACAAATGTACTTAGTTTTGTGTGGATACTTTTTCTGGAAAAAGTCATTGTTTTTGAAAATTTGAGGATGGCTTCGGAGTCTTCGCTCCCCTGCTAGGCTACCCACGGCACACAGCATACAATCAAATCATACGTGATCAGACTGAAAACAGACAACTAGCAATATGCTACCCAGTTAATTGCTGAAATTATTAAAATAATTTGGTTGAAACATACAATACAACAAAAATAGTGCCCCCCTAAAATTGTACTTTGCCCCCCCAAACCTTAAAACCTGGCTACGGGCCTGTAACGAATTAGGCAGATGTGACAGATTAAACTCCCTCGTATGTAATGGCAGATTAAAATCCCAGTGACGACTCATTCACTCGGGCGACTTCGGCACTCGGGAGTTATTGTGAAATAGTTCAATACAGTTTGACTTGTCTAAGTTTTTCTTCATATAATGCGCCTTATAATCCGGTACGCCTTATGTATGAAAAAAACAGCTAGCATTCAATTTTTGATACTGCGCCTTATAATCCGGTGCGCCTTATGGTCCCGAAAATACGGTAATTTTAATTCTATTTAAAGTGTTTAATTTTAGTTGTATTTTGTGCACAGATTTGCTATTTTAACCATTGAAATTACTGATTTAAAACAACTTGTTACAATGAAGCTTTCAACTCCCAAACGTGGTTGTGTCAATCACCCTGACAACTTTTGTTATGTCTGCAGCGATTATACTCCTCTTGCTCACCGTGTAAAGCTGAACAGCAGAATAAGCTATGCATACAAGAACTATTTTGCATGCCAAGTAGGCGACCAAGATAAAAAATGGGCCCCACATATTTGCTGCAACCGTTGCAGAACAAGTCTTCTGTTTTGGCTGGATGGTAAACGGAAGCAAATGCCTTTTCTTGTTCCCACGATGTGGCGTAAGCAGAGTGATCACGTTACTGATTACTACTTCTGTATGACAAACATAGGAGGATTTCCTCGAAAAAAAGTCCAAAATTTCCTACCCTGTGTGCAGGCGCGGACACAGGGGGGGATGCATCCCCCCCACCAGACCGAAAGAGGTGTTCACATGACACTTGATTTCATTGAAAATCATCGCCAAAATATTTTCGTACGGCACATTACTTAATCGCTAAAGATACTAAAAATTAACTTGTGCTAACAATTAGTCAAAAATGCTTCTTCGGTTCATTAGACGAGCTGGCCTTGTTTGTGGAACCTCATATAAAATAGTCAATGATCGCATGGGCGTTCGCAGGGGGGGATGCCCGTTTTCCTCCCAGAAAATTGGGATTAAGAACCAAATATTTCTCGAAAACCCTGAAGTCGGCATCTTAAATTCCGATTAATTGATTTGATTCTTGCAATGACAGTTTTTTGCCGGAATGAAACTCACACTCCACAAGAGTCAGGTTCACAGTTATAGTGTCAGTCAGTGATGGGCTTGCAGTTCACTCATGTCGCTTCCTTTGCCTGCAGAAGCAGGTTGCGAAAGTCGCGAGAGGATTGTTCGGCTGTTGGTCTTTATTGCGTAACAATACCTTGGCAACAAACATGCAAAGGTTCACTTTATATCACGGTAGCGGGCGTTTTGTTGCATGAGACTGTTGAACGCACACATCTTGGCAGGTAATGCAGCGAGACAGTGACATGCTGATAGCGGTAAGC